>OGPH01001838.1_pt1 | contig 14186 bp, 13 predicted proteins | sample 1552891 | NCBI WGS metagenome assembly OGPH01 (sample SAMEA2580272, study PRJEB22360) | human gut metagenome | biome: human gut; feature: human-associated habitat; material: faeces | place: Denmark | collected 2008/2010 | reverse complement strand
TGCCGCCTATCAGGATACTTTCGTATCCGATTTCCTGAAATTTTATCCTGATCCCTTTGTGCTTCCTAAAAGCACATGGGAGTATATCGTGCAGTTCTGGTATTTGGATCTTTCACAGACGGATTCCATTATGCAGGAATGTTACTCTGTTTTTGGCCCTGAGCCCCGCCTTCCTTCCTGCATGCTGCGTTCCTATCTGCTTGCTTTAAAGCTGAAAGTAACTTCCATCACCCTCTGGTGCCGCATGCTCCGGGAAACTCCTCTTTATGCAATCCTCAGTGGATTCCCTTTCGGAGATACTCCCGGTATCGGGACTTTTTATGATTTCTTTTCACGCATCTGGCAGGACGACAGGAATAACCTTTCTCCCAAGGATCGTTTCCCTAAAGTAAAGCCGCCCAAAGGGAAAAAGAAGGGCGATAAGGCTCCCTGTGATTCTTCCAGTACTGCATCCAAACTTCTTCCTTTGCTAGAGCACTGGAAATTCAAACCAGAAAATCCGTTTTCTCTTGTTTTCCGTCTCTATCAGCAGCAGTTCCTGAATCGTTCTATTCAGAAAGGATTGATCGACCCAGACCATCTGGCTCTTGCCGGTGACGGCACTCCTGTCCGGACTGCCGCACAGCAGCGGAAAAAACGGATCTGCGATTGCAAGGAAAAAGGCTGTTCTTCCTGTAGCTGCAAACGCCATTATTCTCAGCCAGACTGCAACTGGGGATGGGACTCCCATCGGGAATGCTATTTCTTCGGTTACCATCTCTACATGTATGTGGCCTCCGATTCCTACAGCGATCTCCCGGTATTTCCGCTTTTGGAACGGGCTTCCCGGCATGACATGCTTTCTTTTCTCCATTCCTTTTTCACTATGAAAGCATACCTTCCGGAGTTCCGCATTGAAAAACTCCTTCTCGATTCCGCCCATGACGCTTATGCTGTCTATGAATACTGCGGACGGGAAACTATCACGCCCTTTATCGACCTGAACCCCGGTCATACCGGGCACTTTACTTATAAGGACGATTTCACGATTGACGATGACGGCGTCCCGATCTGTAAGATGGGCTTATGTATGCATAAAGATGGATATGAGGCTGCCAAGCATCGGGCGAAATACCGGTGTCCAAAGGCAAACCGGAAACGCGGCTGCTTCTGTGAACAGCCCTGTTCACCGGCGAAATACGGAAGAACCGTACATATCTTTACCGATGACAATCCAAGGTTATTTAACATACCGCCAAGGGACTCTAAAGCATGGGAAAAGGAATATGACAGAAGAACTTCTGTGGAACGCTCTAACAAGCGTGAGAAAGAGGACTATAAACTAAAAGACGACAGGCACCGCTCTACGAAGATGTGGTACTGCCGCCTCTACGGCATCATGATGCTGCAACATCTTGACGCTTGGGAAATGCCATCAGTTAAGGCATAGTACCCGCTATGTCCAATGTTTATGTCCATTCCTCGAAAATTTCTTTTCCTGCACGATATTCAGTTGCCAAGTTTCGGTTGGAATCTCATTTATTGAGATTCCGAGAAGTTATTCCATTTCCTTGTCCTGCTCTGTCTTTCCACTGCCATACAATACGACCAAAGAAATAAGGACTGTAGCAAATACCGGTTCATCCATCCACTGAAAAATACATCCATGAAGTACAAACAAAACTATCATCAATTTTCCATAGAAAGAAGTACCTGACATTTTATATATTTTTCGATAAGCGGCTACAATTACCAGAACACCGACAGCACCAAGATCCCCAAAAATGCCTGCCCAAGAAAACAGCATCATCCACGCACTTGATCCCGTAACGGAATTCGTAAGATAATTACTCTGATTGTAAGCAAAGAGGATATCATAATTCTCTGATATCGTGCAAAGTTGATTTAAAAAAGGATACTGAGGAAGCATCTGGGACAGTCTGCTGACAGAGCACCCGGGTCCTAAACCAAAGAGGTAAAACAGAAGGTTATTACTCGAAAGTGATCTCATTTTCGGAATTATGGACAGCTTTGCAGCAACTCCTAGAGAAGCGTTTGACAGATTCATAAACAAAGCCGGCATATATATCATAATAAAGAAATATCCAATCACGCCGATTACTACACCACAAACCATATAATATAGTAGCCTTCGTGGATGTTTCAAATTCAGGAAAATGACACAGATAAAAGCTACGACCAGAATTGCTATAGATTGCTTATTATCGGTAAGGAATGGAACTACAATATGCAGACAGTATATCAGCTTCTTCTTTCTGGAAAAGTCAGGGTTTGTCACACCATAAAAGAATGCAACCACACCGATTGCACCGCTGACATGAGACCCGGCACCCAATCCGAGAAGCAGTCCAACACACGAATCACTGAACCAACCCAGAACCACCGATTCAAATAAGCACGCAAACAGGTTTCCCCAAACAAAAAATAGAACAACCTTCTTTAACGTATCTTTCGTACTGTCATCGGCATTAATTAAGAGATCATACAAAATGATTGGCTGAAGGATCAGTAGAAAATCCAGAATACCATTCACCGGTTTTACCCAATTAACGACTACAGATAAAGCGAGAACAAGCAGAAACTCTAGGTATGTTGTCACAAATTTCAGATCTTTTCTCGCATAAATCCGGTCAATCAGCGCAATCAGAAGTAAAAAGTAATGCGCATGATTTAAAATGGAGGGGATCCCAATATATGTAACCATACGTGAGAACAGGCATGCAGCCACTGCGTATACCACAAAATTTCTGCGTCTAATAACCATAATCCACCACCTTCACACCGTTCTGTTTCATACTTTTTCAGATCTTTTATAGAGCACTCTCATATATCCATCGAACTCTGCTGCTCTATAGTCATTTCCGGTTTTTTCTCTGTCAATTCCCGACAGGATTCTTGCATGATTCCTGCTGTTGAGGACTATCTTGATTTTTTCAGCAATTTCGTCAACCGATTCACAATCGAATATTGTATCGTTTTCTGTCAGATTGTCCATTACCGAAATTACGCCGGTAGCCTTTGACAGGAGCACGTCACACCCCAAAACCAGAGCTTCAACCGGCGCCAGTCCGAAGGGGTCAAACGAACTATTGCTCACAAACAGTCTCGTTCTGCTAATTTGCTCCAAGTATTCCTTTTTGGGAAGAATCCCCCTATACTCAATAAAATCAAAATCCTTACACTTGCTTCTAAATTCCTCGTCGACAACGCCGTAAATATTCAGTTTGATCTTTATATTTTCTTCCCTGTTAATCTTGTCAACTGCACAGCAGACATTAAAGTTCTTCTTAGTTTCTCTCGCACCTCCGGCGACTGCAATGGAGCAACCGCGGTGTTCCTCTGATGCTGATGTGCTCATTGCATTCAGATACTTCCAGTCAATTCCGTTGGTCAGCACCTTGATATGCTTTTCCTTTTCAGGAATCCTTTCTCGTACAAATACTGCAAATGGATTTGAAACACAGTAAATTTCATCCGCACTTTTGATGATCTTTCTCTCCAAGAGTTCACCGAATATATTTTCTCGATTGTTGATCCTATCTTCGTATTGCAGATAGCCATGCATGATGTATCCTATTTTCTTTTTCAGAAGTTTCGTAAGAACCAGCGCAGGAAACGCTGGTTTGATAATCCCGGAGAAAACAATAATGTCACTCTGTATTGTTTTTTTTACAACTTCAAACAGTTTATCCACCGTTCTTTTTTTCTCAAGAAAACAGTACTCCTGCGTTAGCTCGCTTTTCAAGCCCCTGTTTACCGTTGCGGGACCACCGGGGTTAGAATAGTCCCCGCAAATAAATACTCTCATCTCACATTTTCCTTTTTTGTATTTCTTTTTCTAAAAGTCTACTCTACCTTTTCTTTTCACAAACTCATCAAAATCCATTATGTTTTCCATATAGCCAGCTGTTGCGTCCTGCCTTGGAAAAATTACACCCGGATTTCCAATCACGATACTGTTGTCCGGAACATCAAAATTCACAAAGGCATTGGGAGCTATCAATACATTATCACCAATTTTCACCTTTCCGACAATTACCGCATTGCTCCCGATCCAAACACGATTCCCAATGACAGGTGATCCAAGCCTTTTACCTCTTCGCTCATACCCAATGGTAACCCCCTGTAGAATTTCTACATCATGCCCGATTTCAACTTCATTTCTAATCGCAATGCTTCCAGTATGTCTTATGATGAAGCCTGGTCCAATTTTTACTGACGTCCCAATATCGACATCATGCTTAATCATCTCATGTTCGTACCACAATCTGTAAAACAAAAAGCCAATCTTTTGGTTTTTGTGTTCCTCACATTTGCGCTTCAAATACACCAGTTTATATTTCGGCGTGTGGAACAGTAAAAGAAACGTTTTTAAATCCGTTTTACCTCTCCAACGGTATAAATCGTACATAGCCACATAGTTTTTCATGCAATCCCCTTTTGTTCTGATCATTCAGATCTTACTTTTCCTGTGCCGGAAGATTTCTCCGATTGTCTAAAGTAACACCTGATATTATCTTATTTCACTATCAATGAAAAATCTGTTTTCTCAATTACTCCCTGAACTTTACAACCTTTCCGGCCGCACCACAGAACACCGCATTTTGGGGCACATCCTTTGTAACAACAGTATTCGCCCCGATTATTGCATTGTCACCTATCGTCACTCCGGGCAGAATGATACATCTGGCACCAATCCAAACGTTGTTTCCAATGGTCACCTGTCTATGCTGTCTTGCCCCCTGCTGGTTAATTGGGATTCCCAGTTCCTTATATTCATGGGACGATGTGTAGATGATTACATCTGGTCCCATGGTTACGTCATTGCCAATGATTATATCATTGTCCATAACACAGTTAATCCCAATCTGGGAGTTGTCTCCGATGCGGATCTTAGAGCCATCACCAAAGTAAGCATTTCTCTTGATTAAGACATTTTTCCCACAGGACTGGAAAATATGCCTACATAAAAAGTAGCGTAGCTTGTAGCCAATTTTATAGCCAGGGATCGGATACTTCGGCAGAAACCGTGCTACCATATAGTATCCTAACAGGTATCCCCCCCAAATGTTACGCAAACACATCTTTGCTCCTCCTGTTATGATTTGCTTTTAGTACCTACTGTCTGGTAACGAAAACTTGCTACGTTATCTCACCGTTGTCATTGAATCAATCCTTCAAACAACTCACCTTTTTTGGACCAAAGCAAATCACTTGACACATAGTGATAACCATTTTCACCCAGAGAATTGGCCAGCTCACCATCCCGGAGCAATACTGCAGTCGCGTTTCCAAATGCATCGACCAGTGAAGCATAATCACTAACCAGAATCTTTATTCCGCCGTTTTCCTGAACTACCGTATGCATTCCTGCCGTATCCATGCACACGATGGGTCTCTTGCACATCATAGCCTCAAATAAGACCCAGGCGCCGCCCTCCTTGGCACTGGTCATCAGCACTGCTCTGGAATGGGACAGATACTCCAGGACGGTATCTCTCGGTACATTACCATGGAAGCAGACCTTTCCTTCCAGCCCTAACTCTCTGGTCAAATGTTCGAGCTTCGCTCTCTCTTCACCGTCTCCCAGAATTTGTAGCCTTGCCTCAGGAAACTGCTCCTGAATCTTGCTGAATGCTTTGATAGCGATATCCACATATTTCAAAGATATCAATCTGCCTACCACCAAAATGTCCTGCGACATAGACGGCTGTGTGGCATTGGCACAATAATTCTGGCACTCTTGCTCATCTACGCCGGTTTCAATCATCACCGTACACTTATCCTGATATTTCTTCGGGATGCAGTTCAGACTGTCATCTGTCCGAACAAGGATAGCTTTGGCCCCTCTACAAATGGAGTACAACCACGGATTCGCCACGGGAATTTTGAAACTCAGTCTTCTAAGAAACTCCATTGTACGCTGCTTCCCAGACAGATTACGAAGCAACGTTTTGGGCACACACTCGCCGCCGCCCACTGGCCCCCAGATAAATTCACAGGGGAGGTTATAGAGGAACGTTGGCTTCCACAGATTACCAAACGTGGGAACAAAAACATAATCCACTGGATTCTCTTTTATAACTTGTTTGACAATCTTTTTAACGCCAACCTGCCACATCAAGTAATACAACTGCAACCCCCTGCTTCCCTGTTTCCAAAAGGTCAGTTTAGGACTAGGATCATAGTACCGACAGGAAATCTGTTGATTCAAAAAAGCATCCGCCCGTAAAGCTTTTTCCAAGGAAGCACGATTGTTATTTCTGGTAATGATAATAACCTTGTTTTTTTTTGCAATCTGCTTTGCCCAATTCCAGCCCACACCAGGTTCTGAGCCTTTATCCGGCTCGCAGGCATATGCAACAACTAGAATATTTTTCTTCATTACTCTTTTCCCAACGCTTTCATCATGTTATTTCTGAGAATCTCGTCCCCTGCACGAAGAATCTGGTTCACGCAGGTGTCAACCCCGTTTTCTACGGTATCGATAAACACCGCTTTTGGATTCTCGCAGAACAGAGCATTCAGTCTCGCCTTCTGCTTTTCAATTTCTTCTACCGTAATCTCGTGCTTTCTCTCGCACAATTTTTCGGCATCCCCGGTCAATATAATAATCAGATCCGGCTTCTTTATAAAAATCCCGAAAAGGTTCAGAAAAGCATCCGATAGATTCAAATTATACCGAACCTTATCAATGATATAGTCGTAATAATACCGCTCGATGACCACTAAAGAGCTTTTGATTTTTGCCTTCGTTATTACCAGATTACCTAACAGAAAATCCAAAAAATAATAGCCAAATTTCGCAGCAGAGAGCAGCTTTCCGGCTTTTTTCTTTTTCCCGTGGGGGTTGAAACTATCCGTCTGCTCTGAGCTTTGGCTAACCTCGGCCAAATCCTTCAGTAATCTCACTCTGGAATGATAGTGTTTAATTTTGCGGAATGCGGTCTTGTAACGTTCCTCCAACTGATTGCAAATCGTTGTTTTTCCCGCGCCGTCAACTCCAAGGAACACCACAAACAGTCCGGTAGGATGTAAAATACGGCAAATCCTCCTCTTAAAATCAAAGATTTTGTATTCCAGATTAGTCATCGGGTTCGATGTTGCTTTGATGATTTCATCCCATGCCGCCCGAATGTCAACCTCCTCAAACCGATTCTGCGCAATCAGTGATGTAATCGTTCTTATGGTTTCTTCACTCATAAAGCGCAGCAGAGACTCTTCGGTAGCCTGTTTTTGTGAGTTCTCCATTCTGCTCCACAAATCGGGCAGCTGCTTTTTACTGCCATCAGAGAATTTCTTTTTCAGCAGCTTTTTTAGAAGAATGTAAACATATTCAGTTTGTGGTGTCGGAACATAAAAATTTTTATACAAAAAACGGTTGTCAATCAGCTCTTTTACATCCATCAGAACTCTGCCATTCCGCTCGTAATTACTGCAAAAGTCTACCTGCAAATACTCCTCACCGTTGGAAATCACGCAGTCTGCCGCATAATTCTCATGCCGCCAATACTGAACTACCCGCCAGTCCGTCCCAGACAGCGTATCATCCAGTAAATGAATAGCATCGTTAATATGTGAGACATCAATAGCCGTGTCAATATCCGAATCGAATCTGTCGGGCAAACATTGGTAAGAATGAATGATGACATAGTTTACGTTTCTGTTATTGAACGTCTCAAAAATATGATTAAAAATCTCTGTACGATTCATAATACGCCTCTCTTCATATAATTTGTGTCCTCAGTCGCTCAAACTCTGCCAGAAAAACCTCTTTATCCGACGAAAAATCAGGGAGATACCGATGGATTTCTTTCAATCCATCATCGAATGCTTCTGAAACTTCCTTTCCGTACAACGCCTTTCCAACAATGGTTGTGTAATGAATCAAGTCAAACCCCGACATCCTATAGCCGCAATGCTCCCAGTCAAACAGTGTGTATTGCTCGTCATTCTTTTTTAGATTCCATGGTGCAAAATCTCCATGAGAGAACGCAAGGCCATCTTTCAGGTCTTTGGAAAGTTCCTGATAGATGTTAACAATCTCCTGTGTAAGTACTGGCTCAACCTTATCCCCAATAAATTCTTTTGTCACTTGGATATTGAAAGTCGCACCATCCGCTCTTCTTGTGCTACTCACCAGATCAGGAATTTTGAAAGATGAATACTGCTTCTTTTTCCGTAGGAAAGATATCTCCGCATTCATCTCGTCTTCCGTAGCAGCATTTCCAACCTTTACAAAGTCCGCAGCCCCCACATCATCAAAGCACTGGAGAACTACCTTCTGTTTTTCATCGTAGGTTCCGATAATCATGTTCCAGTACTTCTTCTGGGTATTTTTTCTGCATTCATCCACTTCTGGATGAAGATCGGTTTTTACAAAACTTCCTAGGCTAAGAAGTTTAAGCAGAGAGAGCGGCACAATATCTATTAATCCCATCAATAACCTTAACTTTTTAGAATAAGTAGAAATATTCTTACTCAACCGCTTCTTTCCACCATTCAAATCAATTAAGTACCGAAGTTCACTACCATTACAAAGTGCAAAATGAGTAGCTGCTTTCATATTTGTTTTTTTTATTTTCACAACCTGTGATAAAATACCCGAATTACTCATTTGCAGATCCTTTCATCATGCTCAATTTCTTAGATTGATTGATAGATTTCGCGTAATCTATCATAGTTTTTTTCTTCTGAATACTTTGCCTTATATTCAGTCCACGTATCATCACACAAACCGTGACATCTATTCACTGCCTCGATTATTTCTTCTATCGAGTCTGCTTTAAACTTACAGCCTGTTACCCCTTCTTTGACAATGCTCCCAACATTACCGAGATAAGAACACACCACCGGTGTTCCAACTGAAAATGCCTCCACTATACTCATTGGGAAACCTTCATACCACTGCGTCGGCAATACAAGGGCCTTGCTGACCGCAATTAACTTCCGGACTTCTGTATTAGGGACAAACCCTTGCAGTTCAATATTCACTCGATTTTGCTGAAGAAACAGTTTACACCATTCTTCCATCGGTCCTGTTCCACAAACAACCAACTTTGGAGCAGTATCCCCTATTCTCTTCCATGCTTCAAAAAGAATATCGATGCCCTTCAATTTATCCAACCTACCCACGAAAACGAACTGATTTTCCCGGTTCTCCTCTGGAACAAAGCCTTCTTTGCTTTCAACAAAGTTTGGTTTCACAAAAACCTTTTCCTGTTTAATCTGCTTCAAATTCAACAGTTTCTTCTTATTGAACTCCGTCAGGCAGATATAATTAATTTTTCCGTAAATGCCTGTTATCCTGTGAAACCATGTACTCAGGACACAAGCCAATGTCTGCACTCTACTTCCACGGTAACATTTGTGCTTTACCGCACACCAAAGTCCGCGCTCTACACAGTCCTCACAGATATATCCATCTCTATAGAAGGTAGCTCCCGGACACAGCAGACGGAAATTGTGCACCGTCTGAACCACCGGAACTTTCATGGCTCTTGCAGCGTAATACACAGCCGGACTTATCAGATTGAGCGTATTATGTACATGAACAATTTCTATGTCCTCTGACTTTATCTGCCTTTTTATTTCCTTATATGTTCTGGAATTGAAAACTGTCGTAATGGGGAGAAACAACTTCTGCAGCTTCGACATCTGTTTTAATTCAACATTATTTCTACTGTACAGAATCACTTTATGCCCATGTTCCTCAAGCATTTTCTTCTCATTGGCTACGACAGTATCTTCTCCGCCAGGGATCTGATAATAATTGTGTACAATCAAAATATTCTGTTTTTTTGTATCGTCTACAGCTGTCATCTCATTTATCCCTTATCATCGCATTCCAAATAAACTTCGTGTTCGTATGCCAGTACCGCCCAAACAGTCTCTTAGGGTCTTGTAGAAGTCTATACACCCATTCCAAATTGCTCTTCTGCATCCACTTTGGCGCCCGATCAATATTCCCGGCGTGATAGTCAAATCCGGCACCGACGCCAACCATCAGTCCGCTCACTCGTCCTTGATGTGCAGCCATCCACTTCTCCTGCTTTGGCGCTCCAAGCCCAACCCAAACGAAATCCGGCTTCGTCTCGTTGAGCCGCTCAACAATCGCCTTATCCTCATCTTCTGTCATAGGACGGAATGGAGGACTGTACATACCCGCTATCTGAATACCTGGATACGTTTCTTCTAGTACCAAATACAACTTTTCCAAAGTCTCATCAGTTGAACCATAAAAATAATGTCGATACCCTTTCGAGGCAGAAATCTTGAAAATCTCTCCCATCAGGCTCGGCCCAGTAGTTCGTTTCATGTTCTTGAACCCACGCTTCTGACCGACTGAGGAAAGAGGACCGCCATCCGGTATTGCCAATATTCCACCGTTTTGTATCTTTCGGTACTCCTCATCTTCATACGCCGTCACTGTGGTATGCACATTAGAGACACATATGTAATCACCGGATAATCCGTTGATATTATCATCGAGGAAATTAAGCAGCCACTGCATATCAATAGCTGCGATATCCACACCTAAAATATTGCAGGTCGGGATTGCAGACTTATTCACAGTACGCTTATATGTTTTGTTGTATACTGATGTGTTCATTTGCCGCTCCCTCCTCCATTCGTTAATTCCATTATCATTTCCAGTTCTTTGTCAGTCTCTGCCGAATAGGTCCCTTGTATATACTTTTTCTTTCACCTCATCAAGGCATCCATCGTACCTGTTTGCGATGATGGCGTCGATCATCTGTTTGAGTTTCTCCAGATCATTGACTACGACGCTTCCGAAGAACTTCTCTCTATCTTCCAGCGTCGGCTCATAAATCACAACCGTTGCGCCCTTCGCCTTCACACGTTTCATGACTCCCTGGATGCTGCTCTGGCGGAAATTATCTGAGTTACTCTTCATCATCAGCCGAAATACTCCGATGACCACATTCTTCTCATAACTCTTATCCCACTGGTTGTCTTCACCGTATCCGTAGTACCCAGCCAAACGCAGCATCCGGTCTGCGATAAAGTTCTTTCTTGTCCTGTTGCTGTCCAAGATAGCCGGCATCATGTTCTGAGGAACGTCGACGTAGTTGGCAAGGAGTTGTTTTGTGTCTTTCGGCAGGCAGTATCCACCATAACCAAAGCTGGGATTGTTGTAGTGCGTTCCGATACGCGGGTCGAGGCATACACCCTCAATAATCTGCTTTATGTTCAGGCCCTTGCTTTCAGCGTAGGTATCGAGTTCATTGAAGTATGCGACGCGCAGAGCTAAATAGGTATTGGCGAACAGCTTGACTGCTTCTGCCTCAGTGAAGCCCATAAATAGCGTGTTGATGTTCTCTTTGATCGCGCCTTCTTGGAGCAACTCAGCGAAAGTGTGCGCGGCCCGTGTAAGTCGTTCATACTTCACATCTGTGCCGACGATTATCCTGCTGGGAAACAAATTGTCATAGAGGGCTTTTGACTCTCTTAAGAACTCAGGGCTGAAGATGATATTCTTGCAGTGGTATTTCTCTCGGACGGAAGGGAAACCGTATATCCAACTGGCACCATAGACTTGATGACCATGATGGCGTTCGGATTCGCTTTCATGACCAGCTCAATCACATTTCCACAGCCGTCGTATTGAAGTGCTGGATAACTGAGTCGTAATTGGTCGGAGCTGCAATAACAACAAAGTCCGCATTGCTATAGGCGCTCTCGGCATCCAGCGTTGCGGTCATTTCCAGTTCCTTCTTAACTAGGTATTTCTCGATATACTCATCCTGAATCGGGGACTTTCGATTATTGATAAGCTCCACTTTCTCTGGTACAATATCTACAGCGTATACTTTATGGTGCTGAGTCAGCAGCACCGCGAGGGACAATCCCACATAGCTGGTACCGGCGACTGCAATCGTGTACTTCTTCATGGTTACTCCTCTATTTGGTAGGAATCATTTATGTAAAGCTGTGGTTATCACCGGAAAGATTTCACAGCGGAATCGGCTTATCTGCAAGGGGTTCAATCCACCCTCAGCGACCATTACTCTCCCTGCACGAACAGGCAAACTCCAAATGTCTTGAAAATGATCTTCCAGTCCACCAAGAAGCTGCGCTCCTGTAGGTATTTCACATCCAAGTCCATCCACTCTTCAAAGGAGAGCTCGTTTCTGTGTGGAGCTATCTGCCAATAGCAGCTCAAGCCGGGTGTCGCATATAGCCGCTGCATTTCATACTCACCGTACTGCTCCACCTCTCGCGGCAGTGCCGGTCTTGGACCAACGATACTCATGTCACCCTTCAAGATGTTCCAGAGCTGAGGTAGTTCATCCAGACTGGCTTTTTCTAATGAATTTGCCGACACGTGTGATTCGTGGATCGTCTTTGATTTTAAACACAGGACCATCCATCTCGTTCTGGTCGAGGAGTTCATCGAGCTTTGCTTCTGCATCAGCGCACATGGAACGGAACTTGTAAAACCTGAATAGCTTCCATTTCTGCCGACTCTATCCTGATAGAATATCGGCCCTGATGAATGGTCATCTATCATGATTGCCACAGCAATGAGAAGCAACACCGGAGATAAAGCAACCAAGGCAAGTGCAGAAAGAATAATGTCCTGTGTTCTTCTGCCTATCCAGTACAGCCGATGGCTGCGCAGATTCTCTTTTTTATCGATGCGCATCGGTAAACCGATGCGCACAGGCTTGCTCGTGGTCGCTTCTCAGGTAGGCATCTCTTGTACTCCTTATGTATTCCTCAATGTGTTTATAATCGGATACTTCGACCATTGAAATGTCCTTATCACTTCACGGACAGGTCTATCCGAAAATGCTCATACTCATTTTAGTTGAACTTATCAACATCTTCATAGGCCTATCCAAAATCTATAAATTCAAATCAATATAAATCAGCACGAGAAATGTTCATTTTCGGCTTCAAAAACCATCTCACGGGCTCCAAAACCCTCATCAAACTTCTGAAAACCATCAACTAAAGTTCATAGGGTAGACCCCTAGGTCTGTTCATCATTTATTGAAAACAACAATTCGGTTCTTCCAAAGATCATAGACTGCTGATGAGCGTTTCCAAGGCCTTTTCCCTTCATTTCCTTACCATGATTCTTTAGGATAGCCCCCTCGCAATGTCTGTATCATCTATACAAAAACCCTTGATATTACTGCATTTTTCAATCTTCCTCTTATTTTCTTCAACGCCAATTCCATGTTCAAAATGTACTTATCACTATTCCCTTATCTCTACCCGAAGCGAAAAAATCCACATTTTCCGCCTCATTGATTTCATGTCAAAATGTTCTCATACACTCCAAGACCCACGAGAAACTCCTCTCCATTTCATTTGAAAATGTATTTATCACTTTCCCCAGACCTGTACCCTAAAGCCTCTTTTTTCGGCAATAACTGATGATTTTTCGGTCCTCATAGCCCACGAAAAATCGACTGAAAATTTAGGGTAGACATTGAATAATAGATCATTGATTTTGACTATAACCATCAATTAAGAATGTTATTTGGGCTAACGGCTAACGCCTTGGATTTTGTCCTATATATTTTATCTTGATCGCCCTATTCCGAAGGATTAAGCACTAAAGAAATCCAATTTAGCAGCCATACACCTACTCCGTCATCACCCGACTCGCCTTCGCCACATTCCCACTCTTATCCTTCGCCCCAAACGTCACAATCACCGTCCCGTTCCCGGCCTCAGACACCTTCTCCACCACCAAGCTTCCGGTCACATCCCCGTCCGTCTCATCCGTAGCCGTGACTCCTTCCAGCAGCTCCTCATCGCTCATCTCGTCCCGGTATTCCAACTCCGCCTCTTCCATGTGGATCACCGGCGCCGTCCGGTCCTCATCCAGATATAACACTACGCTCAATGCCATCAGAATCACATTCAACGTGCACAGTATCACTACGATCTTTCTCATTCCTGCCTCTTTTCCACGTTTCTCTATTTCTTAGTAGATTTCTTCTCTTCAGACGCTTCACGGCTGGTATCCGGCTTCTCCTCCGCCGTTTCCTCTTCCAGCGTCACAAAGTCCATCTCATCCTCATCCAGCAGCATGATCTTTCCCTGCGCCGCTTTCCGGTTGGCGTTTCTCTCCTTCCGGTTCGGGCGGTTGTCCCGTTCGGAATTCTTCCCGGCCTTTTCTCCCTTCCCGTTTTTCTCCGCACGGT
>OGPH01001837.1_pt1 | contig 14186 bp, 10 predicted proteins | sample 1552891 | NCBI WGS metagenome assembly OGPH01 (sample SAMEA2580272, study PRJEB22360) | human gut metagenome | biome: human gut; feature: human-associated habitat; material: faeces | place: Denmark | collected 2008/2010 | reverse complement strand
TTTTCCACCGTGAGCCTGCTTTTTCCTCCCCTGCGCGCTTCCAGCAGCACCATGTTCGGTTCCTTATCCACGAATGGGTATACCAGCTTCATCCGTTTGGGTTCCAGGCCGAAGGAAGACAGCGTAACAATGATCTCCGCCAACCGGAAGGGGCGGTGCACCAGATACAGGCTTCCCTGGGGGCGAAGCAGCCTGGATGCGGCCACCGCCACATCCTTGAAAGTACATTTCACTTCATGCCGCGCGATCGCTTTCGGAGCCTCCGGGTTCGTCAGACCATGCCCACCGATCATATAGGGCGGATTACAGGTGACAACGTCAAAAGAAGCAGCCGGAAACAACCCTGCTGCCTCTCTGATATCTCCTTCCACTATATCAATCTTCTCTTCCAGGCCGTTCAGTCTGACACTCCTTCTGGCCATATCAGCGCTGTCCGGCTGAATTTCCAGGCCGGTCAGATGAGCCGCCTCTGTCTTCGCTTCCAGAAGGATAGGGATGATCCCGGTCCCGGTTCCCAGATCCAGCACCCTGCCTCCGCTTTTCATATGCACATAGCCTGACAGCAGAACGGCATCCATGCCAAAGCAAAAACGTTCGGGGTCCTGTATAATTCGGTATCCATTTCTGGACAGATCATCCAGCCGTTCGCCTGGCTTTAACAATGCCTTTTCTGTTTCCGATATGGGATCACTCCAGCTTGGATTTTTCATCCTGTTTCTCCAGCTTCTCCAGTTCCTTCAGTTCCTTTTCGCTCACATCATTCTTCTTATTCTTTCCGTGCCTTCTCTTAAAGCGGATCTGGTCAAGCCGATATTCCCGGATTTCTTTCTCATCGTCCACGTTCACGATAACCTTGACCATCTGGCGCAGCACATTCACCCCGGACACTTCCCCTTTAAGGCCGTCATCCGTCGTCACATAATCTCCCACGCCGGGAAGCCTGCGGTTCAGCTCTTCATAGGTCTCCGCCTCATGCTTCAGACAGCACATCAGTCTGCCGCAGACACCGGAAATCTTAGTGGGATTGAGCGACAGGTTCTGTTCCTTTGCCATCTTAATCGACACCGGCACGAACTCGGACAGATGCGCATGGCAGCATAACTGCCTTCCGCAAATCCCGATCCCTCCCAGGATCTTCGTCTCATCCCGCACTCCGATCTGGCGCAGCTCTATCCTGGTCTTGAACACGCTGGCCAGATCCTTTACCAGTTCCCGGAAATCGATCCGCCCGTCCGCTGTAAAGTAAAACAGAACTTTATTGTTATCAAACGTATATTCCGCATCAATCAGCTTCATTTCCAGCTTATGTTTCTGGATCTTCTCCTGACAGATGCGAAATGCATCCTTCTCCTTTCGCTTATTCGCCGCTTCCTGCTCATCATCCCGCTCATTGGCGATCCGGAGCACGGGTTTCAGGGGCTGAACCACTTTGCTGTCGTCCACTTCCCGAATACCGCCTACCACGGTTCCATATTCCACGCCGCGGGCAGTCTCTACGATCACATGGTCTCCCCTTTTTATATCAAATCTGGCCGGATCGAAATAATAGATCTTGCCGGCCGTCCGGAATCTCACTCCTATTACTCTTGTCATCTATCAACCTCCTGCCGGCAGGAGATACAGCATTTCCCACCGGTTTAATTCTCCTGTATCGTCATGCACAACAGCTGCATGGTCAGATCCAGGTTCACATTCGCGCTTATTCTGCGCTTGGCCTTTTCCAATGCGTCCAGGATTGTTTCCAGGCCTTCATAACTCGTCCTGTCCGCTTCTTTTCTAATATACTTTATTTCCTCTTTAAAAATCAAGTGATTTGCGTCATTAGTCGCTTTAAACAGCAAGACATCTCTGAACCATATGGTAAAAAGATCCAGATAATCCGTCACATCCAGCTTATACTCGCCAATTCGCTTGATCGCGGCCACAATTTCGGAAATTTCCAGCTCATGAATATACTTTAAGAGCGTCACTGCCTCTTCCTTCACTTTATCAAAATCTTCGCTGGAAGCGAGCAGTTTTGCTCTCCCGATATTGCCTCTGGCAAAGGCTACACACACATTTGCCTTATAATCAGGGACTTTCAGTTCCTCCATCAGATACTTTCTGACCACATCATCCCGCACGGGCTTCATATCCAGCCTCACACAGCGGCTGGCAATCGTGGGAAGCAAAGCGTCCGCATTCGCGGTAAGCAACAGAATCACCCCGTAGGCGGGCGGCTCTTCCAACGTCTTAAGCAGAGCGTTCTGCGCCTGTACGGTCATCTTCTCGCTTTCATTTATGATGTAGATTTTATATGGCCCGGAGTAGGGCTTAATCGCTATATCATTATTCACCTGGCTGCGGATATCTTCCACGCCAATACTTCCGGGCTTCTCATGCGTCACACGGATGATGTCCGGATGATTGTCTGACAGCGCCTGCCTGCAGGAATGACATTCCTCGCAGGGCTCTTCCTGCCCCTTTTCGCACTGCAGCGTACGCGCAAAAATTTTTGCAATAAATTCCTTTCCGCTGCTCTTCTCCCCGTTGATGATGTACGCATGGGAAATCTTTCCCGTCCGTATCGCGTTCGTCAAATGCTCCTTGATCGCTTCCTGTCCGTAGATATCATGAAATCCGGCCATAACCCCCGCCTCCCTCCTATTTGCCCATATGCTGCATAATATATTCTCCGATCTGTGCCAGGCAGCCATTTAGTTCCCCATTATAGAAACGAATGCTGATTCCGGCCGCTCGGATCTTTTCTTCTGTAAAATCCGCCGTATCCGCCAAAAATCTCCTGCACATCTCCTCGTATTTGGGCTTCTCCTGTGCCCTCTCCCGATCCAGGGCACGCTGCAGCCGCTCCCCGTCGTCCAGTTCTATATAAATCGGAATCACCGCATCCGGCCCAAAATATGCCTTCACCGATAGAAAGGATTCCAGCGTTCCGATCATCAGATAATTGTGTTTCTCCAGATCAATCTGCCCGTCATCTACAGTGAAATAATACCAGGGCCCATAATAGGTTATATATTTTCTTTCCTCTATGACCTTTCCGGCCTGACGCAGCGCATGCAGTTCTTCCTCATTCGTAAACCAGTATTCCCGTCCGCATATTTCCCCGTCCCGGATAGGCCGCGTCGTATAGGGTACTGCCGTATCAAGCCCGAACCGTCCTTCTTCCAGAAGCCTCCTGTAAATGGTATCCTTGCCCGACGAACTCTTCCCCACAATATAAAAAATCTTTCCCCTGCTCACGTCTTATCCCGAACCTCCGCCCTTCAGGCCATATCTTTTATCCGTCTTTTTTATCTTAAGAAGGCTCATTCTCCATGGACGCTTCATCCTGCGCCGCATAACTGATTGCGCAGCGAACCGCACGCTTCCATCCCTTCAGCCTTTCTTCCCGATCCTGCTTCGTCATAAACGGCAGGAACGTTCTCTCCAGGGACCAGTTGCTGCGGATATCCTCCTTATCTTTCCAGAACCCAACCGCGATCCCCGCCAGATAAGCGGCTCCCAACGCAGTTGTCTCAATGCACTCCGGTCTGAGCACCTCTTTATTCATGATGTCCGCCTGAAACTGCATCAGAAAATCATTTGCGCTGGCGCCTCCATCCACTCTCAGGTTCTTCAGATGGATGCCGGAATCCTTCTCCATTGCCTCGAGCACATCCTGCGTCTGATAGGCAAGAGATTCCAGGGTCGCCCGTATCAAATGTTCTTTTGCCGCTCCTCTGGTCAGTCCCACGATCATCCCGCGGGCATAAGGGTTCCAGTAAGGCGCACCCAGCCCGGTAAAAGCGGGCACCACATATACTCCGTTGGTATCCTCCACCGCGGTGGCGTACTCCTCCGACTGGGGAGCGCTTTTTATCATCCGCAGTTCATCCCGCAGCCATTGAATCGCAGCGCCGGCCACAAATACACTCCCTTCCAGAGCATATCTGATCTCCCCTTCAGCGCTCGCCGCAATCGTAGTCAACAGGCCATTCTTGGAAATTACCGGCTTCTCTCCGGTATTCATCAGAAGGAAGCAGCCTGTTCCATAAGTATTCTTAGCCTCTCCTGCCTCAAAACAGCACTGGCCGAAAAGGGCCGCCTGCTGGTCCCCTGCCGCACCCGCGATCGGAATGCTGCCGCCGATCACGGACTCTTCCGTATGCCCATAGATGCAGCTGGAAGGCATTACCTGAGGAAGCATGGAACGCGGAATACCAAGCCTGCTTAGAATTTCCTCATCCCATTCCCTCTTATAGATATTAAAAAGCATTGTCCGGGAGGCATTCGTGTAATCCGTCACAAACACCCTTCCCTTTGTAAGATTCCAAATCAGCCAGGTATCCACTGTCCCAAAAAGCAGCTCGCCTGACTCCGCCATTTCTCTCGCGCCTTCCACATGCTCCAGAATCCACTTGATCTTCGTTCCAGAAAAATATGCATCCGGTATCAGCCCCGTGCGCTCCCTTATGACCTTATCAAAGCCGTCTTTCTTCAACTCTTCTATCTCATCGGCCGTTCTGCGGCACTGCCAGCAGATTGCGTTATAAACCGGTTTCCCCGTCTTTTTGGAAAAACAAATCGTCGTCTCCCTCTGGTTCGTGATGCCGATCGCTGCAATATCTTCCGCCCCGGCGCCGATCTTTCCCATGGCCTCCACAGCCACCCCGAGCTGGGAAGACCATATCTCCATCGGGTCATGCTCCACCCAACCCGGCTTAGGATATATCTGTTGAAATTCCCTTTGCACAGTTGAGCACATTCGCCCAGAACAGTCAAAAAGAATGCATCGCGAACTCGTCGTTCCCTGATCCAGTGCCATCACATACTTTGCCATAATAACCCCCATTTCTCCTTCTTTTCCCCGATTTTCCTACTACCCGAATGCTTTTCCCCCAAGCATCTGGCGCTCAGACCTCCACTACGCGCAGCTGATTCGTCTTTCCTGAAATACCAAGCGGCATACCCGCCGTAATGATTACTTTATCCCCTTTCTCAATATATCCCGCCTTAATTGCAGCAGCAACTGACTCCCGGAATAGATCTTCAGCCGTATTTTCTTCCTGGATCAGCAAAGGCAATACCCCCCACTGCAGATTCAGTTGACGCCATACCAATCGCTTTACTGTGCATCCAATAATCGGGCAGCTAGGCTTGAACCGAGAAATCATGCTAGCAGTAAATCCGGACATGGTAACGCAAATGATTGCCTTCACATTCAGATCCGCAGCCAGCGTACATGTAGCATGCGAAATTGCGGTTGTGATATCTCCGTCAATCGCCACCTCGCGCTTCTTTAAGCGGCCTTTAAAATCAATATCCTGTTCCGTCCTTTCCGCAATCCTGGCCATTGTTTTTACAGCTTCCACCGGATACATTCCCTGGGCACTTTCGCCGGAAAGCATCACCGCAGTGCTGCCGTCATAAACTGCATTGGCGATATCTGTTGTCTCCGCACGGGTAGGGCGTGGGTTACGCATCATGGACTCTAGCATCTGTGTAGCCGTAATGACCTGTTTTCCTGCCGCAACTGCCTTCTTAATAATCCGTTTCTGCAGAATCGGTACTTCTTCCAACGGTACTTCCACACCCATATCTCCTCTGGCAACCATAATGCCGTCAGATACTTCGATAATCTCATCCAGGTTCTTGATTCCCTGCATGCTTTCAATCTTGGAAATCACCATCATCTTGGAATTATGATCATCCAGGATCCTGCGTATCTCAAGCACATCTTCCTTCTTGCGCACAAAGCTGGCTGCAATGATGTCAAATCCATGCTCGATTCCAAACAAAATATCATTCATATCAGTCTGGCTGATATACGGCATAGAAAGATCTGCTCCAGGCACATTTACGCCTTTGCGATTGGAAACAGGCCCCCCGTTTTCCACCCGGCAGATGATGTCTGTATCCGTCACTTCTTCAACTGTCATCTCAATCAGGCCGTCATCAATCAGAATGGTAGTCCCAGCCTTCACATCCTTCACAAGTTCTTTATAGGAAATGGATACAATTTCATTGGTTCCCAACATCTCTCTTGTGGTCAGCGTGAACTTCTGCCCTGCCACGAGTTCCGTCTTTCCTTCCTCGAAATCTCTCAGCCGGATTTCCGGGCCCTTCGTATCCAGCAGAGCGGCAATCGGAAGATTCAGTTCCTTGCTCACCTTGCGCATCCGTTCCAGCTTTCCCAGCTGTTCTTCATGATCTCCGTGGGAAAAATTAAAACGTCCCACATTCATTCCAGCCAACATCAGTTCTCTCAGCTTGTCTTCACTCTGGGATGCAGGTCCGATTGTGCATATGATTTTTGTATTTCTCATCTTCCACTCCTTCTGCCGCCGCTGCGGCGCCACTATTTTGCCAATGCGATTCTGATTTCTTCCGGACGGTCCGCATCTTTCCCCGTCCTTTCGATTCCTTGTACGTTCAGCCCTTGCCTCGCGTATCCATCTATCAACTTAATGACCTCTTCCGACAGGATCTCTCCCGGAATCACCAAGGGGATTCCAGGCGGATAGAGGTTCACATAAGTTCCTGCTATCTTCCCTTCCGCTTCCTGCAGCGGAAGGCTTATCTTCGGCATCTCCTCTGCTTCCTGCAGGCGCATGCCTCTCTCCAGCTTCGGATATGGCCTTTGTTCCAACTCGTATCCGCTTGCAGCAGACAAACGCTGTTCGGAACGCTTCAGGCGCCCATCCATATCCAGCAGGGCGTCCGTCAGTCTTCTCAATCCCTCTTCCCCGTCCCAGGGGGTAAGGATCGCCGTTACATAATTATGGCAAGCCATCTCCATTTGAAGATAATAACGGTTCAACAGCTCTTTGTAAAGGTTATTTCCTGTAAAATTTCCATTTGCTGCCGTTATCAGGAGTTTTCCCCTATCAAAGTCTTTCATACGCCCCTTTTTCAGGAGATCTGGCCCAATCAGCCTCAGAACTTCCAACGCTTCCAGCCGCTCATGAAACGCATCCAGCCTGCGTGAAAACGCTTCAAAAATCTCTTTTCCCTGATTCTCCAGCAGACGGACGCAGCTATCTATGCTGCTCATGAGCACATAAGATGGGCTGCTCGTCTGGAAGACCGCCTCATATCGCCTCACAGCGTCCGCCTTCACCCTTTGGCCCGATCTATGCAGCAAAGCCGTCTGGGTCAATGCGGGGAGGGTTTTGTGTAGACTCTCTATCACCAGATCCGCCCCCAGCCGCACCGGATTTTCCGGCCAGCCTTCTGCAAATCCGAAATGCGCTCCATGTGCCCCGTCCACAATCAATGGAAGCCCTGCCCGATGCACAATATCCGCAATGGCCTTCACATCCGATACCACACCATCATAAGTGGGGGAAGTGATCAGCACTGCAGCCGCGTCAGGATACTGCCGTATCGCTTCTTCAACCTGTCCAGGAAGGATCGCGTCCGCAATGCCGTATTCCCGCACAGTCTCCGGATACAGGAAAACGGGGTCGATCTGCCTTAACGCGATAGCATGATATACCGATTTATGACAATTTCTGGCAACAATCATCCTGCCACGCAAAGGCACTGCCGCGCTGACAGCCGTGAGGATCCCCGCCGTGGAGCCGTTTATCAGAAAAAAGGTCTCGTCCGCGCCAAATACCCGTGCTGCCCTCTGCTGCGCCTCCAGCAAGATGCCCTCAGGCTGATGCAGATTGTCAAAACCGTCTATTTCCGTAATATCCAGCTTTGCCGTACTTTCCAGCGCTTCCAGTTCCCGCGGCATTCTTCTCTTATGACCGGGCATATGGAACGGATAATATTCTGATTCCGTATACTGTATTAATTGTTTCAGCAGCTCTTCCATATCTATCTGCTTACCGTCTCCCTTCTGTGCCCTTTCCGCGCCGCGCACCATGACGCCTGGCTTTCCCTGCTCCCCTTCGCAGCCGCAGCGTTTCGAGCAAAGAGCAGTATTTATCTGCCACCGTCACAATCCAGGCTTCCCTGCAGGCTGGCGGAGTCATCGTTAACGGCCACATGTGCTTCCCTATGATATCCCTCTGCCTTGGGGTAAGAACATACTCTTTTTCAGCATTTTTCAACGCGGTCTGAGGATGACGGAAGCCATGAAGGTTCTTAAGCCCCTTCGGATGCCTGTGATGATGCCAGTCATACAGAAAATAATCATGCAGAAGCGCTCCACGCACCAGATCCCGCTCCCTGCTTTTTATTCCCAAGCATTCCAGCTTTTTCATGATCGCAAGGCTTATGGAAGCCACACTGATACTGTGCATATGGACGGACACCGTTCCATGCTGAATATACGCCCTCGTGCTTCGGAAATTGGGGGAACTCAGAATATCCCTGCCGTGCTGTAAGATGCTGCTGCGAATCGCCCTGTTTCGTTCACTCCGCCTGGCGGAAGCGGTTCTGATATCCCTGTCAGCCATTATACCGCCACCTCTTTTACCACTTAATAATAACAGATCACCGGAAATCCTCTTTCCACATGTTCATAAATGATCTCTGCCGCTTCTCTGGGAAGATTAATGCACCCATGAGAACCGCTGTTTTGATAGATCTCACCGCCAAAAGAGCTTCTCCAGGAAGCATCATGCATGCCGATGTTCCCATTAAACGGCATCCAGAAATCCACATGGGACGCATAGGTTTCTCCTGTCAGCGTGGCATTTCTCTCTTTATACGTCAGCCCAAATACCCCTGCAGGCGTCCCATATCCTCTGGCAAGATTCCCGGACACCAAATCGCTCTCTGTTATCAGCTTTCCATCTATATACAGATATAAATGCTGGTTCCCAAGATCAATTTCAACGTATGAAGTGCCGATGTCCGCTCCCGCAGGTCCTTCTGCATAGCCCTTGGAATAATAGAGCGGCTCCTTTTCCAGCTCTTCTCCTTTTTTAATGGATTCGATCAGTTCCTCTGTCTCTCCCGCCCGATTGGTCCACCAACCATAGGAACCGCTTTTTAACGTGATCGTATCCCCCTTTGTGGTGGTAAAATTCCTGTTTTTCCCAAATGTATCATATTCTTTGGCCAAACTGTCAATATATTCCCTGACGGCCTCTTCATCCAGGCTTACTTCATCAAAGTCAATTTCAATCCACTGGCTGATCGTATCCCCGTCCACCACCACGGTTTCACCATTCCACAGATAGGTGATCCGGGCGCTGACATAACGGTTCGCTGTTTCAAGCGCCCTGGCCAAAGCGCTGTCATCCGCTTTTACGTCAGCTTCTGAATAATACTCTCCTTCGGTCAGATCCAATGTCTCCTGCAGAGAAAAAAGCGCCTCTTGGGCACTTTCCAGCACCTTCTCATAATCCAGAACGGTTCCCGGATAATCTTCTATAATGGAATAGCCTTCCTGACTCACATATGCCCCGATCCTGGCATCCACAGGCTGATGGATATTCTCCTCCGCAAAAAATACGGATGTGCGCAGTTTCTTTTCCAGGGCTTCTTCGTCAAATACCACCGCCTTAGGCAGTTCGCAGATGCTTTTCTTCCAAAACATCACCGGCCACTGCAGGCCGCTGGCTTCGGCGTTGAATCGATCCAACGTGTCATCAAACGCGTATGTCATTCCCAGCTCTTCCGGTTCAAAAACCGCTTCCATTCCCTCCCGGCCCACAATTTTCAACTCATAATCCATCGCCGGGTTCAAAATGGCTTCCCGCACTTTTTCTTTGGAACAAAAGCTGTAATCTTTCCCGTCTATTTGTGTTCTCCAATAATAATGCCCAGCAAAAAAGAAGGCGCCCGCAAAATAAACCAAAGCAAGCACCGCCGCTGTCACGCAAACAACAATCAGCGCCACCTGGTATGCAGCTCCCCCTTTTTCACCCTGCTTCTTATCTATTTTATTGATTCCCATCCAATAATTCCTTTGTAGTTCCCTTTTCTTTATTGTAACACTGATTGTACAAAAGCTGAATAGAGAAATATTACAAATTATTATTCATGGACCTAGACGGGTTACTGCTTGCGGGGTGGGAGACATCCATTGGCCGGGAGGAGGTTTGGTGCGCAGCCGGTATCTTCTTTTCGGGCGCCCGTCTAAAAACGTCAGTACTTACGGGCCGTCTTTTGGCCCGTTATGTACTGCTATGTTTTTAGCCGAGCGCAAGCGTGCCCCCGAAAAGAAGATACCGGCTGCGCGCAGAACCTCCCCTCGGCAAATGGGCATCTCCTCATCCCGCAAGCAGTAACCTGGACTGTTTCCCATCCCCTATTCAAACTGTGCCAGGTACATCTGCCGATACAGCCCTTCCTGCTTCAGCAAGTCTTCATGCTTTCCCTGCTGAACCACATCTCCTTCATTCACCACAAGAATCCAATCTGCATTTCTGATTGTGGACAGCCTGTGTGCGATGATAAAACAGGTCTTTCCCTCCATCAGTTTATCGATCGCCTCATGAATTTTCATTTCCGTTCTCGTATCCACATCCGACGTGGCCTCATCCAGAATCAACATGCGAGCCGGAAGCAGCATAGCCCGGGCGATAGTAAGAAGCTGTTTCTGCCCTTTGGAAATATTTGTTCCCTCATCCGAAAGAAGCGTATGATACCCCTCGGGAAGCCTTCTGATAAATCCGTCTATGCCTGCAGCGCGCGCGGCCGCTTTCACCTGTTCTTCCTGTTTTTCCTCTTCCCCCTCCAGGCTTCCATATACAAGATTCTCATATATGCTTCCAGAGAAAAGCCAGGTATCCTGAAGCACCATGGCATAAGAACTCCGCAGGCTTCCACGGGTAATTCCCCGAATATCCCTTCCGTCCACACAGATGCTTCCTTCATCCACATCATAAAACCGCATCAACAGATTAATCAATGTGGTTTTTCCTGCTCCGGTAGGGCCCACAATCGCTATCATTTTACCCGGTTTTACATGGAAACTCAAGTCATGGATAACAGTTTTAGCGGAATTGTAACCAAATTTCACATGAGAAAGAGTCACCTCCCCTGCCGCATTCTGCAAGACGTGCGCCCCCGGAACATCCTGAACTTCCTCCATCTCGTCCAGCAGCCGGAATACCCGCTCTGCAGCCGCCATGGATGACTGAAGATCGCTGATGATGTTTGCCGCCTCATTTATCGGCCCGGAAAACTTTCTGGAATACAGCACAAAGGAAGAAATGTTTCCAATGCTCATCCTTCCAAGCAAGTAGAGAATCGCCCCAAACACGCTGATCAGAGACAGCGACAGATTGTTGATAAAATTCACCATAGGGCCCACAATGCTTCCATAGTACTCCGCCTGATAATAGGCTTTCATTGCATCCGCATTCTTCTTTTCAAATCGTTCTATCGTGTTTTCTTCCTGGCAATACGCCTTCAATGTACGCTGTCCGGATACCATCTCTTCCACAAATCCATTCAGCTCTCCCAGCTTTGCAGAACGTCTGCGGAACAAAGGGCGCGTTTTCCCCGTCAGATACTTGGTAATGCACATGGACAGCGGCATCGTAAAGGCGAATACCAGCACCAAAATAGGCGAGATCAGCAGCATCATGATAAACGCACCGCTCACCGTGATTACCGTAGTCAAAAGCTGCACCACATCCTCTGAAAGGGAAAGGTTTACCGTGTCGATATCATAAGAAATTCTGCTGATAATATCGCCGCTTTGATGCACATCAAAGTATCCCACGGGCAAAGACAGCAGCTTCTCAAAAACATCCTTTCTCATCCTGTATACCACTCTTCTGCTGATCGTAATCATCAGCACTTGAAGCAGATAGGAGAATACGGAAGAAACCACATAAAATCCGGCCATCCATGCGGCATAATAGAATACGCGGAAAAAAATCACCTTTCCCGGTCCCGGCTCGATCGCATCCACCGCATATCCCGATAACAGGGGGCCGATCAGCGCAAACAGATTGCTTCCTATAGTGAGCAGAACCGCTGCGCCCAGAAGCCATTTATCCTTCATCAAATATCCGCTCAGCCGCAGCAGCGTTCCCCGCTTTCCCGGCTGGAAGTCTTTCTTTTTTTGTCCTTTCTCCATTTTGGCTGCTTTCATTTCTCAACGCCCTCCGCTTCTACAGCACGGCTTCCCCTGTTTGAGACTGGCTGATCTCCCGATATACCTGACAGCCTGCCAGCAAGTCTTCATGCCTTCCATAGCCGATCATCTCCCCGTCCTCCAATACCAGGATATGATCCGCATGCATCACCGAACTCACCCGCTGAGCGATCATGATCGTCGTTGTATCCTGAAAATGTTCCCTAAGCTGCTTTCGCAGGCGCGCATCCGTTCGATAATCCAATGCGCTGGAAGAGTCATCCAGAATCAGAATTTCCGGCCTCGCTGCCAGCGCCCTCGCGATCAAAACCCGCTGTTTCTGTCCGCCGCTCAGGTTTGCGCCCCTGATATCCAGCATTTCCCCTTCCGTTTCAATCTTCTCCCGTGCAAATTCATCCGCCTGCGCATACATCAATGCCTGTTCCAGTTCTTCCCGCCCAAGGTTCCGCCCCATCCTCACATTTTCATATATGCTGTCCTCGAATATCGTATCATTCTGAAAAACCACACCAAACTTTTCCCGGAGCGCCCTTTTCTCATAATTCCTCACGTCTTTCCCAGCTACCAGGATGCGTCCTTCATCCACATCCACAAGCCGCATCAACAAAGAGGCCAGCGTCGTTTTCCCAGAGCCGGTGGCACCGATGATGCCCAGCATTTCCCCTTTCTTCACCTGGAAAGAAATATCGCGTAAGTTCGGTTCCTTTTTATTATAAGAAAATGTCACATGTTCAAAGACAATTTCCGCTTTCTGCGCTTCTTTCGCCCCTGCTTCTACCAATCCTTCCTCTTCGTTCTCCCTTTGTTCCGTTTCCTCCTGTGTGGCCAGATCTTCCCCACAGGCCAACACCTGTTCAATTCTTGCCGCAGAGGCAACCGCCTTATTCATGATAACAAACATGCGCGAGATAGACATCATCGCATTCAAAATAACAGTAAAATAGGTCATAAAAGCCAGAATCTTTCCCACTTCAGACAATCCCTGGTTCACACGGAAAGCGCCCACCAGGATCACACCGACCAGCCCCAGATTCAGAAACATGTTCATGGCCGGATTCAAAACCGCCATCGTCCTTTCTGCATTCCTTTCACAGGTCACAACCATTTTGTTGATCTTATCAAACTTTTCTTTCTCATATTCCATCTTTGACAAAGCCTTGATGACTCTGATTCCCGCTATGTCCTCACGGACCAGGCAGACAAACTGATCCACAGCGCTCTGCAGCCTGCGATACAGAGGCATTCCTTTTTTGGATACCGCAATCATGATTGTCGCCAGCACGGGCAGGACCAGAAGAAGCACACAAGAAAGAGCCGGGTCAAGCGCCATGGTAAAAAGAATTCCCCCAACCAAAAGGATGGGCGCCCGAACGCCGAGCCGCTGTATCCTTCCCACCATCTGCGTCACATTATAAGTATCCGTAGTCAATCGAGAGATTAAGGAAGGCTTTGTGAATCCGTCCGTCTGCCTGGCGGACAGATACATTGTCTTCGCGAACAAATCGTGACGAAGGTGCTGTGTGGAATCGCTGGCAACGCGAGATGCCATCCTGTTCGCAATGATATTAAAAGAGACGGCCAAAATCGAACACAGAAGCATCACAACGCCCCACAGATAGATTCTTTCTATCCTGCCCGTCGGTATCACCGTATCGATCACATAAGCCAGAATCCAAGGAATAAACAGATCCATAATAGAACCTATAAATTTTATCAGAAATCCAACCGCCATACGCCCATAATATGGCCGCAAATAAAAGGTAATGATCCTTTTCATCCTTCTCCCGCCTCGCCACGATCTGCCTTTATAATTTCATTTACAATAGTTTTTATTGCAACGATCTGTTTCAATTATATACCAGTTTTCTTTTTTTTAACAGACATAAACCACATAAAAACTGATCTGTTGCTTGAATGGATTTGACTACATGCTTTCTAAAAAATGAGCAAAAAACAAACAAATTGTCGAAGGACAAACAAACGAAAAAACGCCAGAATCCGCATAAATACGGCATTCCAGCGTTTTCAAAACTGAAGCACGGGGGATTCGAACCCCCGACAACCTGATTAAAAGTCAGGTGCTCTACCGACTGAGCTAGTGCTCCGAATCCAGTTTTCAATATCCTATTTTTTTCCATAAAAAAATGCCCAGAACCGGAATCGAACCAGTGACACGAGGATTTTCAGTCCT
>OGPH01001830.1_pt1 | contig 14218 bp, 12 predicted proteins | sample 1552891 | NCBI WGS metagenome assembly OGPH01 (sample SAMEA2580272, study PRJEB22360) | human gut metagenome | biome: human gut; feature: human-associated habitat; material: faeces | place: Denmark | collected 2008/2010 | reverse complement strand
TCAGTTGGTAGAGCACCTGACTCTTAATCAGGGTGTCCAGGGTTCGAGCCCCTGAAGGCGCATTGAAAGTACCGATTTTGGAGACATAGGAGCTCTGGGGTTGGTGCTTTTTTTATTTCTGTTCAGCGGCAAAAAATCACAGGCAAAATCTTGCGCCCTTCTGCACACTGTGCTACAATGATAAAAGAGACGGGAGACAAGGAAAACGGGCTTTATAGAAGCCTTGTTTTGTTTGTCTTTTTTTATGACGGGGTGAACGTATGAAGAAAGCGTGGCTGGAACGGTTTGAGGACTGCCCTGTAATCGCTGCCATCAAAGATGATACAGGCCTGGAGGCTGCTTTAAAGTCGGATATTGGAATCGTATTCGTTCTCTATGGAGATGTCTGCAGTATTTCCAAAATTACACAAAGGCTCAAAGAAGCAGGCAAGATGGTGATCGTTCATCTGGATCTGATCCAAGGACTTTCCGCAAAAGAAATCTCGGTCAATTTTATCCACCAGACCACAGAAGCAGACGGGATCATATCCACAAAACCCGCTCTTATCCGCCAGGCAAAGGAATGCGGCATGTGTACAGTCATGCGTTTCTTCGCCATCGATTCCATGGCGTTTGACAATATCCGCCGGCAGTCCGACGCCGTACACCCTGATATCATTGAGGTGCTGCCGGGCCTGATGCCCAAGGTTATACATCGAATCTGCCAGGAAAGCAGGATCCCTGTTATCGCAGGCGGGTTGATCACCGATAAAGAGGATATCATGGGCGCGTTGAATGCGGGCGCGATATCCATTTCCACTACCAATCAAAAGGTCTGGTTTATGTAGGCGAAAGCCTTTTTCAGTCAATTACATATACGTTGCAGGAGTAAAGGAGACAGCAAAATCGCATGCTTAGCGGGCATGTGTATTTGGGCTGTCTTTTTGCATATAAGGGTGTCTGGCACCCATTGTCTCTTAAGTATTATTTAAGTAAGCTTGCTCCAAAAGATGGGAGCGGAATGGAGGAAACTATGTATGACGTTATTGTCATCGGCGCAGGTGTAACCGGCTGCGCCATCGCCCGCGAGTTATCGCGTTATGACTTAAAGCTCGCGGTTCTGGAACGGGAAGAGGACGTCTGCTGCGGCACTTCCAAGGCCAACAGCGCAATCGTCCATGCGGGTTTTGACGCCCTTCCAGGCACGCAGAAAGCCAAACTCAACGTGGAAGGCAACCGCATGATGGAATCTCTGTCCAAAGAACTGGATTTTCCTTTCCGCCGAAACGGTTCCATGGTTCTGTGTTTCTCTGAAGAGGGCCGTCCTGCATTGGAAGAGCTCTATGAACGGGGCCTTCGCAACGGTGTGCCTTCGCTCCGCCTCATTTCCGGCGAAGAAGCCCGCAGAATGGAGCCAAACCTTTCTCCCGATGTGGTTGCTGCCCTGGACGCTCCCACCGGCGGAATCGTCTGCCCCTTTAAAATGACCATCGCACTCGCTGAAAATGCATTTGAAAACGGGGCGGAATTCCACTTCAACACGCAGGTTACGGATATTGTAAAGACGGATTTTGGCTATCAGATCCTCACCTCAAACGGAACGTATGAAACGCGGATCGTCATGAATGCAGCCGGCGTATATGCCGATGTATTCAACAATATGGTCAGCGCGCGCAAAATTCATATCACTCCCCGCAGAGGGGAATATATTCTCATGGATAAGAAAGCCGGTTCTTTCGTATCTCACACCATCTTTCAGCAGCCCACCCGCCTGGGCAAGGGGATCCTGGTCACTCCTACCGTTCATGGCAACCTTTTGGCAGGGCCGACTGCTGAGGATATCGGGGATAAAGAAGGGACAAACACCACATCTGCAGGGCTTGCCCAGGTTATGGAGAAAGCCAGACTGTCCGCTTCCGGCGTGCCGCTTTCCATGGCTATTACCTCCTTTGCAGGCTTAAGAGCCTGTGAAGAAAAGGAAGATTTCATCCTGGGAGAAGCCGAGGACGCTCCGGGCTTCTTCAACGCCGCAGGAATCGATTCCCCCGGCCTGTCCAGCGCTCCCGCGATCGGGCTTATGCTGGCAGAAGAGATCGCCCGGAAGTTGGATGCTTCCCTGAAAGCTTCCTTTATCTCTACCAGAAAGGATATCCCCTGTGTGGCAGAAAGTTCTCCGGAAGAACTCGCCTCGCTTATCGCACAGGATCCCGCCTACGGGAATGTGATCTGCCGCTGTGAAATGGTCACGGAAGGTGAAATCCTGAACGCGATACGCCGTCCGCTGGGCGCCAAATCCCTGGATGGCATCAAGCGCCGCACGCGCGCCGGGATGGGGCGCTGCCAGTCCGGCTTCTGCTCTCCCAGAGTTATGGAGATTCTGGTACGCGAATTAGGCCTGGATCCGCTTTCTCTCACCAAGAGCGGAGGAGACAGCCGCCTTCTTACAGGCGTCACCAAGGAATCGGCTGCCGAATTCTAACCGTTCCAATACAACTACAATATCATGCGCATGGTACTCATGCAGAAAGGTTATACATATGACGGATTATGATCTCATCGTTATCGGGGGAGGTCCTGCAGGCCTGGCCGCCGCTATCTCCGCCCGTGAAGAAGCAATTTCAAATATCCTGATCCTGGAGAGAGACAACGAATTGGGAGGCATCCTGAATCAGTGCATCCATAATGGCTTCGGCCTGCACACATTTCACGAAGAGCTGACCGGTCCTGAGTATGCCGCACGGTTTATTGATCAGGCCATGCAGCTGCAGATCCCGTACAAGCTGAACACGATGGTGCTCGACATTCAGGAAGAACAACCAGCGTCCGATGGCGACAGTATCAAAATCGTTACAGCCATCAACCGCAACGATGGTCTGATGACGCTGCGCACCCGGGCCGTTATCCTCGCCATGGGCTGCAGAGAGCGTCCCAGAGGCGCGCTGAATATCCCGGGATACCGTCCCGCAGGTATCTATTCCGCAGGAACAGCGCAGAGGCTCGTTAATATGGAAGGCTTCATGCCCGGAAAAGAAATCGTCATTCTTGGTTCCGGAGACATCGGCCTGATCATGGCCCGCCGCATGACGCTGGAAGGGGCGAAAGTAAAGGCGGTGGCCGAACTCATGCCCTATTCAGGAGGACTGCAGAGAAATATCGTGCAGTGCCTGGACGATTTCGGAATCCCTCTGAAGCTTTCCACCACTGTCGTCGAGATACACGGAAAAGAACGTGTGGAGGCCGTCACCCTCGCCAAGGTGGACGAAAACCGCAAACCCATTCCCGGCACGGAAGAATTCATCCCCTGTGACACGCTGCTGCTTTCCGTGGGCCTGATCCCGGAGAATGAACTGTCCGGCAAACTAGGCGTCACGATGGCTCCGGTCACTTCCGGCCCTGCGGTCAACGAAAGCCTGGAAACGAGCATTACCGGCGTATTCGCCTGCGGCAACGTGCTTCATGTTCATGATCTGGTAGATTATGTCTCCCAAGAAGCAAAAAATGCCGGAAAATATGCAGCCCGCTATATCCTCTCTTCCAAACAGGAGGAAACAGAGTCCGCTCCGGATGAGACTCCCATCCGCTTTGAAGCCAAGAACGGTGTACGCTATACGGTTCCCCAGCTTCTGCGCTTTTCCAGGATGGAAGAACAGCTCACCGTCCGCTTCCGCGTGGGCGCCATATATCGCGACTGTGCCATCGGCGTATATCTGGACGGCCAGCGGATTTCCTTATTGAAAAAGAAAAAACTGGCTCCCGGAGAGATGGAACAGATCATTCTGAAGCGCACAGATCTGTCCGCCTATCAGCAGGAGCACGAACGGCTTCCTGAACATATCACGATACAGGTAGAAGCTAACTAGGCTGACCGTCCAGAGCCCTCTGAACGGCTGCCTGACAGAAATAATGGAGGAAAAAATGGAACAACGCGAATTGATATGTATCAACTGCCCTCTCGGCTGTCCGCTTACCGTCTCGCTGGAAAACGGAAAAGTCGTCCGTGTGACGGGCAATACCTGTCCAAGAGGAGAGGCCTATGGCCGCAAGGAGTGCACCGCTCCCACCCGGATCGTAACGAGTACCGTACGCGTATCCGGAGGCGTCCTTCCTGTGGTTTCCGTTAAAACCGCTTCTGATATCCCCAAGGAAAAAATGGCTGACTGTATCCGCCAGCTGCGGGATGTGACCGTATCCGCCCCGGTTCATATCGGAGATGTCATTCTGAAGGATGCGGCCGGGTGCGGCGTGGACATCATAGCCACCAAGAACATGCCTCGAAAGAATGCGGAAAGTATGATATAATCAAATATCACGGCAAACTGCGGGGTATTTGAGCCCCGCATTCGCCGAATATCCCTGCGGGTGTGCCCGACCGGCTTCCTGCCCGTGGGAACAAAAAAACTTTCTACAATACAGCCGCAGCGGCGGCAGAATGAGAGGAATCTATGATTACAGATCTTATCGGACATCCCGCAGATGCCCTGCTTCAAAAGAAGCTCTGGCTTCTGGACATGGACGGCACAATTTATAACGAAAATCAGATCTTTGATGGAACGACGGATTTTCTGAAACAGATCAGGGAACGGGGAGGTAGGTATATCTTCATCACCAACAATTCCTCCAAATCCGTCAATGACTATGTGCAGAAAGTCACGCACATGGGGATAGATGCGGGATATGAAGATTTCTATACTTCCAGCCAGGCCACGGCTATGTATATCAAAGAGCATTACCCGAATCAGACCGTCTACTGTATGGGCACCCGTTCCCTGGTTCAGGAACTGCGTGAAAGCGGCCTTAACGTGGTGACAGAAGTGAGCGATGAGGCCTCTGTGGTTCTGATCGGCTTTGATACAGAAAATACCTCAGAAAAAATCCGGAATACCTGCATCATGCTGGGACGGGATGTGGCTTATCTGGCCACCAACCCGGATTTGGTCTGTCCCGTAAGCTTTGGTTTCATCCCGGACTGCGGTTCCATGAGCATCATGCTGAAAAATGCCACGGGCAAGGAACCCTTTTTCATCGGGAAGCCCCAGCCCATTATGGTGGACTGCGTATTAAAACAGACCGGCTGTTCCAGGGAAGAAGCGGTCATCGTAGGAGACCGTCTCTACACGGATATTGCAACCGGAGCGAATGCAGGTGTGGATACCATCTGCGTGCTGTCCGGGGAAGCCTCCATGAAGGATATTCAAGAATGGGACGGCAATCCTACCTGGATCTTCCAGGATGTAAAACAGGTATGGGAGAAGATTCGGGAAGTTTCATAAGCCGCAGGCAATAGAGATACATGAGATAACAGAAGCGCCGCAGGTTCCCTCATGGGCCTGCGGCGCCTTAATGTCTGTTCTCTTATTTTACCCTCCGCGCCGGAGCGTCATGAATCTTCTCACTTTAATTCCCCGATGGCAGGCTGCAGGCTGACGGTAAGAATATCCGTCATCTGATACAGGCTGGCGGCCAGTCCGTTGGCCGTCCATCTGCAGTTTTTACTGCCGCCCTCTGAGACCGTCTCGTCACAGACCGGATCTACTCCCATCATATTCGTAATCCGCTCTTTCCATTCCGCTACTTCCTCTTCCGTAACCTCGCGTTCTCCGCTGACAATCCATATGGAAACCGCCTCCACGCTGCCGTCCTGTCCACAGCTCGTAGACACCTCGCAGGGAACGCCCGCCACATCTATCTGATATTTCCGGCCAATATAAAGACTCTTATCCGCCGTCCAGTTCTCTTCTCCTCCTCCGAAAAGCCCGGCTGTATCTTCATCTTGCATTCCCAATAAAGCAGCCAGCTCCTCCAATTCTGCTGCCGCCGCCCCTTCTGTCGTCGTCTCCGCTTCTGTGGACACTTCTTCAGCGGTTGTCTCCGCCGCCTGTTGTTTCGCATTGCCGCAGCCTGCCAGCATACATACCGCCCATCCGATCAGAATAATACGTCCCCATCCTTTTTGACTCATCTGCGTTCCCTCCTATATCCCTTTCATTCCGATTCTTGAATTCTACACAGATCCGATTGATTTCTCTGTATTATAGACTCTTATATCTGCCTAAAAGTTGCAGCATTCTGGAGAATATCGTCCTGTATCCAGGCAAAGATAAACCAAAAGACGGTTCCTCCGATGATCCTTCCATCGGGGAACCGCCTTTCAAAGTATTTTCATTTCTTCTTTATTCCGCATGCTCCTTCAAAAAACGCATCTGGGCTGAATTCTCATCCATCTGCATCAATTCAATCCGGTTGTTATCCGGATCACGCGTCCAGCACTGCCAGTTCAAATCCATCCCCTGCCTAACCGGAGAATCCAAAGGAGCCCCCGCCTGTTCCAGCCGTTTGGCTGCCGCATGAATGTCGCTCACTTCCAGACATATGTGGGAAAAACCAATGTTTTCATCTTTATATTCCGATGCATGAATTCCACCGTAAAACAGTTCCAGGAACTGCCCTCCTGCTGCATGCAGATACACGATCCAGGGTTCTCCCGTATTCGGGTGCGCCAGTTCAAAGGCTTTCTCAAACCCGAACGCCTCCTGATAGAAACGAATCGACCGTTCCATGTCGGATACGTTAAATGCCACATGTGCCAATCCCCTTACTTCTTTTCCCATTTTCTTTTCCCCTTCCCTTAAATATACTCCTTGGAAGCCATAACTGGCTCCGTCTAACCCTTTCAATTATAGTCCTTTACGGGGAAATTAGCTACTTCTTTATGCATATCCTTCTGGTCGACGCCTTCTTGTCCATAGGTCAAACGTATTTACGTCCTCGTCCTCACTGACAAATATGTTTCCATCTTCTGTATTCGTACACAAATTCTTTATTCTTCCCAAACGGATTGGATCATTTGTTTCATCCTGCCATTTATCCATCTCTTTCCTCATTTGAAACAGGACGTCCGCATATTCTTTCTTTCCTGCTAAATTGTTTCTTTCCATAGGATCAAACATCAGATCATAGAGCTGTTCTTTTTCTACTTTCTTGTGTTGCCATCCCTGACTTAAGAACAAATCCTTTGACAAGCCTTCATCGCAATTTGCACAATATATGGTATCTTTATCCGTATATCTTCTGATATATAGCCATTTTTCTGTCCTCAACATGCGCTGAGGTTCGTAACTGCAATGATAATTAATCTCCGCGAACACTTTTCCCCGAATTCTGCCCTCTGGCTTCCGGATAATTGGAAGCAAACTGCGGCCTTGAGCATACGAAGGTATCGGAATTCCAATCATATCACAAATTGTCGGCAGAAAATCGATTTGCGAGGCTAACGCATCACTCACCGTTCCGGAAGAAATCAGTGATGGACAGACAAGTATTCCGAACACGCCGGTTCCGAATTGTGTAAGATTGCACTTCATCCCTGGAAATGCAATCCCATGATCCGTTGTACATATAATTATGCTGGCTTCCAATAAATCACGTTTTTCAAGACCTTCCATACATACTCCGACCGCCTGGTCAAAGCGTTTTGCTTCCGCCATAAAATCAGCCATATCCTGTCTTGTTTCCGGCGTATCCGGCAATGGTTCCGGTGGGCGGACATAAGAGGGATTCATATTCAAATTATCCCCCTCAAAAGGGCGATGTGTATCTGCAAAACCAAGATCAAGGAAAAATGGTTCGCCCTTTATTTCATCCAATGCATTCAAAGCATTTTCCGCCATTGTAACCGAATCAATCCCCTCCACTTCGAGTATTCTGTCGTATTCGATTCCATCCCTGTCTCTCGTCACATGCTGGATTCCAGCTAAAATAGATATATAGCCATATGCCTTTAGATAAGATGCTAAATGACACTGTTTCTGTTCCAATTCAAAACCTCTGTTTACTAATCCCATCATTCCTGCACAATGTGGATACATTCCTGTTAGCAGCCCTGCTCTACTGGGGGAACAACTAGGCGATGCGCAGTGAAGATTCCTTAAAAGCAGCCCTTTCTCTGCCATTCTCTGCAGATTTGGAGTGCAAACCGCATAACCATAGGGTTGAATATATCTACCTGTATCATGGCAATGTAAATAGATGATATTCTTTTTATTTTTGGTTTCTTCCATTTGCATCTTCTCCCTTCCTTTCTTTTCCTCCGGCAATTTTTCTGTATCTCCCAGGTGTCATTCCCACAATATTTTTAAAAGAACGGATAAAGCTAGAAACGCTGCCATATCCGAGTTTCCTGGTCAGTTCCTCTAAATCCATATCAGAATGAGCCAACATTTCTTTTGCTGCATCCATTTTCATATGATTGACATAACCGATCAGCGTTGTATGCATGTTCTTGCTAAAATAGTTGCTCAGCCATGATGGCGATACCTGAAATGCTTCCGCCATAGCTGTCAGGCTGAAACTCTCGTCAAGCGCATATTGGTCAAGATATTGAAGCAACAATTCCATCCGAATCCCTTCCCGCTCTTTTTCTTCAGGCCGAAGCAGAAACTGTACCGCATCCAGACAGAATTCATGGACTATTTCCTGCAAACTTCTTCTTTCGCTATGCCATAAAAGTTCTTTTAATCCCTGTGCTACCTTATGATTGAGTCGCTTTACTGTCCCCGGGTCATCAATATTCCTGCTAGAAATCTCCATCAACTGGATCAAAATATCTCCCTTCCTTCTGTCTGAAATATTGGTGCATTCTTTTTCCTGAAACCGGACTGATATCGCAAGGAGTGCATCTGGATCTCTTGAGAGCAGCGCCATTTCCATTTTGTGAAGCAGTTCATTCCATCCGTCCTGTGCACTTTTACATTCCGTCAATTGTTCTGAGTATAAATACAAACCCGTCCCTTCCCTGTTTTCCGATAGGTTTTGCGTTAGAGACGCTTCAAACAAGGCATTTTCCAGAAATTTAATATCGTGTTGGGGATCAGAAAGATAAAAATTCACCGTTTTATTCAATTCTTTTTGGCAGTATTCCGATAATTCTCTGAGGATTTCCATTATTCTCAGAATCTGCCCGGATTCAAAGTACATCACTACTACTGTTTCCGGCATAAATGGCGGTTCCAAAATAATTCCGCCAAACTCAGATGCATATATCTTATTTAGCAACTGGTTCATCCTAAACAGTTCATCCTGATCGGTTAGCGAAATCCGTGCGATCAGATAACAACGACTTTCCTTTTCTTCTACAAGCCAATTTGGTAATTTCTCTTCTTCATAGGAAAGACCCATTAAAGCTCTGGCTAATGTATACTTCTCCAAAATAGGTTCCACATCTTTTATTTTTCGGGTTTCCAGTTCCAATGTATCTGAAAGCGCAATGACCGCCTGCTGAATTGTTTCTACTTCATTCAGGCTCTGAATATCCAGACCATCAACCAGCTCCTGTACCTGGTTTTTCAGTCTCTGGATCGGCCGATAATTAGCGCGTAAAAAAAGATAAATCACCAAACTTCCTAAAGTTAACAGAATCAACAAGATTCCAAAATAGCGCCCCTTTAGCACTTCAATTTCTTCGGCCGCCCCGACGATATCAATCACTCCTTGGTATTTCCATCCGGTTTCCTCACTGTAACGGACAAATAATACTCCCTCTTCTCCTCCCTTTTCCCCAGCTGTCTTTTTCTCTCCGGTTTCCCATACCACATTGCCATATTGATCCGTAATTAGGAGATAAACATTTTTATAGTCAATTGACCTTGTGATCATTTCTTCCATTTTATTTAGATTAAAAAAGGCAAGAATCACTTCCTTATTTGATTGTTCTCCTGATAAAGGAATACAATATATCATATATTTCTGGCTGGATTTATTCGGTACTTTCACCGTATCCTGAAAACTCAGCGTATCTTTCAGTCCATCCAACATCTCATATACTTCTTCCTGCCTCATACTATTCCATATATACAGGTTTTTTCCAAAATATCTTTGAGGGATCGTACCATTCTCGCTGACAATATATGGGGCTCCTTCCTCATAATAGAGCAGGGAAGTAAGGAGGTCATTATAAGAAGTATATTCCCGCAGTTTTCCAACTGCGGGATAATAATTATATCCGGACTGTTCTATATGAAAATTCTGCATCACATTATTAAGCCGAATCTCCTGTATTGTATCGTTCGCCTTTCTTACGTCTGCATCAATCAGGCTTTGGAGTTGGAGCATGCCATTTTCCTGCGTCATTAGCACATTTTTCCGGGTCATCCGAATAGATTGATTGTAAGAGAAGAGGAACAGAGCGCATAAGGGGAGGGCCAGGACTAAAATATAGGAAATTAAGTATTTTAACAAAAACTCTTCCGTCTTAAATCTTCCCGATTTCATCTCTGCCCCCACCCTTCTTCAATAAAGCGCCCGAAATTATTCCGCTTTTAAGTAATTATCATAAGCAGTGTTATAAATCTCCATCGCTTCCGGAAGTCCTAACTTATCTAATTGCTGCAAATATTCATCCCACTGTTCATCAATGTTTCCTTCACATACAAACTTTGCACGCATCATCTCTTCGTAACTGTTTATATCGGGTATAATCTTTTTTAGTGCATTAATCTGCTCCAACGAAAAGAACACGTTCGGATAGATCTCTTCCTGCAGGTAGGGTTCAACTCCCTTTTGGAAAATATCTCTGTCCATTTGTTGTCTGGCAGGCGTCAGTATCTCTTCAAATTCCGGGAAACAGGCATATGGTGCAGAGTCTGCCGGACAATTTCCCCATCTCCATTCACCATAAGTATAGCCTTCCGGTGGCTCGAAAGCCACTACTGTACCATCCTCCTGTTTTTCTGTCATCACTCCATATGGGCCATAGAATGTCTGAATGGACATATCCTGCGAATACCATTCGTCTATCCAACGCATGGTAGCTTCCGGATATGGATTTGCAGATGTGATTTCAAACATATTTCTTCCGATTTGCATATCGCTTACTACAGTCCATCCCTGTTCTCCCTGCGGTCCTTTCAACGGTGCCAGCTGAATAAAATCTTCTTCCGCACGTTCAAACCCTACCGAGTTGGAGAGCGTCCATCCCACAAATGCCCCAATGATATCATTTTCATCCTGGCATTTCGCACTATAAGTATCGCCCGTCATTGTGAACATTTCCGGATCCAATAATCCTTCAGAATATAATCTGTTTAAATATTTCAGCGCCTCTTTATATCCTTCCTGTGCAGGAGTAAAAACTGGTTTTCCATCCTTCACCATCATATGGTAAGTGAGCTCCGAATAGGAAGTATTGTCATAGACCCCAAAAGGAGGGAAAAAATTGGCTTCTGAATTCGTCGCATTTCCCATCTGATGATACAGAATTAAAGGAATCTCATCTTGTATTCCATTTCCATTCGGATCCTCTGTCTTAAATTTTTTCAATACTTCATATAATTCCTCCGTGGTAGTGGGCACTTCCAGTCCGAGTGTATCGAGCCAGGTTTTATTGATTGCCATCACATCCATTGTGTTTGGATAATAGGAACCCCGATATCGGAAAAGGGAATAGATATTTCCATCTTCTCCCTCTACTACGCTCCTCAGTTCCGGTTCTTTTTCAAAACAAGCATTTATATTCGGAGCATATTCCTCAATTAAATCGTTAAGCGGAATAAACGAGTTCTGATTTGTAAGAATATCCATGTCGCTGATTCCTTCACCAAGAAATGCATCCGGTAAGTCTCCACTGACAAACATCAGATTCTTCTTTTCATTCCATGCCGTATTCCCGATCTCAATCCATTCTATCTTAATATTAGTTTTTTCCTCCAGCTCTTTTAAATATTCAATATCATTCAGGGATTTTCGCTTATCATCCACTACTCGATTGACTGCAATTCTCAAAGTGATCGGTTCCTCTACAATCGGGTATCCTTCTTCTTGGAATCCCACATCCTTCTCTGTTGCGGATGCTCCGGCGTCTTCCTGAACTGCTACGCTTTCTCCTCCTTCCTCCTGTATCTCCAATGTGGGCCGTCCGCAACCTGCCAAAATCATAAATGCCAATATGGCCGCCAGGCATTTTTTTAATCCTTGCACTCTTTTTTTCATCTCTTTCCCTCCTGTATCTCTTCTTCTACTTTAACACATACAGCCTCTTCCTTTTTTTCCAATTTCCTCCTTTCTTCATTCTCATCCCTTAACAGAACCAATCATGACACCTTTGATGAAAAAGCGCTGCACAAAAGGATATGCCGCCAGCACCGGCGCTGAAGCAACCACGATCATGGCATATTTCACCAAATTTGCCCTATGGCGTACCGAATTGGCAAGATCCGGATCCACATTCATCATTTCCTGTTGTAATAAAATTTCTCGTAAGAATAACTGCAACGGAAATTTGTTCTGATCGTTAAGATAGATCAATGCGTTGAAAAATCCATTCCATTGATTTACTGCATAAAATAGAGAAATCACCGCAATAATCACACCCGAAGTTGGAAGCACAATATGAATGAAAAATCGAAAATATCCACATCCATCCAGTTGCGCTGACTCCAACAGTTCAATAGGTATATTTTCTTCAAAAAAAGTTCTTGTTACGATCAAATTCCAAACTCCTACAGCCCCAGGTAAAATTACTCCCCAGATCGTATTTATTGCATTCAAATCCTTCATCAATAGGTAGGTTGGAATCAATCCTCCGCTAAATATCATGGTAAATATGATAAAAAAATTGATCACTTTCTTCCCTCTGAAATATCTGATTGAAAGGGCAAAACCACTGGTCAAAGTCAGTGTAACGCTCAAAAGTGTTCCCGTCAGCGTATAAATGATGGTATTATAATATCCGACAAGAACCCTGGGATCTGCCAGAATAATTTGATATCCCTCCAACGTAACTTCCTTCGGCAGGAAGTAGACCTCTCCCGCATAAGTTAAATCCGGATTGCTGATAGATGCAATCAGGACAAAATAAAGCGGATACATGACAATGAGCAAAAGGAAAACAGAGATAAATCCAAATATCAGATCTGTTCCCGATGATGATTTCTCGCCTGCTCTTTTTCTCACTCTGAAAGTTCTCATTATCAGATCCCCCCTTAAAATAGACTGATGTTCGCTCCTCTTTTTGCTATCTGATTGACAACCACTATCAGGAAAAAGTTAATAAGAGAATTAAATAATCCAATTGCCGCTGAATAACTGAATTCCATCCCAATCAGCCCAATTTTATAAACGTAAGTTGAGATAATCTCCGATGCTGTAATATTCATCGGATTCTGCATTAGCAATACTTTTTCAAATCCCACGCTCATGATGCGTCCAGAATTCATAATGAGCAATATCACCGCTGTAGGAATAATCGACGGAATATCGATATAGAGAATTTTTTGCAGTTTGCCCGCTCCGTCTATTTCTGCCGCTTCATATAAATCCGGATTTACAGAAGTCAATGTAGCAATATAGATGATGGCATCCCATCCCGCATGCTGCCAAATCTCGCTTATTACAAAAATAAGGCTGAATCCTTCTGCGCTTCCCATCGGGATTCCTGCATTTCCTCCTGTAACCATATCAATCGCCTTATAAAGCATCCCGCCTCCTGGTGATAACATAATTACCAGCATTCCCACTACTGCCGGAATCGAAATAAAATGGGGTGCATACGTTGCTGTCTGAAGCAATTTCTTCAATTTTGGATATTTTAATTGGTTGATTAAAAGTGCCAGCAAGATAGGAATCGGAAAGCCAAAGAGCAGATTCATTAAGCTAATCTTCAGGGTATTTCCAATAATTATCTGGAATTGATAAGAATCGAAGAAACGGGCAAATTGCTCCATTCCTACCCACGGGCTTCCCCAGATTCCCTTTTCCGGTGTATACTCTTTGAATGCGATTTGTATTCCTGCCATAGGTATATAACAGTAAATGAAAAAGTAAAACAATGTGGGAAATAACAGCAGATAAAGCTGGTAATCCCTTTTTAGTTGTATCAAAAATTTTTTCTTTCCCCCTATCTTCATCCTTACTCCCATCTGCGCGCTCTAGCGTGCCCATAACATTGAGGCGGGTGAAAGTACTTTTCTTTCACACTTACCTCCATTTTCAAATTCTTTACCCATCCAGCGGTCACCAAGGATGTCTAACGTTTTGTTTATGGTAATATGCACAATATCTCCCTGTAAATATCCAATATTTTTGTCAATATACTTATTTTTTGCATCATAATTACTGGTGCCCTTTCCCTGGAAGCACCGGATGACATCTTCCGACACGATGGTCTTTCCCTTATCCATATCGTATGTATCTTCAGCAATTCGGAAATCATTTGCGATGACCATGACTCGTCCATTGTATATATTGG
>OGPH01001825.1_pt1 | contig 14228 bp, 28 predicted proteins | sample 1552891 | NCBI WGS metagenome assembly OGPH01 (sample SAMEA2580272, study PRJEB22360) | human gut metagenome | biome: human gut; feature: human-associated habitat; material: faeces | place: Denmark | collected 2008/2010 | reverse complement strand
TGCAAACTCGGCTACGGCTGCAAACTCGGCGACGACTGCAAACTCAGCTACGACTGCAAACTCGGCAACTACTGCAAAGTACCTAAATCATTATTCATATCGGCCTCCCGGCACTCCGTTTCATACTGGGGGTACGATGCTATCCAAATAGGTTGTAAAAAACATACTATTTCGGAGTGGCAAAAGCATTTCCGCGAAATTGGGAAGGCTGCAGGTTATTCTGAGGAGCAAATCGATGAATATGGGTTTTATATAGACCTTATTGCCAAACTTCACGGCAGGTGGAACATCAAGCAGAAATAATATCCATTAACTATGAGAAAATCGATTTTAACGGCCATTATATGCCTGCTCGTTTCCAGTTGCTCCACTTGTTCGCGGACCTTTAAGAACGAGAGTATTTTGGACTATTACGGCCAGTGCATCGATAACCTCGATACCGATGTAAACCGGAATATGTTCGACGTTTCGCGGGACTTAGTAAAAGAAGTGGAGGAAGACCGCCGATTATGTAAAAGCGATAGGGATATGGTCATAGGATGGATTTTTGAACGTCTGGAAAACCTGAATGAGCCATGAGAACCTTTGTATTTACATGTCGGCCGACTAATTCGGAAGAAAACACCTGTTTCCATGTCCGAATATACCAAGTATGCCGCAACAGGCCGATAAAAATACTGGAGTATTACGACCGGCCGAGGCCAGAATCTCCTTTCAGGGTTAACTCGGCATATTACCAGCTCCGACGCCATAATATTCTCACCGAATCGGAGAAAAAGGATACGATCTTGTCCGATTCTCGATTTTACAACTTTCAAAACGACCGCATCAGAATCTACGAAATACTTTGAAGCCATGATGATATATTTTTCAAAAGATAAAAACGGCGACGTCTATTCCTTCATGGCCCGACCCACCAAGAACGAGAATACCGGGAAGTGGGAGGGTAACCGATTCAGAAAGGAGTCCGTAGATATCGTCGCCAGTTGCCTGACCGAATGGGACGACGATAGGTCCGCCGTGTTGATGGATAGCAGATCGCAAAAATCGGCAGCCTCTAAAGTAGTTAGAACGTGGGTTTTGTCCTTTATGTATGGATGCGTATTCGGCGCTATTGTAACATTATTATTGATCTGAGACATGGAAGGGTATATAGGTTTTGAAAATTACAAAGACAATAAATTACGGTTAGAAGTTGGGCGTGTTTACACACGACGCCCCGTAATTGGCGGCAAATTATCATTTTTCGATAATCCGCTGGATGTTTTAAGGTACTATCCGCCATGTGATAGCGGATACTCCCGAGTTGAAAGCCCGGACAATAAGACAGACAAGCAGGGGCACCATGTGAATACATCGGAATTGCGTGTGATTGAGGATATGGGGCTGGACGATATTGCCGAGGCCGCAGAAAAAATCATTAGGGAAGGTATAAACACATCTAAAAGCATCGTATCCGAAAAAAACAGATCGGTAGCCGTCACTACGAAAAAAGGCACCGAGGCGATTGTCTCGGGGGATCAGTCTGTCGCCATATCTATCGGATGGCGCTCAAAAGCTAAAGGGGCATTAGGATGCTGGCTTGTGTTGGCCGAGTGCCGATCAAAGGAAGTGATAGATGTGAAAAGTGTGCAGGTAGACGGCGACCGCATTAAAGTAAACACTTTTTACAGGCTCAAGAACGGGGAATTTGTCGAATGCAAAGGAATGTAACATGACACAGAAAGAAATGATTTTGCAGGAATTGCAGCGCGGAGAAACGGTTACGATATTTTCGGCGGCCGAAATGTTCGGAGTCCATCGTCTGAGTGCTGTGGTACAGCGTCTTCGCCATGACGGGCACGCTGTGGTGTCGCGCATGCTGAAGCGAGGACGGACGCGTATGGCGTGTTACGAGCTGTTCCGGTTCGACGATCTGGATATATGCAAGATAGCGAATATGCTCGCGGAAAAAATAGAGTTGCGAAACGGGCGAGAGGGGACATATACAATAGAATACGACGAGGAAGTCGAGGATATGTATATCGACGTCGAATTAAGCGTGTCCCCTTCGTGGGACAGGCATTTGCGGGGAGTGTGCATAAATAGCTGGAAAGTCCGGGCCAAATATATACCCACGCAAGACACATTTACCGACGGCCTCGGCTTTTCAGAGGAAAAACTAATGAAATACATAAAATTGATAATCGATGATACGGAAAGAGACATTTAAAACCAGAGCGGAATGGCTGGAGCGCAGGGAGAGCCGGCCGGTTCTCGGAAGCTCAGATTTCGGGATAATACTCGGTTTGAGCGAATACGTGACGCCCTTACAGTATTGGGAGCGCAAGACGCAGGGAAGCGATGAGATGAACGCGAATATGCACCGGGGGATATTCATGGAGGATGCGATTGCCAAATGGTTCGAGAGCGAGACCGGGTGCGAGATTATAAAACGCTCGGCATCATACGATGTGTATACCAATGACGAGTTCCCGGATTTCGTGGAATGCTCGCCGGATCGGGAGGCATTCAAACAGGAATGGGAGGACCGTCCGGTGGTGGAGATAAAAGACACGAAGCGAATAATAGACGATATGGACGCAGATAGCATTCCGAAAGAGTGGTATGCGCAGGTCCAGTTTCAAATGGCCGTGATGGGCCGAAAAAACGCCTTTCTGGTCATTTGCGACGGCCGCAAAGAGCTTAAATACGGACATTATACTTTCGATAAAGATTGGACGCTCACGAATATGCGCAAGGCGACCGACTGGTTTCAGAAGCACATAATCGGGGGCGAACAACCGGAACCTACCACTGCACAGGACATTCGGGAAACATACCCGGAGAGCAAGGAGGGTATCGTAAGGGTAGGGAAAGATATGTTTTCGAGGTACGAGCGTCTGGGGAAACTGAATAAGGCGATCAAGGTACTGGAGCGAGAGAAAAAGGAGATAGAGGGCGAGATGATCCTGAGATTCGGAGAGCAGGACAGCATGGAGTACGAGGGAACCACTATCGCCACCTTTAAATCCTATTGCCGCAAAAAGCTGGATACGGAAATGCTGAGATTGAAATATCCGAACATAGTCAGCGAATGCACGGTAGAATCGAGTTACAGAATGCTGAAATTTAAATAGGCATTATGATACGTTTGACAAACGAAGATTACTACCAGTTGGCGATGCTGGTCGAGGACAAATCATGTGAGTATCCGGGAGACTTCTGCGCTACGATCAAATACAACACGGACAGATTTTATAGCAATCTGAATATATCCGTGATGATTTACGAAGGTCGCTTCAAGGAGCCCAGACTGTTCATCGTCTCGGCCGATTTGAAAACCTACTTGCCCGAAGGTGAGGTTGCCAACGACTTCGACCTCATGAGGCTCAAGAATGATCCCTACCTGTCGTAGGTTGTCAGGTTAGTTTTAGGTTGATTCACTCCCACCGCATCCGCGACGGCCCCGGAGGGTTTTTAAGGACAAATTTAAAACACTCAATATTATGGACAAACATTTCGAATTAACGGACAAATTTATAATCAACGCGTTTGGTATTAAGTTGTTACAAATCAAATGCACGCGTAAAATCAAGCATGCCGATGTAGGTGATCTTGGTGGGTATATTGAAAAAGAAGATAACCTGTCCGGCGATGCTTGGGTGTCCGGCAATGCTAAGGTGTCCGGCAATGCTAAGGTGTCCGGCAATGCTCAGGTGTCCGGCGATGCTCAGGTGTCCGGCAATGCTAAGGTGTGCGGCGATGCTCAGGTGTCCGGCGATGCTAAGGTGTCCGGCGATGCTTGGGTGTGCGGCGATGCTCAGGTGTCCGGCAATGCTAAGGTGTACGACGATGCTTGGGTGTGCGGCGATGCTAAGGTGTACGACGATGCTTGGGTGTGCGGCGATGCTAAGGTGTCCGGCGATGCTAAGGTGTCCGGCAATGCTCAGGTGTACGGCAATGCTCAGGTGTACGGCAATGCTCAGGTGTCCGGCAATGCTAAGGTGTCCGGCAATGCTCAGGTGTCCGGCGATGCTAAGGTGTCAAATAATAATGAACATTGTGGATTTGATTGTTTTGGGTCTGCTAATCGTCACACCCATGCCTATAAAACTCAATCAGGGAAAGTTGAAATCATCTGCGGATGCTTTCGGGGTTCTATTGAAGAGTTCGAGGAACAAGTCAAAAAGACACATCAGGGAAATGAATTCGAAAGGCAGTACATGGCTATTGCCGAAGTGATCAAGATCAAGTTAGGGCTAAAATAACGGCTATGGAAACTGAAAAAGAATTGGCACGGGCCTCGATGGGAAGGTCGAGATCTCCGTATATAGCCTCTCAATCGTTTTTAACGCAGCTAAAAAAAACGCTGTTCCACGAGGAAACCAAAAAGCGGTTCGAGATGATGTTGGGGGAGTACGCACCCTCTTTTATGCAGTCGATATTGTCGGCCACGACCAACAACAAGTTGCTGATGAAGGCCGACCCTACATCTATTATCCGATCCTCGCTGGTTGCGGCATACACTAATCTGTCGATCGACACCAATTTGGGGCAGGCCGCATTGGTGCCCTACGGCGGAGTCGCGCAATTCCAAATAATGAAGAACGGATATGTGCAGTTAGCCCACAGAACCGGCAATGTGGCGCGTATCCATGTGGCTAACGTGTACGAGGGTGACATAGAGGCAATAAATCCCTTTACGGGCGACATGCGATTCAATCTAAACAATCCGGACAGGTCGATACTGAACGGATTCGTCTCTTACCTGAAGCTGATGACCGGTGCGGACTTCTATCTGTACATGACGGTGGACGAATGCAAGGCTCACGGGGCAAAGTATTCCAAATCATTCTACAGGGAGAATGGATTGTGGCAAACGGATTTCGTCGCTATGGGGCAAAAGACGGTGTTGAAAAGCATTATTAAAAAGTGGTGCCCGATCAACCCCCAACAGCAACCCAAGATAACGGCGGCGCTGAAATTCGACCAATCCGTTCCCAGTTCCGAAGACATAGAGTCCTGCGATCCGATATATGTGGATGGAGTCGATGCCAAAGAGACGGAGAAAAAGGAAGTAGACGAAATAGTAGCAAAAATTACGAATGAATGATGGAGGATGAGAAAGTTCTGATCCGGCTGAAAACTTACGCCATGATGTCCGGAATCACCTATAACGGCGTCAAGAAAAGAATAGCATTAGGAAAGATAAAAGCCGAAAATATAGATGGGGTGCTGTTTGTCGATATATCCAAATATCCCGTCCTGCCTTCGGCGAGAATACGGAAAAAACTGGATAAAGAATACTGACATGGAAGGAGAACCCAAAACAATAGACAAGTGCTTCGACAAATTTGCACAGTGGGCGGATTGGAGCGAAAAGGACCCCGTAAGAGAGATAATATTCGTTATCTGTACTCATATTATAGGGCTGCTGTTCATCGTATTGTCGCCCATAATCGCAATGATTGCGGCCCACTCGTACACCAACGCACAAAGGGAGCAAGAAGCCAAAGAAGATGAGGAATTATTAGAATGGTGGAGAAGAGAAAGGGAGGAAGAATACGTAAAATGGGTGAGAGGACGAAAGTAAAATGCGAGACATGCCGATTCATCCAAGATGTGGAGCAGGGGATAGGTTATTGTCCTGTAATCAGGATGCTATCCCCGGTACATAACGAGAAAGTGTGCGTGCATTACGTGTCGTAATTGTCGTGATTTGATGTAGAAACGATGAAGTTCATAATTGCCAAATACTATGTTAACCCGATTGGAATGCCGGATGATGTAACGGAAGTATGGGAAATAATATATCCCCATTACCATAGCATCATAAGCGCGCGAGAGGGGCGGGAGATTATTCGGGAGAACGGATTGGTGTTAGCTGTGAGCAATCGGTATGGCAAGGTATGGGAGATACCTGGCAAGCCTTTGACGAAGATAAAAATTTAGGAGACATGATAAAGGGGGGATACATATTGCAGCCGCGCTGCATACAGGAGGGGAGCATGGCGCACAATCCGCCGGTAGACAGAGAACTGTGGCAATACTTTCTGCGAAGTGTAAACTACTATAAGCACGACCTTATGCCTCGGGGATCGGGGTTCTTCCGACTGGAGGACATACAGGAAGATTTGAGCTGGAAAGTCGGTTTCAGGAAGATGAAATACTCGAAATCTCAGCTCTCGAAATCCATCCGGCGGATGAGAGATGCAGGCGTCGCTACCGTTACGAAGGAAACGGGCGGAATGATTGTAACCATCTGTAAATACGATTATTATCAGGACCCGAATAACTACGAAGGAAATTCCTTTTATGAAGGAAACAATGGCGGGATAATGAAAGGTAGTGAAACGCTTGACACGAAGGAAACAGAAGATGTAAGCTTAAATGACTGTGGAACAGTAGGAATAGAGGGGGTGTGCGAAGATCGAAGGAAACGATATGTCGAGCATGAAGGAAACGCGAAGGCAACAACGAAAGATGACCAATATATAAAGAATTATAAGAAAGAAAAGAATAATACACACACACAGTATAAACTGAAAAATATACAGAACACCTCGTGCGCGCGCGAGGAAGGCGAGGACGGCATGGAGAGATGGGCGGAGTCGTCGAAAAAACTGATCGTGAAAAACGTGAGAGAGTGGATAGCCCAGTATACGCCCTCGGTGGCGCTCATGGAGTTTCCGTTGACAGACCGTCAGATACTGGGGATTTTCGATCGCATGACTCCGGACGATTTGAAGCGGCTACTTATAGCCATGTGCAACAAGGGGGCCACAAAACGAAATAGAAGCGCCTATTTTACGCTTTTGGCATTCGAGGGTAGGGATTATATCATCAAACAGAGAAAATTGAAAATTGCCACCAAAGAAGGCCGAATACGAGGGTTCAGGGGATAGACAAATTATGTTATCAAAACCGATATGTTGATATGGGACGACGATTTTATGATACGACTTTGATTATGGCAGGCAAAATCTGCCCTTACTGCGGACAGCCGACGGAGTATGTCGATAGCGCTGCCGTCTATCACGGGATCAGCTACGGGATGATCTACCTGTGCCGCAAGTGCGACGCTTACGTGGGCGTTCACCCGGGTACGGATAAGGCGCTCGGCCGATTGGCTAACCGATCTCTTCGCGAGTGGAAAAAACGGGCTCATTACTATTTCGACCCGATTTCCCGTACACCGCTTATCAACCGGATATGGCCGAAATACATTCCGGGCATATCGAACCGGAACAAGGCTTACCGATGGCTGGCCGCACAAATGGGTATCGAGCCGGAAGTATGCCACATAGGCATGTTCGACGAATTTCAGTGCGAGTGCGTCGTGGCTATATGTAAGGACGCAATGAAGAAATTGGGGAGTAAAAACGATTGAGCCATGAAAAGCGAAAGAGCGGAGGCATACATCAATGCCAATGAGATGGATGCCGCATATTTGGTAGATAAGGATGGTTGCGGATGGGCAGTAATTGGTATTCATCAAGCTCGCAAAGCTGTCGAAATAGCCGAGCAGGAGGCAGAAGAAAGGGTATATGAAAAATTGAGACGATTATGCAAACATTACGTGAAGTAGCCGAGGAAATTTGCCCGCATCGTTTAGAGTATTACGATCCGGCAATCAAAGACATGCTGGATGAAATTATCCGCAACGTATGGAAAGACGGGTTCATTGCCGGCGCTCGATGGAAGGAGGAGAATCCGGTTTCGGCCTATTCTGTGTCTGATCCCGAGTCCGACTCCATCGAGCTTTGCGGGCTCTTGTGGGACACAGAGAATTTGGCCATCGGCGGTTACGAGAAGGATGGCCACCACTACTACTCATGGCAGGAGGCGATGAATGCCGCGTGGTCCGTAGGTAAGCGCTTGCCGACCCGGGAGGAATTGAAGGCATTATGCGATCTCGGTTCGACTTGGGACGATGAGCTCAAGGGCCGTTGGTTTGGGGGTAATCACGACTCGGACCACAAGGGCTCGTTATTCCTGCCTATTGCGGGCCTCAGCTCTTCTAAGGGCCTCGGCTATCGCACAAAGATGATCGGTACGAGTACCAGCGGCTACTATTGGTCCTCGTCGCCGGGCTACGGAAGCAGCAACTACGCGGTCAACCTCTACTTCCGCTCGGGCTTCGTCTACCCGCTGAACTACTTCAATCGCGCCAACGGCTTCAGCGTGCGTTGCGTGCGGGACAAAGAATAACAGATAGATTATGAGAGTTATAGTTACTTTTTCCGGCGGTAAAGACAGCCTTGCTGCTCTGTTGTGGACCCGCGAACATATCACCAAGAATTTCACGACGGTATTCTGCGATACTGGGTGGGAACACCCACTAACCTACGAATACATCCATCGCATCGCCGACAAGCTGCATCTCGATCTGGTAACATTGAAGTCGAAGAAGTATGCAGGTATGGTCGATCTTGCCCGGCAGAAGCATCGCTGCCCGTCGGCGCGCGCCCGGTATTGTACAGAGGAACTGAAGACGAAGCCAATGACTGACTACATCCTCGACGTCGTACAAGATAATACGCTCATTATTCAGGGCATCCGTGCCGCGGAATCCTCGGCACGAGCCAAGATGAAGACGCAATGCACCTATTTCAAGTATTATTTCGAGCCTTACGGCTACGACAAAAACGGAAAGCCGAAGAAGTATAGCTACCGCGGCAAGGATGTTCGGGTGTTCCGGTCACAGTTCGCCGACGATCTTTTGCGTCCCGTGTTCGACTGGTCGGCCCAGCAAGTGATAGATTACATCCTCGCCGCAGGGTTGGAACCGAATCCCCTCTACAAAATGGGTTATAAGCGGGTCGGCTGCTGGCCGTGCGTGATGTGCAGTCAGCGGGATATTCTCAACATCGCCATCCAGTCGCCGGAACGTATCGAGCAAATCGCAAACCTCGAAAAGGAATTGCAGTCGTCGTTCTTCGGTCCTAACAAAATACCGACTCGCGCCATAACCAGCGGTAATAAATATTCCTCGATCCGGGATGTTGTACGGTACGTCCAATGGCAGAACGCGACGGGTAGCCTGTTCGATGACGACACGGCCACGAGTTGCATGAGTTATTACGGGTTGTGCGAATGATAAATGACAGCTTCATCCTCCAGTTATTAAGTAATTCTTAACAACTGAAACTTTAAAAAACATTAAACACTTTAAAGAATGAGCTATGAAAAACAAAATTAACATTGAAATCACACAAGACGGCTGGACGACAGACATTCTGTTTAATGGCAAAAAGTATAGGGAACGCCACGAACGTATACCGACTGGTTCTGAATGTGTTGAAGGTGATTTTGAATCGGAAGAAGAATTGCCGGATGATATCATAGGTGCTGTTGGTGGATTTTTCTGTTTCGATTGTATGATGGCGCTTAGGCGTAATGAACTATGAAAATGATCCCTGATGCAGACATAGTTTGGGATAAAAGAGAACAATCCCGCATCGAGGCCCAAATCAAAAAGCAGCAAGAGTTGAAGCTGATCGGAAGCATGAAGAAGGTACCGGGGCACACTCTGTTCTCTTTCAACTACAAAACAGGCGAGATCAAGCCGGCCGACGTGATTCGGGAGTGTGCGATGGGCTTTGACGGATTGCCTCTCTACAAGGAGAGAATAGTGGTGGAGAAGGATTGCTACTACGAACAGGCGCTGAATGTCAAGAATTTTGTAAAACGATTGAAAAGAAAGAGCTATGAAAACACTTGAGTTGAAAGATATTTGCGGCTATATGCCGTACGGGTTAATGCAAAAGCATTATAAAAATGTTTGTCCTTTTGCCGTTGAGATTCAGTCACATATAGGTGGATATGTGTTTCTCAAAATACCTCCCAAACATGGAAAGCCTCTTCTTCGCCCGATGTCCGACCTAACCAAAGAGATCACCCACGAAGGGGAAAGGTTTGTGCCGCTTTTAGCATTAGATATATTAAATTGTTTCCCTATATCTGATACAGACAAGGCGTTAAGGTACTACGACAAGCTCAATGAATGGATGTTCGACTACCGGAACCTGATCTCCGCCGGACTGGCAATCGACGTGAATACCTTACCTGAAAATCCTTATGAATGATTTGATCCAGCGATGGATTTACCGATAGATGTCACCCACTGGCGACTCATAGAACTATTAAAAACTCAAGAATATGAAACGGATAATCAGACACGGCGAGCAATACGCTAATGCCATCTTTTTGAGAGAATGCTGCAATTGTGGCTGCCAGTTCGAGTATGAACGGAAAGACGTAGAAAGAATCAAATACAGTCAGTGGGACGGTGTGGAATTCTGGTACGTGGCCTGCCCGGAATGCGGTGATTTAACTGGATTAGATAAACCCGACCCGATAAGATACGAACAGCCGAAAGGCGAAAAATAGGGCACACAGGAGTAAGTAGACGTAGAAGGGAACAGAAGGATAAGTATGCGAGTCTGCGATACCTGTAAGCCGTGAGGAGTTACTGCATACCCATTGCCAACAGTCCGCAAGGTGAAATCCCCGACACTCCAAATGCCCTTTGTCCAGATCGAATCTGTCGGGCCTATCAACATAAATTGAAACGTAACGATCAAAAATAGTAAGAATGAAAGGGAAAATAACTATTTCAGGGAAGGTTTACGAATGCGAGGTTCGCAATGGGGTAAGGTACGTCGATGGAAAGACTGTACCAGAATTTGCGAAGACTTTATCGCCTTCCGAATTAATGGACCTCGCAATCGTCGGAGCAATGGCGGTTGACGCAGAAAAGGAAGGTCGATTTATCCCGGCGCAAGAGATACTCAAGGGGATTCAGAAATCTAAAACCGATAACTAACAAAAATTGTAAATCATGCGAGAGATACTTTTCAGAGGCAAGAGCCTCGACAATGGGAAATGGGAGAGCGGATACCTACTCGAAAATCAAGGTCGGACCTTCATTTACCAAGCAACGAACGATAACGGCCGCATCTCCGTCGCTGCGGTAGAAGTCGATCCGGCCACCGTCGGCCAGTACACGGGGCTAAAAGACAAGAACGGAAAGAAGGTATATGAGGCAGATATCCTTACCGACAAATTTGGAAGCATGGGGGTCGTCGAATGGAGAGACAGTGGTTTTGTCGTGAACTTCGGAGATACGGATATTTTCGATCTGTCTGGCTGTTTTGGCGATTCGTATCAAATGTGGGTTGTAGGTAACATCCATGATAATGCGGACCTGATAAAATAGACGAAACGAACAAGAACGGTTATCGTTGTTATACAGGAAATAACACTTATACAACTATGAACGAGAACACAGCAAAGAAATGCACTGTATGCGGAAACTATTTCACAATGGATAATTTCCGCCGTACTCACTTATCCGCTGACGGTTACGCTAATATATGCAAGGCGTGTGCCCGCAAAAGGCGGATTCAGAAGAAGTCACATATTGCCGATTTAGGGGGGGGTAACCCCGATTTGGCTCAATTCAAACCTCGTGAACTTATAGAAGAGTTGAGATTTCGCGGTTATCATGGAGAACTGGAATTGACGCAAAAGATAAAAGTTTAACAATGAAAAAGATGATGTTTAACGACCGTTACGGCCTGACGCAGGCGGTTATCAGTGGTCGAAAGACGGTGACAAGGCGGATTGTTGATCCGCAGGGTAAGTACGAAGAACTACGGTGGTGGCAGCCATGTCTTGAGTTTGAAGAATGTCTGTATGGCTATACCGAGAATGAAGGTTGGGAGGTAATTGAACCAAGATACAATGTTGGAGAGATCGTAGCCGTGGCTCAAAGATATGATAGCTTCTTGCACCCCAACAATGGAGTGATTGAGCACGATTATCAGACCACCGCACTTGCGTCAAAAGGTTGGGATAACAAAATGTTTGTTAAGGCTGATCTGATGCCCCACCAAATACAGATTAGAGACCTTCGGATTGAGCAGTTGCAGGATATTTCGGACGATTACTTTAAGGAAGGGATAACATTATTTGCACCGGTTGATGATGGCCGTATACAATGGGGATATGCAGATGAACATTTACGATATTACATGTTCGACTCACCCCGCGAAGCTTTTGCCTCGCTGATCGACAAGGTTTCCGGGAGAGGTACATGGGATCGTAATCCTTTTGTTTGGCGCATCGAGTTTCAACTGGTGAAATAATACAAAGCATTGGGACGATGACGATACCGGAATAATTCCGTATATTTAGCAATGCGAAAGAATTGTGGCACACTTTTATAAGGAAGGTAATCATTAAATTAAAACGCAGAGACATGAAAACGATTCTAATGATTGCATTGATGTGGCTGGCAGCGCCGCCGACCACACAAAAACAGACCATTTATAAGGACGGCAGAAATGTCGGACGGGTGGAAATGGAACGGGACAATATCCGTGTGTACGACGAGCAGGGACGGCTGAAAATGAGAGGAAAGAAGCAAAAAGGGGTTATCAAGCTATACGATAAGAACGGTAAGTACATAGGTCAGATAAAAGACAGTGACCTGTCATTTTGAGTTGTGATTTGATGTAGAAACGATGAATTCATGGATAACGAGGATAAAATAACAATTCTATGCGAGTTACGGACAGACTTGGTCCCTGACCGGTGTATTCGGGAATTCGCCCGGAGGGATGGAGGAAACGGAATGAGTATCAAATTCTTTCTGACATCCTTGAAGGTAAGGAAAAACGGCAATGATTATGGACTGAAGATACAGACCGAGGATAATCAGACGATTTGGGTGGGAACCGGACGGCTGATTTTTAAGAATGGGAAAAAAATGATTTGATTGAAAATGGAGAAAGAATTAGACACGATACTTGCTACAATGCAGGTAACCAAGTCCAATGTGAAAGGAAGGCATTGGATGGTGACAGGGCACGAATACGAGGCCCTGCACAAAATGTTCGATAAGATATACAAGGTACTCGACGACGGGACGGATAAGGTGGGCGAGATATTCCGCCAGCTCAGAATGATTCCTCCGTTCAGCATGGGGTTGTGTATTTCTGAATCCAAAGTGGAAGACGAGAAATTAATCATGCCGACATGGGACATGGTAGCAAAAACACGCGATGAGATAGACAAAATCATCGCGCTCGTCCATGAAGGATGCTATGCCGATAAATTCGACCCGACTACCGAGAACGATCTGCTCAATATCACAAGCCAGTTGAGATTTTGGGTGATGCACCTGAACTCACTGTTGGGTGACATGAAAGGAAGCTCATCTATATAATTTCATGGTACGGTGAGGTTCTTAATGTCGAAATAAACGAATTCCTCACCTTTTTGTGTCTTGACTTTTTCGACAACGGCCCTGAAAATGTCCTTGTCGTTGAATCCGTACCTTTTCTGCAATATATCCTGAAAGGGCTTGATCGGATTGTCCCAGTCGGCCAAAGAAGTGGATAGCCCGAATACATAGTGTACTTCGTATGGAGGTTCGGGCAGCACTATGTCGGGCAGCTTCAATAGGCACTCCGTCGTATAGGCATCATACATGGAGGTGCGGAATCTCTTACCCTGCCATGCTCGGTTTACGGTCAGCGGTTTAACGAATATTTTCGGCATATCAGAATGTGATAAAAGAGTAACTGATTCCGGCTCCTATATAAGGCTTTACCCCTTGAGGCGTGAGAGCATACCCGGCGCTCACGCCGATTCCCCAGCGCTTAGGTTTGCCGGGAACCTCGACCCGCTGGACGACCGTATTCGTCACGGTCTGCGTTTTTCGGAAAATATCGAGCGTATCGAGCGACGCGCGGAAGCCGGACACGACGGCCCGGTAATCTTCCCCTTCATACACATTTCGGGAAATCGGGACCAGTACCGGGACTTCCACCGTATCGCCCGGAACTTTCAGCAACACCGTATCGACACGGGTCAGGTAGCGGACTTTGGGAACGAGGACAGTTTCCCGGACCGTGTCGCGCACGACCACCGTGTCCGTCCGGTGGATCTTGACGATCTCCGGCTTCACACTCCGTCGCCCCAGCAGAAATGCGGCTGCAATCAGGGCTAAAGCTATAACAACGTTTTTCATGTTTCAGTAAAATAAAAATGCCCGAACCTATCCGCCATGCGGTAACCCCAAATATTGGAATATCGCTTTCTACATCAAATCACAACAATCACGACGAACCGTTATGTAAATATCTTCGCCCCGGGAGTCGGCCTCGTCGAGAATGTCAAGCAGGCGGAACAGGGTAGCCCGGGAGTTGATGACCTGTCCTTTTACCTTGTTCTCT
>OGPH01001815.1_pt1 | contig 14274 bp, 15 predicted proteins | sample 1552891 | NCBI WGS metagenome assembly OGPH01 (sample SAMEA2580272, study PRJEB22360) | human gut metagenome | biome: human gut; feature: human-associated habitat; material: faeces | place: Denmark | collected 2008/2010 | reverse complement strand
CCGGGGGCACAAACAAGGGAGACAAAACGGCATATGCGGAGGGCTGAGTAGTAACACGGAACGGCATATGCGTAAGGTTGAACGGGACTGGTGCTGGATATTTTCTTCCGTATCATGTACAATGGGGACGATGACATATACAGGAGAGACAAACGATGATCGCATTGCGGATAAAAGATGTAAAACATTTTATGGGAAGGCTGCTCGGGACGGATTTTTTTGATATCTTTCTGCTGGAGCAGGCCGTTGTTACCACTTATAATACATTTACAGTTGACGGACGGATGAACCGGAACTTTTTCACCAGTGAGGAATGGGAGGAGCCTTCCATCCGCCCTTATGAGTTCTCGGAATGGAAAACCATGCGCCCCCTGCTGTTCGATCTGATCAAAGGGAAGAAGACGCCGGTGAACTTTCGCTTCACCTTGCATCTCATGCCTCAGTATGTCCCCGGCATTCTGAAGCCCTCTGAGACTTCCATAACCGCCAACCAGGTAAAGGCGCTCGTTCTTTCCTGCAAGTATGATGGGGAGGGGCTCATGCTGATTACCGGCACATCTTTTCATACCTTTCTCCCGGATAAAAGCGTTGAACCATTATGGGACAGGGCGATAAAACACTATCTGGACAAGAAGGAAGTGGATTATGAAGAGATCTGACACACCCGAAGAAATTCCCGTATTATCCCTTATGCCGGACGATCTGCTAAGCGATTCCGGTTTCCAGCATCAGTTCAGCATACGCGAGACCTATCCGCTGCATACGCATACCTTTTATGAATTCTTTCTGATCAATAAAGGAAAGGGGATCCATCGCATCAACGGGAGTTCCACGCTTCTGTCAGAAGGCTCCTTTGTGCTCATCCGTCCCTCTGACAGACATGGCTATGATTTTCTCAATCAATATGACCTGGAATTAATTAACGTTTCTTTTCTTCCGGTTCATTTTGACCATATCTGCAGGCTGCTTGACTGTTCCAGCTCCCTCTTTACCCAACCCAATCTCTGTCCTCAGCTGACCCTGAGGGAACCGGCTCTGTCTGACATCCGGGAAAAGATGCTGCGCATCGGCTCCCTGGAAAAAGGGGTAAAAAGAAAGCAGTACCTTTTATCCGTACTGCCCTACTTTCTCTATCAGTTTCTTTCCGCCCTGCCCACGGCTCAAGCAAGCCCTCTGCCCGCCTGGCTCTCCGGGCTCGTCTCCCAGATGGAAAAGCCGGAAAATTTTGTTGCGGGCCTTCCCAGGCTGATCGAACTGGCAAACCTTTCCCAGGAATATCTGACGCGCTCGTTTCAGCGCTATCTGAAGATGACGCCTACACAGTTCGTCAATCTGCGCCGGATGGAACTGGCTGCCACTCTGCTCGTGGACAAACGGATGGAAATCATCGACGTATGCCAGGAATGCGGTTTCCATAATCTGGGGTATTTCTACCGCGTTTTCCAGAAGCAGTACGGCTGTTCCCCTGGGCAATTTATCAAAAATTCTTCCGCGCCGTCCTCTGCCTTTCCCTCCGTCCCGAGGGAGGACGAAGGGAAAGGTCTTCAGGCCGGCCGCAGTTAACGGATGTCTATTACGCTCCTGATATGCAGCCCTTCCGGCTTTCCTTTCAGGATCTTCACACGCTTCTCACCCGCGTTCATGTCAAAATAGTTGTCGGACAAAAGCATATCGTCCGCTTCATTGAGGATCTCAACCCCTCTCGCATAGGCCTGGGCGGTCACAACCAGCCAGTCTCCTTCCACACGGACGGAAAGCTTGGGATCCGCAAAGTGATACTGCTTCGGCGCACAGAAAATCACACAGCCGCTTGAAATGGGCTCCCCGGCTGCCGAACCGTTTTCCGGCGTGCCGCCTGTTTCTGTGTCCGCATAACATTCATAGCTCACATAGTCCTCATACAAACGGGCATCCATGCAGTCCTGTTTCTCCAGCCAAACAGAGGAAAGTGCCGGAACCGTAACCATCTCCTGCCCCTGGCGCAGGATGCCTGAATGGCTGTCGCGCAGCGCCCATTCCACTCTCAGCTTCTGCTCCTGCATGCTTTCATTCGCCACGCACAGGTGGATGGATTTCTTCACTTCATAAGGCTGCGCATTGGGATTGGTATCCTGGGTGAGGACGCCTTCTTCCGCGCAGGAGATCATCACCGGAGCGAAAAACCGCTTCGCATAATAATGCAGCGCTTTCCAGCGGCCGTAATAATCAATGGACGCCCAGCTTGCCACCGGCCAGCAGTCATTGAGCTGCCAGATAACCGTTCCCATGCATCTTCCGCGGTTTCTCCTGAAATGCTCCACGCCATATCTGATCGCTTCCGCCTGCAGAAGCTGGGAGGCGTAGAGCGTGGTGGAAAAGTCGGACGGATAAAGGAAGGTCTGCTCCATATAGTTCATGATCTTTCCGTTGGCGGACGCATTCCTCTGATGCTTTTCCATCACATAGGAAAAGATATTCCGATCCTCCGGTTCTGTAAACGTCTCCACCGTCTTCAGGGACGGGAAGGACTGGAAACCGAACTCCGATACATAACGGAAATAGAACTTCCTGTACTCCGTGATGGGCTTATTGCCATGCCATACATCCCAGTAGTGCACGTCTCCCCGGTCTTCCGCATTCGGCTCGTCGAAATTTCCTCCTGAAGAAGGGCTGGCAGGCCAGTAGAATGTGTTGGGATCGTATTTTTTCAGCACTTTGGGAAGGATGTACTCATACATCTTGATATAATCGCTCTTTTCCTTCGGGCGCGTCACCCATCCTTCTCCCTGATCTACGAACATTTCCATCTCATTGTTGCCGCACCACAGTCCCAGGGACGCATGATGACGGATGCGCTTGATATTGTCGATGAATTCCGCCGTAATATTCTCCTCGAATTCCTCCGTCAGATCGTATACCGCGCAGGCGAACATGAAATCTTCCCATACGATAAGGCCCAGTTCGTCACAGGCATCCCAGAACGCATCATAGGGATAATTGCCGCCTCCCCAGACGCGGATGCAGTTGAAATGTGCCATCTTCGCCTGAAGGAGCAGATCATAGGTTCTCTCCGGCGTCACCCTGGGCAGGATGTTATCCTCCGGAATGTAGTCGCCTCCCATCGCAAAAATCCGAACGCCGTTCACTTCATGGGCAAAGGATTCGCCGTATTCGTCCTTCTCAATATGTACCGTCATAGTGCGAAGGCCGATCCGCTTGCTCCAGGTATCCAGCACTTCTCCTCCGGAAAGCAGTCTGACTTCCACCTGATAAAGCGGCTGATCTCCAAAACCGTTGGGCCACCACAGCTTGGGATCTGTGATTTCAACCGTATCATCTCCTTCAGGCGCTCCGGAAATATATCCTCCCGTATATGTCCTTCCATCCGGAGCCGTCACGCATACCTGCCATTCGTATCCGGCAAGCCTTCCGTCGTCTTCTCCAAAAGACAGAATCCTCTCTTCAGCCGTCTTATCCACATCCACACGAAGCTGCAGCGTTACTTTCCCCGCCTCATGCTTCTGGGTGATATACACGCCGTCCAGCCGGGCCTGTGTGATCCCAAGCAGCTTCACATCTCTCCAGATGCCTGCATCAGGCAGGCGCGGGCCCCAGTCCCATCCGAACATGCAGTGCGCCTTTCTCAAGTAAGGGAACCCGCGCATGGCATCGCTGCTGCCCGCAATCGGCCTCTTTTCATATGCCTCTTCGATGAACCGTGTGGGGGAATGCAGTTCCACCTTCAGTTCATTCTCATCACGCAGCAGATCCTTGACGGAATACTCCCAGATACGATGCATATTCGCCGTCGTTCCAAGCAGCGTTCCATTCAGATAGATATCCGCCAGGGTATCGATCCCGTCAAAATGCAGCAGCACCCTGTCGCAGCCGCCGAATCCTTCGTCCGCTTTAAAATGCATGCTGTAGGTAAAATCATTCTGCATGATCTCAAGCGCTTTCAATTCATTGTCCCTGTAATAGGGATCTTCCATTTTTCCGTTATCCAGCAGATCCTGATAAACACTGCCGGGAACCGTGGCGGGAAACGACTCTCCCGTCCCGTTTTGTGCCATTCTCCACTCACAGCCATCCGCGCTGTGAAGCCTTTGAATCAACATACCCTTCCTCCTTTTCTGCTGCCAAACCCGTTTCCTTCCCCTCGCATTTGAAGGCGGCAGACGCGGGCTGCTTCATGGCTTTTTACCCGTTATATTCAAAATAGCATGCGGCCCGTTTTTTTTCTTCCATTCCTTTGACCGCTTTTTACACTATATTGACCTCTTTTTTCTGTCCCTTTTTCCCGGCTTTTCATCTTGTTTCATCACATCCGCCCTCATATTTTCTTCCTTTTCTGTCCATACTATGGTCATACCCATACCGTAGGCGGAAAGGAGAATTTCATGGATTATTTGACAGCATTTCTAACGGGCGGCCTCATCTGCGCCCTGGTTCAGATTCTGATGGAAAAGACCAAACTGATGCCGGGGCGCATCATGGTACTCCTGGTCTGCACAGGCGCGGTTCTCGGCGCCGTCGGGATATACGAGCCATTTGTCGAATTCGCGGGCGCGGGTGCGAGCGTCCCCCTGCTCGGCTTTGGCAACACCCTGTTTCAAGGGGTGAAGGAAGCGGTGGATAAGGACGGTTTTCTGGGCCTGTTTTCCGGCGGATTTACAGCCGGCGCAACCGGATGCAGCGCGGCGCTCATCTTCGGTTACCTCGCTTCTTTGATTTTCAATCCGAAGATGAAGAAATAAGGGCCTCCCCTGCGGCCAGCATGGGGATCGGAAGCGCCGTGCCATCCTCCCCCGTGAAGTACAGGATTCCATCGTAATATTCCAGCAAAAGCTGAACCACTCTGGAATAGCTCTTCATCCCATCCTCCACTCCATTGACCTTCAAAAGGCTTTCCGTCATCTGATTGGACGCAGCTTTCACCACAGCCGTCTCCACCACTGCCTTTTTCTCCACCTTTTCCCAGGCTTCGTCCGTCAGGAAAATGTTGTCATACTTCACGCTTCTGGCCACTTCCGGATGCGTTCTTTTATCCAGCGCATCAGAGCGGGACCGGTTAAATTCCTTTTCCACATAGTTCAGCACGCTCATGTATCCGCTGTAACGGAAAAAGGGATCTTCCGATTCGATGCAGGCCAGAAACCCGATGAAATTCGCATCATCTTCATAAATAATCCCTTTCAGATGGGCCAGCTCATGGCAGACCGTGGCAGGCGTATTCACCACATACATACTGCTGTTATAGTTGGCTTCCATGGAAAACGGGAAATAATACCCCATCATATACTGCTGGCTCAGGAAATCGGAGGAAAGGATCTGCTTTGCCTCCGGATAATATCCGGACAGCTGATCGTAGGTCTCTCCCAGCTTCTGCATCGAGGCCACCGCGGTTCCTGTAATTGACTCTCCATAGACCAGGAACCCCGTCTCATCCCGTTCCATCTGTTCGGAGAGGGTATTCAGGTTCTCCACGATATGATCCCGCACCATGGCAAGTTCCCGATCCGTATAACTTTTCTGGGCCCGCTCCGGCATATATTTTTCATCGAATTCAGAGGCATGGTACAGGATAAAGCAGTTATAGGTCATAATAAAAAAGACGGCCAGCGCGATCCAGGCAAAGGCTTGATAAAAAACGCGGAAGATCTTCTTCATCCGCTCCCCATGCCAAAAGATACGCGCAGCCGCCACAAATACCGCCGCCACTATGAGAAACAGGCCAAGCACAAGCATCCATTCCCCAACTGAAAACGTAAAAACGCCCATCAGCCTGCCGTAAAGATTCACAGAAGCCGGGAACAAATATTCCACATGCCAGTCACAGAAAGCTTTGCTGTTCCATGCAACCAGGTTTACCGCTGCCGTAAGACACAGCAGAACCGTCCAGATAACCCATCCTCTTTTCCTCATCCAATTCCCCCGTTTCTTTCCTTTTCCCTCCATACCGCTTCAGACGGCATAACCGTTGATTCCTCTCATAGTATTACTATACCGTCGCCGGATGAGGAAAACAACCGAATCACAAAAAGGCTAGAAAACGTTTACAAACAAGGGAATTGCGTTCATATTCCATTCACATTTCACAGAGGCCGTCCGGGATTTTCTTTTTGCGGAAGCATTTCAACGATCTGCGCAACGATCTGCCTGATCTGTCTGCCTTCGCATTCCATCACAAGATCCGCATACTTTTCATAAAGCGGCACGCGTTCCGCATAGAGCCCTTCCAGGCTCTGCCCTTCTTTCAGCGCCACGCCGCGTTTCTTCAAGTCTCCGAGCCTTCCGGCGATCTCTTCACAGGACAGCTTCAGATATACGACGGTTCCTATCCGTTTCAGATGCTCCATGGCTTCTTTTCCGTATATAACGCTGCCGCCGGTGGCGATCACGCTGCGGCTGGCACGGATGGTTTGATTGATCTCATTTTCCACCTGTAGGAAACCGGAAAGGCCCCGCTCAGTGATAATCTCATGAAGCAGTTTTCCGGTGGTCTCCTGAATGACCAGGTCGGAATCCACAAAGCGGTATCCCAGGTGCTTGGCCAGCACCACACCCACGGTGCTCTTGCCAGCACCGGGCATGCCGATCAGGATAACATTATCCCTTCCGTCCATTCTCACTCTCCCAGATAGGCGATCACTTCCACCTCGCAAAGCACCGCTTTGGGAAGTTCCTTGACCGCCACACAGCTTCTTGCCGGCTTCTCGGTGAAATATTTCTCATATACGCCATTGAATGCGGCAAAATCCTTCATATCCGCAAGGAAGCAGCTGGTCTTTACCACCTTGGAATAATCCGTTCCGGCTTCCTCCAGAATGGCTCCGATGTTCTTCATCACCTGTTCCGCCTGTTCCTCAATCCCCTGTGCTTCTATCTGGCCGTTCTCCGGATTGATCGGGATCTGCCCTGAAGCAAACAGGAAATCACCTGCTGCAATCGCCTGAGAATACGGTCCAATCGCCGCCGGCGCCTTTGTCGTTGCAATTTTCTTCATCATATGTCATTCCTCCTTATCGTTTTATCCTTTGCGGCCTGCCCCTCATCCCGCATCCGCCGCCTTATTATCTTATCATCTATCTGAATCCAAAACAAGAGATATGACCATTAACGTTGCGCCCAAACAGGCTGCTTGGCTGCGCCCTGCCTTTCTTGGTGCCTGTTTCCGGCGCCTTGCGCATGCCCCTCATGCATCCGGCACCTATGATCGGAAGGGGCACGGTCTCTTTTTCTGAAAACCACTTCAAAAATTGGCTGTTTCTAAGCGCAGCATGCAGGAAATTCACCCGCATGGCGGCTAAACTCCGCCCATAGGGCGTCAAACAACGCCGCCAGGACGCGCGGGCGAACTTCCTGTATGCCGCGCCAAGAAACAGCGCAATTTTTTCACAGGTTTTCAGAAAAAAGAAGCCAGCATCCCCCTCAGGACCTGGAGGCAGACATGAAGAAGCCCTGAACCGGCCCGCATGGGGAAGGGAATGGAGGAACCGGCGCAGCGGAATGCGGAGGGAAGAACTGCAGCAAATGCTTTCTTAAGAAATTCTTTCGTTTTTTATCAGATATTTTTCTACGCTTTTTCCCGCTTTCTTCCTTGACTGTCTATAATATATGACATATAGTATATCTAAACGATGATATTATACATCATATAATATGCTTTGCTGCGGTTTGGTTTTATCCAGGCCGTGAAATCAATCCGGACAGAAAGGGGCGCAGGAGATGGTTTTTAACACAGGTGCTGCATTGCTGGATGCGATTGTGCTCGCTGTGGTATCCAGAGAGCCGGAAGGGACTTACGGGTACAAGATCACGCAGGAAGTAAGGCAGGCAATCGAACTTTCGGAATCCACTCTGTATCCGGTTCTGCGAAGGCTGCAGAGGGATGGCTGCCTTGACGTTCACGATATGGAATGCGGAGGCCGCAACCGGCGGTATTATGAGGTGACAGAGCGGGGGAGAGCCCAGCTTGCCATGTATGAAGAGGAATGGAAGAGATATTCTGCCAAGATCACAGGAATGTTTGAGGGAAGGGTAAGGGATTGAATAAGGTGTCTTGCGGCACGCTTTTCAATCGGCAGTTTTGTATCGGATCATCACAAAGCTGCTGTCATTTTCCTGATTTTGTACGCGCGCCAAAGCGCGCAGATAGGAGCAAAGATGAACAGACAGGAATTTATGAGCAGGCTGGAACGTTGTCTCGCGGACATTCCGCCCGGCGAGTTGGAAGAGGCCATGCAGTATTATCGCGATTACCTGGATGATGCCGACGAGCAGGAACAGGAAGCGTTGGATGCGCTGGGAACACCGGAACAGGTGGCGGAGAGCATCAAGCTTGGGCTGCGGGACGGAAACGAATTCGGAGCTTTTACAGAAAATGGGTTCCGCATGAACATAGAGGAAGAAAAAGGCAGCGTATCCGTCCGCGGCGGCGAAGAATATGAAGAACAGAACCGGGCTGGGCGGGAGGCACAGCAGGCTGGACCACAGGACGGAAATCAGGAACATTGGCAGCGGACAGGGAACTGGCAGAGCGAACCGCAGGGCGGCTGGCAGCAGACAGGAAACTGGCAGAACGGGCCACAGGGTAGCTGGCAGCAGACAGGAAACTGGCAGGCTGGATCGCAGGGTAGCTGGCAGCAGACAGGAAACTGGCAGGCTGGGCCACAGGGCAGCTGGCAGCAGACTGGAAATTGGCAGGCTGGACCACAGAACGGTTGGCAGCAGGCAGGAAACTGGCAGGCTGGACCGCAGAACGGGCCGCAGGGACAGGAAAAGGAGCAGAAGCGAAAGAGGAGCCTTGGAGAGCTGATCATCCTTGTTCTGGCCTGTATCATTCTGCTTCCCATCGCGATCCCGGTCGGGATAGGCGTGCTGATTGTTGTTTTCGGCTTCCTTGTGACGCTGATCGCTTTCTTGGCCTGCCTGGTGCTGACAGGGCTTCTCGTGTTGGGAGTGGGCCTGCTTCTGGTGGTCGTTGCGGTTAGCAAATTGGTCATCGCTCCTGCGGCAGCGATCTATTTGCTGGGCGGCGGGCTGGTATGTTCGGGGCTTGGTCTTGCCATGACGGCTCTGATGATCTGGCTGACGGCAAAAGTAGTGCCAGTGGCCTGTCAGGGATTTATAAATCTATGCAGGCTGCCTTTCCGCGTAAAGAGGGCATAGGATGAGATGGCTTATGAGAATACGGAAAGGCGCGGAAGAGAGAACGCGGTGATATGGTCGGGGAGGTTAGAGGATGAAACGGTTTCTGAAAGTGTCGATGCTGATTGCCTTGGTGATGCTTCTGGCGGGGGTGCTCCTGACGGTGGCAGGAAGGGCGGCAGGGGGACGAAGACAGTTGTCCCAGTTGATTTCAGAAAAATTTCTGGTGACTTTCTATAGCAATGGAGACAGAGGAATCGAGTTTGACGATTCCAGAGAGATATGGACGGATGACTTTCAGGAAGAACTTTCCGGGCAACCGGGAAAACTGAATATTGAAGCGGCTGGTATTTCCGTCCGGGTAATGGAGACGGAAGAGAAGAAAATCCAGGTGGAAGGAAAGAACAGTGAAAAGGTTCAATGCTATGTGGAGGATGATACCCTGTATGTAAAAGCACGGGGGAGAGAAGAACTCCTGAAAGATGAAGCATCTTTGGGAGTGGTTTATTTATATCTGCCCTCCGGGATGCAGTTTGAGGAGGCTGCGATTGATCTGGGAGCCGGCGAAGTGAACATGGATGTCCTCAACGCCGACCGGCTGGACTGCAGCGTGGGAGCAGGAAGCCTGAATATCACCCGGCCACAGGCGGATACAGTTTATCTGGATTTGGGCATGGGAGAGATCAATCTGTATGAAGCCACCCTGAAGGATGTGGAACTGGATGTCGGCATGGGAGCCGCGTATTTGGATGGTTCCATAACCGGAGACGTCACGGGGGCATGCGGAATGGGAAGCCTGACCATGGCGCTCGCGGGAGCGGAAGAAGAACACAACTACAAGGTGCGGACTTCGATGGGAAGCGTCAGCATCGGCGAAGACATGGGAGGTGCGGCAGGTAATTGGGATATTGATCATGGGGCGGACAGCAATTTTGATTTAAGCTGCGCCATGGGGAGCATTGAAATCTACTTTACAAATTCTGAAGGATAGAGGATAATAAAGAAAGAAATCCTCATTTCTGACAGAAGAAACAGGGCATAAGACTATTTGTGCCGGAGCGTCACAAATAGCCGGAAGGGCAGAAGGAAAAGCATGTTTGCGATATCCTTCATCCCGTGGTTTACGCTCCGGAATGGAGATTAATATGAACGAATATACGAACAGCAATCAGCAGCAGAATCAGAACGAATGGAAGAATGAGGAAAACAGCGGCAGCCAGGGGTATGGAAATCCAAATTACCAGAACCAGGGATACGAGAACCAGAACTATCAGTACCAAGGCTACCAGAATCAGAATTATCACAATCAGGGGTATCAGGAACAGAGCTATCAAAATCAGGGCTATCAGAATCAGGGCTATCAGAATCAGCAGTACCAGGGCTACCAGAATAATCAGGGATATGGCTATAACGGAGGGTATCAGGGCAACGGATACGGCCCGGCCAGACGCCTCAGCAAATCCAGGACGAACAAGATGGTCTGCGGTGTATGTGCAGGAATCGCGGAATACTTTAACTGGGATCCAACGATTGTGCGCCTGATCTGGGTGGCGGCCAGCCTGTTTTTGGGAGCGGGTTTCCTGGGCCTGATCGCTTATTTTATCGTAGCGGTGGTCATGCCGGAGGGCTGATGCGGATTTGTGGCAGGAGGTAAAGGCATGTGGGATAAGATCAAGCCGGAAGAATTGAATGAAAATGTTTTTTCCCTGATCAATGAGGACTGGATGCTGGTGGCTGCCAGCAAGGACGGGAAAACGAACGCCATGACGGCCAGTTGGGGCGGTATGGGCATCCTGTGGGGAAAGCGTGTGGCGTTTGTGTTTGTGCGTCCGCAGCGCTATACAAAGGAATTCATTGATGCCGGAGAGAAGCTTTCCCTGAGCTTTTTTGATGAGAGCGCGAGGAAGATGCTGACCTACATGGGAAGGGTGTCCGGCCGGGATGAGGATAAGATTGCGGCAAGCGGCCTGCATGTGGAGATGGTTAACAGCGCGCCTGTTTTTAAAGAAAGCCGTATGGTGATGGTGTGCAGAAAGCTCTATGCGCAGCCGATGGAGGAAGCCTGCTTCATCGATAAGGCACTGATAGACGCGAATTATAAAGAGAAGGACTTCCACACCATGTATGTGGTGGAAATCGAAAAGATTCTTGTACAGGACCGGTAAGCGAAGCCATGAAGCGCTCTGGAAAAACAGAAAACCGGAAGAAGAATCAACAGAAATGGCAGCGATTCTGGCGCCATTCATATATTCAGCCCAAGAAGCCAGGGGCCGGGGTTAGACCGGTTCCTGGCAAAAAGCTGTCATGGAATATGCGGGTGATCGGAAAGAATATGGCGATTACCCTGGGGCTTTTGCTGCTCGCTACGGTGGTTGCTTATTTTTATGATCAGCTGACGCCGCAGACGATGAACATAATGATGTTCTATACGTTGGCGCTGCTGCTGATTTCCAGGACGACGGATGGATATCTTCCAGGAATCCTGGCCGCGATGATCAGCGTGGTCTGCGTCAATTATCTGTTCACCTATCCCTATTGGAAGATCAATTTTACCCTGGATGGTTATCCGGTCACTTTTTTTGGAATGATGGTTGTATCTGTTCTGACCAGCGCTTCTGCCAGCCATATGAAACGGCAGTCAGAGGTGCTAGCGGAAAGGGAAAAGATGCTGGCGGAAGCGGGGAAGGAAAAGATGCGCGCGAATCTGTTGCGCGCCGTTTCCCATGATCTGCGGACGCCTCTGACGGGCATTATAGGAGCCAGCAGTTCTTATTTGGAGAATGAGGCGCATCTTTCTGAGGAAGAGAAGCACAGCCTGGTGCAGCACATTGAGGAGGACGCAGACTGGCTTCTCAATATGGTGGAGAACCTTCTTACCGTGACCAGAATCCAGGGAGATGCTGGGAGCGTGAACAAATCTATGGAACCGGTGGAAGAGGTGATGAGCGAAGCCGTATTCCGCCTGAAGAAGAGGATTCCGGATGCCAAAGTGAAGGTAGAGCTTCCGGAGGAATTCGTTATGATACCGATGGATGCGATGCTGATCGAGCAGGTATTGGTGAACCTGATGGAAAATGCCATCTACCATGGAGGAAGCACGGAACCTGTGGAATGCAGCGTGAGCATAGAGAAAGATTTTGTGACCATTTATGTGACAGACCATGGGATCGGGATCCCGGAAGAGAAGATTGATACCATTTTTGACGGAACGGGACAGACGGAAAGCAGCAGTTCGGACGGGCATAAGGGGATGGGAATCGGACTGTCCATCTGCAAGACGATCATTTTAGCCCATGGCGGCACGATCCGCGTCAGAAATCTGGAACAAGGGGCACAGTTCAGCTTTACACTGCCGAGAGGGGAGGATACGGGTGCAGAATAAGGTGACGATTTTGATCATTGAGGATGAAAAGAATATCTGTGATTTCATGGCTACCACACTGAAAGCGCAGGGTTATCGGACCATCAGCACCGGTTTGGGGAGGGAAGGCCTGTCTCTGACGGCTTCTCAGTGCCCGGAAGTGATCCTTCTTGACCTTGGCCTGCCGGATATTGACGGAATGGAAGTGATCAGGCAGGTGCGCACCTATACAGATATCCCGATCATTGTGATTTCCGCCAGAACCCAGGAACGGGAAAAGGTGATGGCCCTGGATCTGGGAGCGGATGACTATATTACCAAGCCGTTCGGCTCTTCCGAACTGTTTGCCCGCATCCGCACAGCCCTGCGCCATAGCAACCGTATGACATCGCAGGCGGCGAACCGTCCTTATCAGGCGGGAGGATTGTGCATCGATTTTGACAGGCGGCTCGTGAGTGTGGATCAGGAGCCGGTGCATCTGACACAGGTGGAATTTAAGATCGTATCCTTCCTCGCGCATAACTCCGGGCGCGTGATGACTTACGATACCATCATTTCCCATGTATGGGGGCCCTATGCGGATGACAACAACCGGATCCTTAGGGTGAATATGGCCAATATCCGCCGAAAGCTGGAAAAAAACCCGGCGGAGCCGCAGTTCATTCTGACGGAGATCGGCGTAGGCTACCGCATGATGGAAGATGAAGCGCAGCAGGGCGGGATTTAGCCGCCGGGCGGGGAAATTTTCCGGCCGCCAAAGCTTAGAAACAGCCAATTTTTGAAGTGGCATCTGCCCCAAAGAGGCCAGCCGTCCCATCTTGCATCCAACCCTTTCGGCAGGGGAACCGGCGGGCATCTGCGGAGCGGATGAACGAAGCAGGAAGAGCCGTCCCCTTTTTTCTTAGATAATCTCGTCCTGCTGTGCTTCATCTTCCTCGGAAAGGGACATGGTGCGCACATTGATTCCGTTTACTTCGACGTGATCGTTTACTGTGATGACAAGGCATTGTTTGCCGTCTATGATTTTGGTTTCGATCAGATCCATTCGTTCGGGATTCACTTTGATGACCACATCCGGCGTTTCAATATTGAAATTCCTTCCGGAAGAGATATTGGAAGCTAACAGCGTGGCATTTTCTCCTGCATTCATCTCAAAGGCCGCATCAAAATGCTCCATTTTTTCTTCCGGCACGCCGCTTCGCTCAAACAGCCGCTTCACATCCGGACGGGTGAGGGCGAGCGGATCCGGGGAATCTTTCGTCTCTTCTACCAGTTCGGTAAGCTGTTCATGTATGTTCTTGACCACTTCGAGATCCGCGTCTTCGCCCAGCGTGTCGGCGATCAGGGAATTGAAGGTTTCCTTCTGGCTCTTGGCGGAGAGGGGAAGCTGGCAGCCGAACATGGACTGTATGAAATCGGGCTGAAGCTCCTCGGCCATCTTGGAAAAATAGAGCATGCTGTGGATATCTGAACTGCGGTCATTGAAGGCGGGGAACAGGAAGCCCTTGACGGGAGGCTCCACCACCCAGTCACGGATGCGGTTTTCAATCTGATTATGTTCTGCGTTATAGAAAAGTCCCGGTTTGGACAGCTTGACCGGACAGAGGCTGCACAGCAGATATTCGTAGCCATTGTCGGAGGCGTCAAACATCTCCGCCCCGTCGGATGCCTTGGCCGGGATATCATAGGCGCAGTGGATCAGGATGATGTAATAATTTTCCCCGTAATCGTAGTTTTCGATTACCTTATCGTAAAATTCCTCCAGAAGGCTCTCGTCCTTCAGT
>OGPH01001812.1_pt1 | contig 14310 bp, 6 predicted proteins | sample 1552891 | NCBI WGS metagenome assembly OGPH01 (sample SAMEA2580272, study PRJEB22360) | human gut metagenome | biome: human gut; feature: human-associated habitat; material: faeces | place: Denmark | collected 2008/2010 | reverse complement strand
AGTACAGGCCGATGAGAATCAGAGAAACAACCATTCCCGAAACTCCGTAATAAACAAGTTTCTTGCGGCCTACCTTATCAATGATGACAAGAGCCAGAATGGTGGTCAAAGTATTGACTAGTCCTACCAGAACTTGGTAAAATGAAAGTTAACTGTTTGCATAGCTGTATTATGGTAGAAAAGTTTTATCTTTATCGCGTTAAACTAACTAATACCCCCATTATGAGAAGAATTTTTTATTTACTTTTCCTTGTCTTATTAGGCTATTCTTTTGACGTAAAAGCTTCAGACACAGTATTTATCCATGAAACACAAATCCCGGTTTTGATAGAGCGGCAGGACAATGTTCTGTTCTATATCCGGTTGGATGCAAAGGAAAGCAAGATACTCGATGAAGTTGTTTTAGATTTCAGTAAAAGTACCAATTTAGCGGATGTTCAGGCAATCAAACTCTATTATGGAGGAACAGAGGCCTTACAAGATCAAAACAAAAATCGCTTTGCCCCTGTAGAGTACATATCCAGCCATCGACCGGGTGCGACATTGGCGGCTAATCCTTCCTATTCCATAAAATGTGCAGAGGTCGGACCATCAGAAAAAGTCGTATTAAGAGGTAATTACAATTTATTTCCAGGTGTCAACTTTTTTTGGATCAGTTTGCAGATGAAAACAGATGCCTCTTTGCATACTAAAGTAGTCTCTGATTTACGTGCTGTAAAAGTGGACGGGAAAGAACTCTATTGTAAATCTATTTCTCCGAAGAATGTTACTCACCGGATGGCAGTCGGAGTCCGTCATGCCGGTAATGATGGTTCTGCTTCCTTCCGTATTCCCGGATTGGTGACAACCAATAAAGGAACATTATTGGGAGTGTACGATGTCCGATATAATAGTAGTGTCGATTTACAGGAATATGTAGATGTGGGTTTGAGTCGTAGCACTGACGGAGGGAAGAGCTGGGAGAAAATGCGTCTTCCGCTTTCATTTGGTGAGTATGACGGTTTGCCTAAAGCACAGAATGGGGTAGGAGATCCCTCTATTTTGGTAGATACTCAAACGAATACCGTCTGGGTGGTTGCCGCATGGACACATGGTATGGGTAATCAACGTGCCTGGTGGAGCTCCCATCCGGGAATGGATATAAACCATACCGCACAGCTGGTATTGGCAAAGAGTACAGACGATGGTAAAACCTGGTCGAAACCGATCAATATAACAGAACAGGTAAAAGATCCCTCCTGGTATTTTCTGCTTCAAGGTCCCGGACGAGGAATAACGATGAGCGACGGTACATTAGTCTTTCCAACACAGTTTATCGACTCTACCCGTATCCCGAATGCAGGAATCATGTATAGTAAAGATCGGGGAAAAACATGGAAAATGCATCATCCGGCACGGACTAATACGACGGAAGCACAAGTTGCTGAAATAGAACCGGGAGTATTAATGCTGAATATGCGTGATAATAGAGGAGGAAGCCGTGCTGTCGCCCTAACCAAAGATTTGGGAAAAACCTGGACAGAACATCCGTCTTCACGTAAGGCACTTCAGGAACCGGTATGTATGGCCAGCTTGATTCATGTCGATGCCAAGGACAACGTTTTGAATAAAGACCTCCTGTTGTTTTCAAATCCGGATACGACTAAAGGGCGCAATCATATAACAATAAAAGCAAGTCTGGATAAAGGACTTACCTGGTTGCCCGAACATCAAATCATGCTCGACGAAGCAGAAGGATGGGGATATAGTTGCCTGACGATGATTGATAAAGAGACAATCGGTATTCTATATGAGAGCAGTGTGGCACACATGACTTTTCAGACGGTGAAATTAACAGATTTGTTAGGAGTGAAATGAAAGATATAATAGCGGTTAAACTATCTGATATGATAAAAGAATAAAGCCGTATATTTATCGTAGCATGCAAAAACAACATATTTTGTTAAATTATCAGTGAAATTTGCTGAAAAAACAATATCTTTGAATCCGTTAATATCTAATGCCCCCACTATGATGATTAATTTGATCGGAAAAAAGGCTCAAATAGCATGTGGATTACTATGCTGTTGCAGTATGGTATATGCACAGAGCAATGACAATTCCGAAGTTGTCGTTCTAAATACAGGTTGGGAATTTTCCCAGGCAGGAACAGAGCTGTGGCAATCGGCACAGGTTCCGGGCACCGTTCATCAGGACCTTATCAACCATAAACAAATACCCGATCCTTTTTATGGCATCAATGAACAAAAGATTCAGTGGGTGGAAAATGAAGACTGGGAATACCGGACTGCTTTTACAGTTACCCCCGAACAACTGAAACGGGATGACGCCCAATTGGTTTTTGAAGGCCTTGACACATACGCCGATGTATACCTCAATGGAGCACTGTTGCTGAAAGCCGATAACATGTTTGTCGGTTATACCATACCCGTCAAGTCCCAACTCCGTATCGGAGAAAACCTTCTTCACATCTATTTTCATTCCCCCATCCGGCAGACACTGCCTCAATATAACTCGAATGGATTCAACTATCCGGCAGACAACGACCATCACGACAAACATTTAAGCGTATTCTCCCGTAAAGCCCCTTACAGCTATGGCTGGGATTGGGGAATCCGCATGGTGACCAGCGGCATCTGGCGTCCGGTGACCATCCGTTTTTATGACGCAGCTTTTATCAGTGACTACCACGTAAAGCAACTCGCACTGACCGACCAGCTCGCAAACCTGTCTAATGAGTTAGAAATAAACAACATACTCTCCCGCCCACTTCAGGCAGAGGTGAGAATCAATACCTCATTCGAAGGAAGTGCAGAAAAAAGCATCAACCAGGCAATCACTTTACAGCCCGGAATCAATCATGTTTCCATACCTTCCGAAGTGGCATTCCCCGTACGTTGGATGCCGAATGGATGGGGAAAGCCCGCCCTGTATGATTTCTCCGCTCAAATCATAGTAGAAGATAAAGTCGTAGCCGAGCAATCGCACCGGATAGGACTGCGTACCGTTCGCCTCGTTAATGAAAAAGATAAAGACGGAGAATCCTTCTATTTTGAAGTAAACGGTGTACCGATGTTTGCCAAAGGAGCCAATTACATCCCCCAGGATGCACTCTTGACTAACGTCACTACCGAACGCTACCAAACCTTATTCCGCGACATCCGCGAAGCGAACATGAATGTCATTCGTGTATGGGGAGGTGGGACGTACGAAGATGACCGCTTCTATGACCTGGCAGATGAAAACGGAATACTGGTGTGGCAAGACTTCATGTTTGCCTGCACTCCCTATCCGTCCGACCCCACCTTCCTGAAAAGGGTAGAGGCGGAAGCCTGCTACAACATCCGCCGCCTTCGCAATCATGCTTCCCTGGCGATGTGGTGCGGCAATAACGAAATACTGGAAGCCTTAAAATATTGGGGATTCGACAAGAACTTCCCGCCCGAAATCTATCAGGAAATGTTTCGAGGCTACGACAAACTGTTCCATCAGCTCCTTCCTGCCAAGGTGAAGGAACTGGATGCCGCCCGTTTCTACATACACAGCTCCCCATATTTTGCCAACTGGGGACGTCCCGAATCCTGGGGGATAGGAGACAGCCATAACTGGGGAGTCTGGTATGGTCAAAAAACATTCGAGTCACTCGATACAGACCTGCCCCGTTTCATGAGCGAATTCGGTTTCCAGTCCTTCCCGGAAATGAAGACCATCTCCACTTTCGCCGCTCCGGAAGATTATCAGATAGAATCGGAAGTGATGAATGCTCATCAGAAAAGCAGCATCGGCAACGCCCTGATTCGTACCTACATGGAGCGCGACTATATCATCCCCGAAAAATTTGAAGACTTTGTCTATGTCGGACTAGTGCTGCAAGGACAAGGAATGCGTCACGGACTGGAAGCACACCGCCGGAACCGTCCTTACTGTATGGGCACCCTGTATTGGCAACTGAATGACAGCTGGCCGGTAGTATCTTGGTCGAGTATCGACTATTATGGTAACTGGAAAGCCCTGCATTACCAAGCCAAACGAGCCTTTGCTCCAATTTTCATCAATCCTATCCGGCAGAACGACAGCCTCAATATCTACCTGATTTCCGACTGTCCGGACACCAAAGACCACCTGACGTTGGAAATGAAAGTAACAGATTTTGACGGAAAGAAACAAGGCAAGCCGATACGACTCAACACATTGTCAGTTCCGGCTAACACTTCCCAATGTGTGTACCGTATAAAACCCGATATCTGGCTATCACCGGAAGAACAGCAACGCTGTTTCATGCAACTGACCCTGAAAGACAAGGCAGGAAATACTCTTGCCGAAACCGTATACTTCTTTAGAAAAACAAAAGACCTGCTTCTGCCTGAAACAACCGTTTCCTGCAAGATGAAACAGAAAGACGGCATGTGTGAACTGACATTGTTTTCTCCCACTCTTGCAAAAGATGTCTTTATTGAAATTCCTTTGCAGGGAGCCCGTTTCAGCGACAACTTTTTCGACCTTCTTCCCGGAGAACGTAAAACGGTCGTCATCACTTCTCCCCAAATAAAGAAAGGAGAGGAGCTGCCTTTGACAATCAAACATATTCGTGAAACTTATAATTAATCTATTAATAACTTAACACCTAATTTTTTAGTTTATGAAACAACTCTTTAAATTAACCGGATGTCTGGCACTAGCAGGACTTTTTGCCTCTTGCCAATCGGCGCAACAGGAAGCCAACTACCAGATCATCCCCATGCCACAAGAGATTGTAACCGCTCAAGGAAGTCCCTTCATCCTGAAGAGCAGTGTGAAGATTCTCTATCCGGAAGGAAACGAGAAGATGCAACGCAACGCACAATTTCTGGCAGACTACCTGAAAACGGCTACCGGAAAAGATTTCGCCATTGAAGCCGGAACAGAAGGTAAAAACGCAATCATACTGGCATTAGGTACGGAGAACGAAAATCCGGAATCCTACCAGATGAAAGTTACCGGTGACGGAATCACGATTACCGGTCCTACGGAAGCCGGCGTATTCTATGGCATCCAGTCCCTGCGCAAATCATTGCCTGTGGCTGTCGGTGCGGATATTGCCATGCCAGCCGTAGAAATCAATGACGTTCCCCGCTTTGGCTATCGTGGCGCGCATTTCGATACCAGCCGTCATTTCTTTACTGTGGACGAAATAAAGACCTACATCGACATGCAGGCTTTGCATAACATGAACCGCCTCCACTGGCATATCACCGACGATCAAGGCTGGCGTCTGGAAATCAAAAAATACCCGAAACTGACTGAAATCGGTGCTAACAGAACAGAAACAGTCATCGGACGTAACTCCGGCGAATACGACGGCAAACCTTACGGTGGATTCTACACCCAGGAACAAGCCAAAGAAATCGTAGATTATGCAGCCGAACGCTACATCACCGTTGTTCCCGAAATCGACCTTCCGGGACACATGCAAGCTGCCCTTGCCGCTTACCCTGAATTGGGTTGTACCGGTGGTCCGTACGAAGTATGGAGACAATGGGGCGTATCCGAAGATGTGCTTTGCGCCGGAAACGACCAGGTCTTGAAATTCCTGGAAGATGTCTATGGTGAATTGATTGAAATCTTCCCGTCACCATATATTCATGTAGGTGGCGACGAATGCCCGAAAGTAAGATGGGAAAAATGTCCGAAATGCCAGGCACGTATCAAAGCATTGGGACTGAAGTCAGATCAGAACCACAGCAAAGAAGAACGTTTGCAGAGCTTTGTCATCAACCATATTGAGAAATTCCTGAACGACCATGGACGTCAAATCATCGGTTGGGATGAAATCCTCGAAGGCGGACTTGCTCCGAATGCTACCGTGATGTCATGGCGTGGTGAGAAAGGTGGTATCGAAGCTGCGAAGCAGCAACATGATGTCATCATGACACCGAACACCTACCTGTATTTCGACTACTACCAAGCTAAAGACGTAGAAAACGAACCGTTCGGTATCGGTGGTTATCTGCCCATGGAAAGAGTGTATAGCTACGAGCCGATGCCGGCTTCTCTTACTCCCGAAGAACAGAAATACATCAAGGGAGTGCAAGCCAACCTCTGGACAGAATACATCGCTACTTTCCCACATGCACAATACATGGTATTGCCTCGTTGGGCTGCTTTGTGTGAAATTCAGTGGTCCAGCCCCGAAAAGAAAAACTATGCCGACTTCCTGTCCCGTCTTCCACAACTGATTAAGTGGTACGATGCAGAAGGATACAATTACGCTAAACACGTATTTGACGTACAAGCCGAGTTTGACCCGAATCCGGCAGAAGGAACAATGGACGTTACCCTGTCTACCATCGACGGTGCTCCTATTTACTATACGTTAGACGGCACAGAACCTACTGCCACTTCCCCCGTTTACGAAGGAGTATTGAAAATTAAGGAAAATGTCACCCTGTCCGCTAAAGCCATCCGTCCCAACGGCGAAAGCAAGACTGTGACGGAGAAGATTGATTTCAGCAAATCCAGCATGAAGCCGATTGTAGCCAATCAGCCTATCAATGAACAATACCTGTTCAAAGGAGCTTCCACTTTGGTAGACGGTCTGAAAGGAAATAGCAGCTACAGGTCAGGCCGTTGGATCGCTTTCAACGGAAATGACATGGATATGACTATCGACCTCCAGCAACCTACTGAAATCTCAAGCGTGGCAATCTCTACCAATGTAGCAAAAGGAGACTGGGTATTTGATGCCAGAAACCTGTCCGTAGAAACTTCAGATGATGGCAAGAACTTCAAAAAGATTGCTTCCGAAGAATACCCGGAGATGAAAGAGACAGACAAAGACGGAATCGTTGAGCATAAACTAACCTTTGATCCTGTGACCACCCAATACGTGAGAGTCATTGCTTCACCGGAGAAATCACTTCCGGCATGGCATGGAGGAAAAGGTAAAAACGCATTTTTATTTGTAGACGAAATCAAAATTGATTAATGAATATAAGAAAAGAATACCCTAAAGTTTGTCTTTTCTTATGGATATTGGGGATGTGCTTCCATGCACATCCCATTCTGGCACAGTCCGTCATACCTGTCCCATTAAAAATGGAGCAGGGGACGGGCTCTTTTTTACTGTCAGAAAAGACTAAACTTTATACAAACCTGCAAGGTGGAGAAGCGGAACTTTGGGAGAATTACCTGAAAGCATTGCCTGTTCAATTGAAAGAAGCGAGAATGAAAGACAGGAAGCAGATGCTTTTCTTATTGATAACCCCCAAGACCCCCCAATTGCCATCACCGGAAAGCTACACACTCTCCGTCACCCCTCAACGAATTGAGATCCGGGCAACTTCGGGAGCCGGATTATTCTATGGAATGCAAACCCTGTTACAGCTGATGCAACCGGCAGGCACAGGCAGCTATTCCGTACCCTCTGTCGAGATAGAAGACACCCCGCGTTTTGCTTACCGCGGACTGATGCTGGACGTATCCCGCCATTTCTCTACCAAAGAGTTTATAAAGAAGCAGATAGACGCATTGGCATATTACAAAATCAACCGTTTGCACCTGCACCTGACCGATGCGGCAGGCTGGCGGCTTGAAATCAAGAAATACCCTTTACTGACCGATTTTGCAGCCTGGCGTACAGACCCCACCTGGAAGAAATGGTGGAACGGCGGACGTAAATACCTCCGTTACGATGAACCCGGAGCTTCCGGAGGCTATTACACCCAGGACGATATTCGTGAAATACTGGCATACGCCCGTCAGCACTACATCACCGTGATTCCGGAGATTGAAATGCCTTCCCATTCGGAAGAGGTGCTGGCTGCCTACCCGCAGCTATCCTGTTCGGGAGAACCTTACAAGAACTCCGATTTCTGTGTCGGCAATGAAGAAACTTTCACCTTTCTGGAGAATGTACTGACGGAAGTTATGGAACTTTTCCCTTCCGAATACATTCATGTAGGAGGTGATGAGGCCGGCAAATCGGCTTGGAAGACCTGTCCGAAATGTCAGAAGAGAATGAAAGACGAGCATCTGGCCAATGTAGACGAGCTGCAAAGCTATCTGATACACCGCATCGAAAAATTCCTCAACAATCACGGACGCCGTCTCTTGGGATGGGACGAGATTTTGCAAGGAGGCATTGCGCCCAATGCAACCGTCATGTCATGGCGTGGAGAAGAGGGTGGTATCGCTGCCGTCACCTCCGGCCATCATGCCATCATGACGCCGGGTGCATACTGTTATCTGGACAGCTATCAGGACGCCCCATACTCCCAGCCGGAAGCTATCGGCGGCTACCTGTCATTGAAGAAAGTATATGCCTACGATCCTGTTCCCGCTTCCTTAACTGCGGAGCAGGCAAAGTTAGTCTACGGTGTGCAGGGCAACCTATGGGTGGAATATATCCCCACTCCCGAACACGTGGAATATATGATTTACCCTCGTATACTGGCATTGGCGGAAGTAGCCTGGTCGGCTCCGGAACGTAAGTCGTGGCCCGATTTCCATACCCGCGCACTGTCAGCAGTGGCCGATTTACAGAAAAAAGGATATCATCCTTTCGATTTGAGCAAAGAAATCGGCAGCCGTCCCGAATCTCTTCAACCAGTCAGCCATTTGGCACTCGGTAAAAAAGTGATCTATAACTCCCCCTACAGCTCCCATTATCCCGCACAAGGCAACACAGCCCTGACAGACGGCATACGTGGTGACTGGACTTACGGTGATGGTTCATGGCAAGGATTTATCTCGGACAACCGTCTCGATGTGACGATTGATATGGAAAAAGAAACCCCTATCCATTCCGTCACCGCCGCTTTTATGCAAGTGGTCGGCGCGGAAGTATTCCTGCCGGAGACAGTGATTATTTCCATTTCCGATGATGGAATAAACTTCACGGAGCTGCAAAAACAACACTTTGAAGTGAGCAAAGAAACACCCATCCGGTTTACGGATATTTCATGGCAGGGAGAAGCCAAAGGAAGATACGTACGTTACCAGGCACAGGCCGGAAGCGAATTCGGAGGCTGGATATTTACGGATGAGATAATCGTGAAATAGACATTGTCAATATCATTTATGAATAAAAGAGGGAATCTACTCAACCAGATTCCCTCTTTTATTGTTATATTTGTATTATTACCTTAAAAACTAAGAATATGGTACAACACGCTAGACTCATTTTCTACAGCCTTCTTCTTCTGGTAATCCCGTGCGAGAGCACCTTGGCGCAGAAGATTCCCGTCACGCCCATAGACTCATTGATAACTGTTGGATATGCCACCGGAAGTTTGAAAACCCTCTCCGGTTCCGTAGAGAAGATTACGGAGACACAGATGAATAAAGACCAGATAACGAACCCTTTGGAAGCAATCCGCGGACGTGTGCCGGGTTTGACCATCCAACGCGGATCAAACGGTCCGGCAGCCTTGGATGCGGTACGCCTGCGGGGAACCACCTCACTGACCAGTGGCAACGACCCTTTGATAATTGTTGACGGAGTATTTGGCGACTTGAGTATGCTCACCTCCATTTACCCTACGGATATTGAGAGCTTCACCATTCTGAAAGACGCTTCCGAAACCGCACAATACGGTTCACGAGGAGCTTCCGGTGTGATCGAGGTCACCACTAAAAAAGGAATGAGCGGCAGGACACAGGTAGCCTACAACGGTAGCTTCGGAATTTCCACCGTCTACAAGAATCTGAAAATGCTGTCCGGCGATGAATTCCGTCGTGTGGCCTCGGAGCGTGGCATTTCCATTCTGGATAAAGGAAACAACACCGATTTTCAGAAAGAGATTGAACAGACAGGACTACAACAAAACCATCACGTCGCCTTTTATGGCGGTTCCAGTGAGTCCAGTTATCGTGTTTCCCTCGGTTTTATGGATCGTCAGGGAGTGATTCTGAATGAAGACATGAAAAACTTCACTTCGAATATGAACATGAATCAGCAGATGTTCGACGGCTTCCTGAACTGCGAGCTGGGAATGTTCGGTTCCATTCAGAAGAATCATAATCTGGTGGATTATCAGAAAACGTTCTATTCGGCAGCCACATTCAACCCCACCTATCCCAACCATAAAGACCCCGTCACCAATTCCTGGGACGGAATAACGACCGCCAGCCAAATCACCAATCCATTGGCATGGATGGAAGTGCAGGACGATGATGCCACTTCGCACATCAGCACGCACGCCCGTCTGACTTTCAATCTGCTGGAAGGACTGAAACTAAACCTCTTCGGCGCCTATACCTATAATATTGTGGAAAATTCGCAATACCTCCCCACCTCCGTCTGGGCGAACGGTCAGGCTTACAAAGGAACCAAAAAGCGAGAATCCTTGTTGGGCAACATGATGCTGACCTATAAGAAAAACTGGAAAAAACATTTCTTTGACGTGTTGGCACTTGCCGAACTTCAAAAAGAAACCTACACGGGATATTATACAACAGTAAGCAATTTCAGCACCGACAAATTCGGGTATAATAATCTTCAGGCAGGCGCACTCCGCTTGTGGGAAGGCACTAATTCATACTACGACCAACCCCGTCTGGCATCCTTCATGGGACGTTTCAACTATACATACGCCGACCGCTACGTGCTGACGCTGAATGCCCGTACAGATGCTTCCTCCAAATTCGGAGCGAACCATAAATGGGGATTTTTCCCCTCCGCATCTGCCGCATGGGTGATTAGTGAGGAAGAATTTATGAAGCACTTGCCGATGGTAGACAATCTGAAATTCCGTATCGGCTATGGTCTGGCAGGTAATCAGAGCGGGATTGACTCATACACTACATTGAACCTTGTAAAGCCGAACGGTGTAGTCCCCGTCGGAAACTCCGCCGTCGTATCTTTAGGAGACTTGCGGAACACGAATCCCGACCTGAAATGGGAAGTGAAACATACCTTTAATACCGGTATCGACGTAGCTCTTTTCGGCAACCGCCTGCTGCTTTCCGCCAACTATTACAACTCTCGAACCACAGACATGCTTTACCTTTACAACGTAAGCGTACCGCCTTTCACCTATAACACCTTGCTTGCCAACATCGGTTCCATGCGCAACTGGGGTACGGAAATCGCCATCGGCATCACCCCCTTGAAGACCAAGGATATGGAACTGAATATCAATGCCAATATCACTTTCCAGCGCAACAAACTGCTCTCTTTAAGCGGTATGCACAATGGTGAAATGCTTTCTGCCCCCGAATATAAAAGTCTTGCCGGCCTCGACGGAGCCGGCTTTCACGGAGGATACAACCACATCGTATATCAGATGGTGGGTCAACCGTTGGGCGTGTTCTATCTTCCCCACAGTACAGGACTCGAATCCGACGGAAACGGTGGATACACCTATGGCATCGCCGACCTGAATGGCGGAGGTGTCAGCCTTGAAGATGGTGAAGACCGCTACGTGGCAGGACAAGCCGTACCTAAAACGATTCTTGGCTCCAACATCAGTTTCCGCTACAAGCGTTTCGACCTGTCTTTGCAGATTAACGGAGCTTTCGGACATAAAATCTACAACGGAACCTCCCTGACCTATATGAACATGAATATATTTCCCGACTATAACGTAATGAAGAAAGCCCCGAAACAGAACATCAAGGATCAAACCGCCACCGACTATTGGTTGGAAAAAGGAGATTATGTCAACTTCGACTATGTGACGCTGGGTTGGAACGTGCCGATTGAGAAAGTGCAGAAACTGAAGAAATATGTCCGTTCCCTGCGTCTGGCATTTACAGTCAACAACCTGGCAACCATTTCCGGTTATTCGGGACTTTCACCCATGATTAACAGTTCCACGGTGAACTCCACTTTAGGCGTGGATGATAAACGGGGATATCCGTTGGCGCGGACGTACACATTGGGATTGAGTATTAACTTTTAATGGAGGAGGAGATGATGAAACAATATATGAAAAATAAAAGTCGTTTTTTGCAGAAAGAAGAACAGCTTTCAAGGATAGCGGAACTGTTTTCAAAGAAGAACTTACGTCCTTCGGAAGTGTTGGTATTCCTTCTTATAGCGTGTCTGGGCTTATTCTCATGTGATAAGTTCTTGGAGGAAAATCCGAAAGATAAGTTACCCGAAGATGACGTTTACAATACGATCTCGGAAGTATATCTCAATGCAGTAGCTTCGCTTTATACATACGTAGGCGGTTATAGTGATAGTCAGGGATTGCAGGGAACGGGTAGGGGAGTCTACGACCTGAACACCTTTACTTCCGACGAAGCCATTATCCCCACCCGTGGAGGTGACTGGTATGACGGTGGTTTTTGGCAAGGACTTTACCTGCACGATTGGGGAATAGAGAATGATGCCATTCAGGCTACATGGGAATATCTCTATAAAGTCGTCATGTTAAGTAACAAATCACTGGAGCGGATAGACAAATTCGCCGAAACTCATTCCGCTACCGAACTACCGGCATACCGTGCTGAAGTACGTGCCATGCGGGCTATGTATTATTATTACCTGATGGATTTGTTCGGACGCATCCCGCTAGTTCAATCCTCTTCCATAGCCATGAAAGATGTAGTGCAAAGTGAACGGAAAACGGTCTTTGATTTTGTTGTCAAGGAATTGCAAGAGGCGGCTCCTTTGTTGAGCGATGCACATAGCAACCAGTCCGGCCCTTACTATGGCCGTATCACTCGCCCCGTGGTAAGTTTCTTACTGGCCAAACTGGCTTTGAACTCCGAAGTTTATACAGACAATGATTGGACGGACGGACAACGCCCGGATGGGAAAAATATAAAGTTCGCAGTGAACGGTAGCGAACTCAATGCTTGGGAAACAGTCATCTACTACTGTGACCAACTCAAAACTATGGGCTACAAACTGGAACCGGAATACGAAACGAATTTCTCCATATTCAACGAACCGTCCGTAGAGAATGTCTTCACTATCCCGATGAACAAAACTCTGTATACCAACCAGATGCAATATCTCTTCCGTTCCCGCCACTATAATCATGCCAAGGCTTACGGACTAAGCGGTGAGAACGGTCCCAGCGCCACCATTGAAGCCCTCGAAACTTTCGGTTATGAAACCGCGGAACAAGATCCCCGTTTTGATATTTGCTATTTTGCAGGAATTGTCCACGACCTGAAAGGAAACATAATCAAACTGGATAATGGAACGGTACTGGAATATCTGCCCTGGAAAGTATCTCTGGATATAACAGATACCCCATACGAACAAACCGCAGGAGCCCGCATGAAAAAGTATGAAGTCGACCCGACTGCCACAAAAGACGGTAAGTTGATGGAGAATGACATTGTATTGTTCCGCTATGCAGACGCTTTGTTGATGAAGAGTGAAGCGAAAGTCCGGAACGGAGCAAACGGAGATGAAGAACTCAATGAAATTCGTAGCCGTGTCAACGCTTCTCCCCGCACTGCCACTTTAGAGAATATCCTTGCCGAACGTCAGCTGGAACTGGCTTGGGAAGGATGGAGACGACAGGACTTAGTCCGCTTCGGGAAGTTTACAAGAGCTTACAGCAGCCGTCCGCAACTGCCGGATGAAGCAAGTGGATATACAACTGTATTTCCTATACCGGAGAAAATACGGGTGATGAATGAGAGGTTGAAACAGAATCCGGGGTATTAGGAAGAAGATAGTAGTAATCAAAATAAAAAATCCTCGATTTTCATCCGGAGAATCGAGGATTTATATTATTTGTTGCAGCACTTGTATAGATAATAGCTAATGCAGAAATCCATATTATATGTAGTGTGGTTATTACCCGATCCAGTCGAATAACTCAATCCAATCAAATTACTCAATCAAATCGAAATCATATTTTTCAAATTCACTCCCATTGATTATTATAGCAATCTGATGAAGCCCGAGATGGAATTTTCTCGTCGTAACCACACGGAAAGAGTGCTTTCGTGTTATTCGTGTGGTAGAATTTCCGGTATATTCTTTTTCACTGATTTTATGAACTTTCTTCGTCAGCGTTCCATTTGCTTTTTGGTAATAAATACCATATTCAAGCCGTATTTTGATTGTCTTATTGCTATGATTCAACAAGTTAAAGCCAAACTCCAACGAATCTCCGACTTTAACCTTAGGACTTGAAATCTGAAAATCCTCCACACTAATATTATTTCTGATAGAATCAAAGCCAAACAACTCCATCACCTCCGGAATCCCTTGCTTTAAGAGCGTCCGGCAACCGTGTTTAATAATCCAGTCTACCTCTTTCGATTCCCCCTTCCATTTCTTTGCCAAATCAATGACAATTTCCGGATTATCTTTCGCAATATCATTCAAATTATTGGCAACGCTCAACCGTACAAATC
>OGPH01001802.1_pt1 | contig 14410 bp, 16 predicted proteins | sample 1552891 | NCBI WGS metagenome assembly OGPH01 (sample SAMEA2580272, study PRJEB22360) | human gut metagenome | biome: human gut; feature: human-associated habitat; material: faeces | place: Denmark | collected 2008/2010 | reverse complement strand
AGACGCCGTCGTTGTGGGTCTTGCGGTACTTGGTGAAGATCTTCTTGATCTCCGGGTCCGGCTCCTTGCCGGCCTCCTTGATGGCCTGCTCGACCATGCGCCAGCCGCCGTTCGGCATCATCGCACGCTTGCAGGGGACGTCGGTCTGCAGGCCGACAACGACGTTGTCGACCTCGGGGGAATCGATGTAACCGGCCGGGAAGGCGTCGATGCTGGCCGGGATGTGGGTGTCGACATCGTAGACGCGCTGCTTGCGCTCGACCGCCAGGTAGTTGTCGTCGAGGTACTTCCACAGGTGCTTGGTCTTGTCGGTCGCGTCGGCCAGGAAGGACTCGTCACCGGTGTACGGGGTGTAGTTCTTCTGGATGAAGTCGCGAACGTCGATGTCCTTCTGCCAGTCGCCTTCGACGAAGCCGTCCCAGGCCTTGGCCTGAAGCTCTTCGGCAGTAAGAGCGGTCGCATCAACTGCTGTCATATTCACTCCTTGTGTCGTGCAACGCATCTTCACGTTGTTGTCAAGAAATGATTCTACTAGCCGGTCGATGTGAGCTGGCTGAGAGACGGCGTGACTTATCTCACATTCACGCCGTGTCGTCAGTCGTCGCGGTCGTCGAAGCCGTCGTCGCGGCCGTCCGAGGGCGTGTTCTCGCCCCATTTGCGCCACTTGCGATTGGCTTCCGCCCACAGCGCATTGCGCTCCTTGACGATCTTCCACGCCTCAAGGGCATCCTCGCGGGTCTTGTACGGCCCCATGCGGTGGGAGCTCGGTGAGAGCATGCCCAACTCGGGCTGCTCGGTCTTCGTGTTGAAATACCACTGCTTGTCGGTCATGGCGTCCTCCCCGCACCCATGGTAGCGCGCCGCGGCGCCCGGCACCGCGCCTATGCGGCGGCCGGGCGAGCGCTCCCCTACTCACGGAACGCGTTGGTGACGGGCAGACGCCGATCGCGGCCGAACGCGAGCGCGGTGACCTTCGGCCCGAGCGGATACTGGCGGCGCTTCCACTCCGCGCGGTCCACCAGTCGCATCACCGTGTCGACGGTCTTCTCGTCGAAGCCGTCGGCCAGCAGGTCGGCGCGACCGTGCGCATGCTCGATGTATGCGGCGAGCACCTTGTCGAGCAGTTCGTATTCGGGCAGCGAATCGGAATCCTTCTGCCCCGGGCGCAGCTCGGCGCTCGGCGCCTTCTCGATGCTGCTGACCGGAATCATCACGCCGCCGGGCAGCGGCGTTCCGGCATCGCCGTTCTCATTGCCGACGATGCGCAGCCCGCCGATGCCGACGCCTGCGGCAGCGGCCCGGTTGCGCCAGCGGGACAGTTCCCAGACACGGGTCTTGAGCAGGTCCTTGATCGGCGCGTATCCGCCGACGGCGTCGCCGTAGATGGTCGAATAGCCGCACGCCAGCTCGGACTTGTTGCCCGTGGCGACGGCGAGCAGACCGAGGCTGTTGGAGTACGCCATGACGATGACGCCGCGGATGCGGGCCTGCAGGTTCTCCGCGGCCACGCCTTCGAGCTTGAGCTGGCCCTGGTACACATTGAACATGGGCTCGATCGGCTGCACGTCGTAATGTGCGCCGATGTTGGCCGCCAGGTCGGCGGCGTCGTCCTTGGAACCGATGGAGGAATACATGCTCGGCATCGAGATGCCATGCACGTTGCGTCCGCCGCAGGCGTCGGCGGCCATCGCCGCCACCAGCGCGGAGTCGATGCCGCCGGACAGGCCCAGGCACACGCCGGAGAACCGGTTCTTCGCCATGTAGTCCTTCAGGCCCAGCACGCAGGCGGTGTACACCTCCTCGTCCGGGTCGGGAAGGTTCGCAATGTCGCCCGTCGTCTGATGCTCGGCGTCCGTGTCGAGGTCGAAGAGTCCCAGATGCTCCATGAACATCGGGGAACGTTCCAGCAGCGTGCCGTCGCGGTCGACAACGAAGCTGCCGCCGTCGAACACCAGGTCATCCTGACCGCCGACCTGGTTCACGTAGATCATCGGGGCGCCGACCTCGGCCGCGCGCCTGACCGCGAGGTCGTAACGCGTATGGGTCTTGCCCTCCTCGTACGGCGAGCCGTTCATCGTCATCAACACGTCGATATGCTCGTCGACGAGCCGGGCGACCGGCCCGCCGTCCTGCCAGATGTCCTCGCAGATCGCCACGCCGATGCGCACGCCGTCGATGTCGAGCACGACGGTGCGGTCGCCGGCCGCGAAGATGCGGAACTCGTCGAACACGCCGTAGTTCGGCAGGAAATGCTTGTCGTAGCCGGCCCAGACCATGCCGTCGTGCAGCACGACCATGCGGTTGCGAGGTTTGTCGGACGCGTGGTCGGTGCCGACCGTGCCGACGGCGACATACAGGTCGCCCAATCCGTCGGCCTCCAGCTCGGTCGCCAGCCAGTTCGCCTTGTCCCACGCCGTCTTGCGGAACGTGCGGCGCAACGCCAGATCCTCGATGGGGTATCCGGTCAGCGTCATTTCCGGGAAGATGACGACGTGGGCGCCTTCATGCGCGGCGAGATGCGCGTAGTGCATGATTTTGTCGGCGTTGCCGTCGAGGTCGCCGACGCAGGTGTCGATCTGGGCAAGGGCAAAACGAAGATGGGTCATAGTGCCCTATAGTACCCAGCCGAGATGACGGACGACAGGGGCGGCACATGCCGTCACGCGGGATGATCCGTCCCACCGCCCGTCAGCGAAGCTCGGCGAGCACCCGCAGCGAGGCGTTGACGTAGAAGTCAACGGCGGGCCCGATCGCGCCGTCCACGCCGACGAAGTGCGGACTGTGCCAGTCGGCGCACCCTGGTTCCCCGTTCGAGCCGATGAACGCGAACACCAGGCGGGCCCCGCATCCCGAGAACTCCACGAAATCCTCCCCCGCCATGCTGGGATGTATCGGCTTGAGCGCCCCATAGGAGGGCACGTCGGCCGCGACCGCCTCGGACAGCTCCTCGTCGCCGACCAGCGGCACCTGGATGCAGTCCCAGTCCACGTCGGCCGCGATCCCGTACGCTTCGGCCGTGTGCTCGACCTCCGCCACGAAACGCCGGTGGACCAGCCGTTCGTCGTCCTGGTCGAAGAAGCGCACGGTGCCTTGGAATCCCGCTTCGGCGGGCACGACGTTCCACACGTGCCCACCATGCACTTCGGTGATGGACAGCACCACGGCGTGGAACGGCGAGATGTTGCGGCTCACGATGGTCTGCAGGGCGAGGATCATCGAGGCGAGCGCCTCGATGGGGCCGGTGCCCTTCTGCGGGTACCCGGCATGGGTGCCCTGGGCGTGCAGCGTGACCTTGAACTTCACGCAGCCGGCCATCATCGGCTGAGGGCCGATGGCGATCTGTCCGGGGGCGTAGTTCGGGTTGTTATGCGTGCCGATGATGGCCTTCACGTCATCCGTCGCGCCGGATTCCACGACCGTGCGGGCGCCCAGGCCCACCTCCTCGGCCGGCTGGAAAACGATCTTCACGCTGCCTGCGATGCGGTCGCGGTGATCGGCCAGCCAGAACGCCGCGCCCAAAAGCCCGGTCATGTGCAGGTCATGGCCGCAGCCGTGCATCACGCCGGGGTTCAGCGAGCTGAACGGCAGGCCGGTGTCCTCGGTGATCGGCAGGCCGTCGATGTCGGCGCGCAGCGCGATGCGCGGTCCCGGCACCTCTCCCTCGATGAGCGCGACGACGCCGGTCTCCAACGTCGTGTCGAGCACATCTATGCCATGCCCGCGCAGCAGACGGACCAGATACGCGCTGGTCTCGACCTCCTTGAAGCTGCGTTCGGGATACTGATGCAGATAATGCCGTATGCCGATCAGCTCGTCCGTGACCCCGACATGTTCGACCATGATTTACGTTCCTTCCCCGCGAGATGTCATGCCATGTTACCTCTGTAGCTTCAATATACGCTTGGCGATGGCGTTCGCGATGCCCTGCACGATCTGGACCAGCACGATCATGATGATCACGGCCGTCCAGGTCACCGTCTGGTCGAATTTCTGATAACCGTCCAGTCGGTCTGGCGGCCGGCGATGTCGTATGCATGGGACCAGGGACTCATCGCGTCTCCTCCTTGTCTGCCGCGGACGGCTGCGGCGATGGCGTCCTCGTAGCCTATGGGGTCCGCCGCCGTGCCGAAGCCGATGACATCGCTGGAACGTGACAGCTCCCCCGAGAGAGTCGCGCACCAGCGCATCGTCGCCCGAGAACTCGTAGGTGATCGAGCCGATGGCCGAACCGGATACCGTGTCGATGAACCGCTTGGTCACCGCCTGCTGGGGTGCCGCGAACACGTTGCACACATCTCCGCGCTCCACGACCCGGCCGGCGCTCATCACGGCGACCACGATGAGGGCGATGACGATGTTGCGCACGGTATGGTTGACGCGCACCGGCTCATTGTCGGGAGAGCCCGCCTGCTATGTTGCTGCTGTCATGTTCGTTCCCACTCTGATTGGTTGACAACGCCCACCATACGGCAGCGACGGCGGCAGTCGCGGGGCGGGTCTGATAACGCGTTACGGGATGCCATCCAGCGCTGTTCATACACTGGGGATGACCGAATTTCGTATCGCGGAGGTTGCGTACATGGCATCGGACGACATCATGACAGCGGGCGCCGGAGGCGCGACGGCCACCGTGCGAGCCGACATCAAGGCGGCGTTCTTCGACATCGACGGCACGCTGACGAGTTTCGTGACGCATGTGATCCCGCAGTCCTCCATCGACGCGCTGCACGAGCTGCAGGATCGCGGGGTGAAGGTGTTCATCTGCTCCGGTCGGGCGCCGTCGCACATGACCGTCGTGCTCGACATGATGCCGGTGCACTTCGACGGCATCATCGCGCTGAACGGGCAGTACTGCTTCGACGACCACGGGCTCCTGGAGAAGGAGTCGCTGCTGCCCGAGGACATCGTCACCATCACCCGCTGGCTTGACGAGCACCCCGACGTGGTGGCGAACTACTGCGAAAAGGATTACGTCTACTTCAACCAGATCACCGACGCGATGCAGGCCACGTGGCGCCAACTCGGCAAGACCGCACCGACCGTGAACATCGACGATCCGCACGAGAGGGCGCTGAAGTATGAGACGTTCCAGATCAGCCCGTACATCAGCTTTGAAGATGAAGCGAAGCTGTCCGGCATGTGTCGCAATGTCAGAGGCGTGCGCTGGCATCCGGACTTCACCGACCTGATTCCTGCCGACGGCGGCAAACCCGAGGGAATGAAGCGGTTCATGAGGCATTACGGCTGGACGCGTGAGCAGACCATCGCGTTCGGAGACGGCGGCAACGACGCCGACATGCTCGCCTTCGCCGGCATCGGCGTGGCGATGGGCAATGCGACCGAACCGGCGAAGGCCGCGGCCGACTACATCACCGATGACGTCGACCACGACGGCATCATGAACGCGCTCAAGCACTTCAACGTCCTGTAGCCCCCTCCCCTCCCGCTGGCGGGAGGTGGCGCGCAGCGCCGGAGGGTGGTAGCAGACCCGGCACGCATACGAAGAGCCCTGACCCGACGAGGGTTCAGGGCTCTTCCATGTGTATCGGAGTGTCGGCTTCGAATTGCCGCCGCGCTTACTTCACCACTTCGATGGACATGATGCCGGCAGGTTCGAGCGGCGCGTCGGAACGGTCGGTCGGCACGGCCTCAAGCTTGTCGACCACGGCCTTGGACTCGTCGTCGGCGACCTCGCCGAAGATCGTGTGGTGTCCGTCGAGCCACGGGGTCGGCACGGTGGTGATGAAGAATTGGGAGCCGTTGGTGCCATGCGCCTTGCCGTCGCGGCCGCGACGCAGGCCGGCGTTCGCCATGGCCAGCAGATACGGCCGGTCGAATGTGAGTTCGGGGACGATCTCGTCGTCGAAGTCGTAGCCGGGGCCGCCGGTGCCATTGCCCAGCGGGCAGCCGCCCTGGATCATGAAGTCCTTGATGATGCGGTGGAAGGTCAGGCCGTTGTAGAACGGCTCATGGGACGGCTGGCCGGTGAACGGATCCGTCCATTCCTTCTCGCCGGTCGCCAGACCGAGGAAGTTCTTCACGGTCACGGGCGTCTGATCGTCGAACAGGTTGATGGTGATGTCACCTTCGGAGGTGCGCATGATGATGGTAGTCATGGTCCCAAGTGTCTCATGGGCTTGAGACCGGCCGGGAACCCCGATCCCGTCATGCTTTGAGGGCATGGACGGGGAACTCGAGCCGGACGGGACCCCGGATGGCATGAAACCAGCCAAGGCGCCTTTAGCAGCACCCAAGATTCTGCTCTCGACCGGAGCGTCGGGGTTGAAAGGACTGACAAGGAACCTGGGCGCACCAGCACCTAGCAAAGCACCTGGCTTCTCGGCAAAAACTCCATACTCGGGCTTGGCTGATTCTGTATATCCAGTCTTTAATTGCGACATTAATGAATCATCCATGAGTGCCTCGGCGGTGGTTCCGAGAAAATCGGCAGATTTGACCAAATCCGCCACTGACCATGCAATTCGGCCCTTCATTTTGTTAGTCATGGTCGGCCGCTGTATGCCTAGAAAAGCGGCAAGAGCGCTCTGTGATTTGTTTTGTGCAGTCAAAAGCATTTTGACGTTCCAGGCAATTACAGACTCTGCGTATTGCACTTCAGTGTCGACGTTTTTCTTGGCTGGTGCCGGGGCTGATGTGGTCATTGTTAGTCCTATGTTGTTTGTGTTTCTTAACAGATAACAACAAGTGTATCCATCGATTTGCGTTTCGTCAAAGGAAACGTTATATTGTTAGTTATGAAGAAACAACAGGACGCGAAAGGAACATCCGACATGAAGGAATGGCTAAAAGCACAGGGGATCTCCTATCGCAGACTTGCCGCCTCCATGGGGTCATCGGCTGCGACTGTTTGTAAAAAGTTGAATGGGGAAACTCCCTGGCAGCAGCGGGATTTGCTGTTCTTCCATGACAAGTTCGGCTTGTCGTCTGATTTTGTTCTTGGCATTTCATCTGATGCCGATCGCGAGGAGATTGCGTGATGGCTGGTGGAATCTACGAACAGTCCGAATGGCCGGACAGCCGGTGGGATTGCGTCACGGTGTGCGATAGCTGCTACACAGTGGTCTGGGGCACGTTCTGGGACGACTACGATTCGGCCGCCCGCGACGCTTATTTCGCCCGTAACGGCTGGCGCAACTACTGCGTCCCGGGCGACACGGAGATTTTGGAGCTCTGCCCGGACTGCGCCGTGCGTGCCCTGCGTCGCGGCGAGACCCGCGGACTGGCCGACACCTGGCTCCACCCCACGCATGCCTACACGCATGCCTTCCGGGAGGTCGATGCACAGCTCTCCGCCCGCGAACGGATGGTGGCGGGCCTGCTGTTGACCGAGGGGAGGGCGTCATGAGCAACGAAGTGTCATGCGACAGTGTGGCCCGCCGCGTCAACGGCGAAAACCCACTGGATGTCCTTGTCGGCGTTTCCACGCCGTATGGCCCGTTGCTCACCGACGACTATGGTCGGCCCATACGTTTTGCCGAGTACGGAGACGGACCATGCCGCTTCGGGGATCGTCCCATCCAGGTCATGAAGCCATATGAGTGGCTCGCCGACCGTGTCTACGTATTTGATGACGAGGCCGTCGCACCGTTCAAAGACGATGTGGCCCGCTTCGTGGTTGAGGCCTGCCGCTGCTTCGTTGGTGGTGACGGAGACCATGATCGCAGCGTGGTGCTGTGCCGCGAAGGAGTCGCAGAACAACTTGATCTTTCGTCCGACGCCTTCACGCCGATGGTCGGGTCTGACGGCAATGCCGTCAGTTTCAGCTACCAGCCGTGTGACCGCCTTCGCTGCGTCTGCTCGACCAATCCCCAAAAAGGCCTTGGTGTGTTCCATGTATGGACTGAGCGAGGCGCCACCTACCAAGCGGTTCTGGGACCATGCGCCTATGAGCGTCGGCCTGAGAAAGCCTTGACCCTGCCAGACGAACTCTGGTCCAGGAATGAATCCTGGATGCGCGATTTCTTCGAGCAGGAGACTTCCGATTTCCTCTGCCTCGGCGTGGTTTCGCGCCGGACGAATATCAGGTTCGTTGAGGGAGGTGGTGCGAGGGGTTGATTTCATTTGGTTTTCTCTTTCTCTGAATCGATAAAGGAGGTGTTGGTCTGATGGCGATTGACGGTGTAGGGGTACTGGCCATGGATTCCGGTGCCGGTGGCATGAGCGACGAAGCCGGAAGACTTGTTTTCTCCCGCGACCCGTCGGGAACATTCATCGACGGTATGGTCTTCGGAACTTCAGGAGGCGGTGAGAACGCCAATCTCGAAGTGCTGTGTGCGTTGCCCTACGAGCTTGTACGCCCACATGCTAGTGCCTCTGTCCTGGGTCCGCTGGTCGGCGTAGGGAATGTGAAGAGGCTGTCCCTGAGCGTTAAATACCTTGATGGTGAGATATCCGTCGGGCGGTACGACCGTGTATCCGGCTTTCTCGTTGAGCAGGCGCGCGCCCTCGTTGGTGGGGATGCTGAGTATCAGTTCAGCGCCGTGGTCTGCCGCCCAGGAGTCGCAGAACGCCTTGATCTGCGATCCGAAGCCTTCGCGCCGATGCTTCCTGACGACCGCGATCCCTTCGATGATGGCTGCATGCTCGGCGAAAGCCTCTCGTATCTGTGCGGCATGGACCCCGCTCGTCCCGGTGCGGTATATGAGCGTCTCGGCTACGCAAAGGGCTGGCTGGATGAGGGCCGCGCCTATCAGACGGTCCTGTCCCCATACGCCTATGTACGTAGGCCTGATCGTTCCATCGTCGTGTCTGACGACTGCTGGGACGCTTTGATCGAAGTCTTTGATGTCCCTGACGAGCAGGCTCTTGATTGCCTTTGCCTCGCCATCCGTTGCGGCGGCGCGTGGCCCGTCGACGGCGAGGGAGGTGGTGCGATGGTCTGATCCCATTCGTTTTTCTCTCTTTCTCTGCAACTAAAAGAAAAAACGCCCGTTCCCGATGCTGGAACGTCGGGGACGGGCGGTGCAACCAATATTCCGAGCGGCCGCGGATCCCGTATCTTGCCGGATCCCGGTCCATGGCCGCCCAATGCATTGTCTTGGAGTAGTGATCACACATGAACGACCTTACTAAAGCCTTCCGCATGTCTTGCTCTGTGTCTCCCGAGTGTAAACGGGATTTACACGCGCCGGTTTGGACGTTCCCGATCGTGGTGGCATTCGCCCGCCACAACGGTCCGGGCTCCGTCGATTCCCGTCGCCTGGCGTCGATGATGGCGCACCCGTCCATGGAAGGGAGACTCGCGTGAACTGGCTCGCAATCGCATTGATCGTGTTCGTCGCGTTCTCCTGGCTGATGACGCTGGCCCTGTGCCGGACGGCACGTCTCGGCGACGAGATGCACGCCAGATTGGCCGACGAGCGACGTGCCGCCCAGCAGCGTGAGGAGGGGCGACCGTGAGCAACATCGCACTGTCATGGGCCTTCAAATGCCATGTCGGCAACGCCAGCGCGAAGGCCGTGCTCGTCTACCTCGCGGACCGCGCGGACGACGACGGCACCGCAGCCTATCCAAAGATCGCGACCATCGTCAACGTCACCGAACTCTCGGAACGCACCGTGCGCACCGCTTTGAAGACGCTCCAGGAGCGCGGCTTCATCCGCCGCGGCGACCAACGGTACGCGCGCCTCGGCAAAGGCGGACGGAACCGCCTGCCCCAGTACTGCCAGATCGTGTGGGACCTCGCGGTGGAGACCGACCCGTCGACCCTCAAGTGGATCGGGGAGACGCACACCGCGGAACGGGATCCCGCGACCATGGGCAAGACCGTGGACCCGGAGGCCGGAACCGTGTTCGAGAACGGCGAATCCGAGGACGTGCTGCCGGAAAACGTTGGAACCAAGCCGATTCCCAGCACTGCAAATCTCGCAGGGCTGGAAAAAGGGCCGGAACCGGCACTGCAAATCCCGCAGGGCCAGCACTGCGAGAGCTGCACCCCCAGCACTGCAAATGCCGCACCCCCAGCACTGCAAATCTCGCAGAGCTGTATATATAAGGATAAAACCCTCCAGGTAAACCCTCCTAGTAAACCCTCCTTCCCCTCTGCCCCTACGGGGCATCTCCCCGCAAGCGGGGCGACCGCCGCCGAAAAAGAACAACTCGACGAGGACGACACCGAGATCGCCGAAGCGGCCGGACGGGTCCTCGCCTCGCTCGGCGAGCAGCGCTCGATGCTCGGCCTGGCCACGCCCTCACCGACCAAAGCCGACCGCAAGGCCATCATCGGCCTGTACCGCAGGCTCGTCGACCAGGGAGCGCAATGGCCCACCCTCGTGATGGTCGACGCGATCAGCTTCGCCATGAACGGCGATTGGTGGCCCAAACGCATCCGCACCGGCCGGGCCCTCGCCAGACACTGGGACGAACTCAACGACGACATGATCCTCGCCGCCGGCCGCACAGACGGCGACGCACACGCGCAGACGGTTCCGGCGGCCGCGCCGGAACCGGATGCTGCGCCATGGCTGCCCGACTGGGCCGTGGAGACGCTGGCCGAATTGGACGGCCAGGACGCGACGGCCGGAGGGGAGGCGACGGCATGACCACGCGCATCGACTGTTCCGAGGCGGGCTTCAGCGAATTCCTCCTCGCCAACCCGCAGCTCGACGGGCACGCGGACCTGATCTGGCAGCTGCACGCCGTCTACTGGCGCAACAAGCGCCTCGGCCATCCCAAGGCCGTCGGCCTGCTGATCCAATACGCCCGGGCATGGGCCGCCCGCAATCCCGGCGAAACCGCCATAGGACGCCTCCAGGCCCGCAAGACGCCGATGACGCAAGGACGGCGGCCATGAACGGGCGGGACATGATGCCGGCCTGCGCGAGAATCGCCGCGGTCGACCCGACCATGGCGGATCGCATGTGGAACACGACGACCGACGACGATGGCCGGGACCTGATCGACGAACGGATGCGCGGCAAGGGACGCTTGCTGTGTGCCGCGTGCCCCATGCGCCTCGACTGCATCAGCCGCGCTCTCGTCAACGGTTGGAAGGACAAGGCCGTGTACGGCGGGCTCGACTATGCGAGCCGCTGGACCCTCGCCCGACTGATCGCCCGCGACCTCCACATCGCCGACGGCGGCCTGCACCGGATCCCACAGAGTCGGGTCCGTGACTGGCTGGCCGACCACCCGGACTGGGCCGAACGCATGCGCCGTGATGGCCGCGACTACTGGCGACGGACCAAACGCCGCCAACGCTCGCGCCGCGAATACACACACGACGATCCGCTGTTCCTCCCGACCGAACCCGTACCGAAGGGCCTGGTCCAGGGCAGCCTCTTCTGACCGCTTCCCGTCGCGATCCGCGTGGGACGCGGCACAAACCGCAAAACCGAAAAACCGAAACCGGTGAAGACCGGCATCAAACGGAACAGGCCTCACGCGTCTAAGCGTTGCAACATCCATAACGACAACACTTAGACGGGTGAGAATGGATACCGCGATACCGGAACCGGCGGATACCGACATACCGAGATAAGGAGAAACCGATGAACGACAAGAAGAACCGCGAGCCGATGGTGATCGCGTTGGCGACGGGCAAGGGCGGCAGCATGAAGACCACCAGCGCCGTGTTCCTGGCCTGCGCCCTCGTGGACCAGTCCCGGGGCGAGCAGCGCGCGCTCGTCGCCGACGCGGACGTGCAGGGCGACGCGAAGGACTGGTGGTACAGGGCCGCCGAGCTGGACGACCCGCTGCCGTTCGACGTGATGTCCGCCGCGCCGGCCGACATCGCGCACCTGCACGGGATCAACGGCCGTCTCGACGACCCCGTCGACTGGGTGCTGATCGACTCCGCCCCGTACGGCCGCGCGTTGGACGAATCGGTGAACAACGCCGACCTCGTGGTCATCCCGTCGAGCCCCAGCCGCATCGACCTCGACCAGGCCGCCGGGGTGAAGGACCTGTGCGACCGGCGCGGCGTCCCCGCCGCGATCCTCCTGTGCCGCACCGAGGCCAACACGACCGCCCTGCGCGACGCCCTGGCATGGATCGACGATGCGGGCATCGCGTGCTTCGAGACGCTGATCCCGAAACGGCAGGACATCCTCAACGCGAAATCCACCCGCCCCCGCGGGTCCCGCCTGCACGAGTACCGCGACCTGGCCGCCGAACTCAAGCAGACCATGCGACAGCTCAAGGACAAGGAGGAGGACCTGTGAGGAACATGAACCTGACGCCCCGCCCGCGCGACCTGACCGCGCTGCTCAACAGCGACCGGACGAAACCGGCGGATACCGGAAGACCGGAATCGGTGGATACCGAGATACCGAAAAACCGGAGGGCCGTGAAACCGAACGACGCGGAGGGCTGGGTGAAGACCAGCGTGAGCCTTCGCGCCTCGACCCGACGCCGGCTCAAGGCCTGGGCCGCCGAGCATGACATGCGCATCCAGGAAGTGGTCGATGCCGCCCTCGAAACGTACCTGGGCCTGGAATAAGCTGTGAACCTATGAAAGGAGAACACATGACAGAGAAGGAAAAGGCCATCGAAGACGAGACCATCGAACTTCCGATCGAGCCCGCGGAGAAGAAGAAGCCGCATCGCGGAAGGATCGTCGTCATCACCATCGCCGCACTCGCGCTGCTTGCGGCGGGAGGCATCGCCTGGAGGACGCACGAGGACCGCCTCATGGCCGAGGCCAGGGCGGACTGCGCGGCCGAGAGCGAACGTCTCCGCGTCGCGACGACCGCGTACGACGCGCTATTGAACGGCAAGGCCGCCAGCATGGCGAAGACCGACGTGAAAAGCGTGAAGGACGCGAAGACCCTTGACGTCCTGTCCAAGGCCATGAAGGCGCCCACGCCGAAGACCGTGTCCTGCAAAGCGGATTCGAGGCCCGGCGTGCAGGATGCCACGAAGGGCGTCACCGCGAACGCATCATGGTACAAGGCCCACACGAAGTCCCTGAACGGGCTGGCGAACGCGGTCGAAACGTCCAAACTCGACAAGACCGTGGACGACGCGAACGCGCTGTACAAGGAGACGGACGGCAGGGTGGCGGACGACAAGACCCGCGCAAGCCTGATGGACGCCATCAGAAAACGCGACGCGGACGCCATCGCGAAGGCCGTGAAGGAGGTCAACGAATCGAAGGCGGCGAAGGAGAAGGCCGACGCGGAGGCGAAGGCCAGGGCCGAACAGGAGGCCGCGGCTGCCGCCGCGCAGAAGGCGCAGGCGCGGCAGTCATGGCCCTCGTCCGGTTCAGGCCACACCGGCTACACCGGCAACGGTTATTCCGGCGACACGTCCACACCGAGTGGCGGCTCGCCCGGGGCATCTTCCTCGGGCTCCACCGGAAGCACCCACTACAGTTGGGAAGAAAATAACGGCGACCAATACGACTGCAAGCCGGGTCAGTTCTGCCCCATCGGCTGATTCCCTCCCGTCCCCTCTCCTCTTTCAGGGCCCCGCGGCATCCGTCGCGGGGCCCTTCCCATCCCCGGCGGATGTCCAAACCGACGCCCCCCGGACGGTGGTTCCATGGTGTGCGTGCACCGGACGCGCCCGATTCCCTTTCTCCCTGATTCTCATTTCGTGGCCCAGGGCCTTCGGCCTAATGACCCATATGGTGCCTAGGACCTTTGTAATCAATCCCGGCGCTCTTGTCATCCCCGTCTTGCCGGGCAAGGTTCTTCCGCAGCGTGTCGCCAAATCTGTCCAGCAGATCCGCTCTGTTGCGGATCGGATCGGACGCGCGAAGAGCCTTGCCCTCCCTGATCCTGCGAATCGTTCCGATGCGCTTGACAAGCTGGTCCCGGATGGCATCGAGGCGTTCGGGAGCGAACATGCGCATGCGTGACAGTTCGTGCGCCGCCTCGTCGGGCCAGTCCGACAGGGCGTCCAGGTCGAACCGGCTCCAGTCCTCCACCAGTCTGAGCTGCCGCAAAGCCGAGGGCTTGCCGGTCGCGGTGTAGAACGGCTTGGCGAACCAGTCCCGGCCATCCACGTCGAGCTCGCCGCTCCACAGGCTCGCTCCCGTGTCGTAGATCGGGGCCGGACGGACCTCGAGCGTCTCGATGTCGCGGATCAGACCGAAATTGTTGTAGTGCCGGTCGGTGTTGCGCATGAGGTAATCGGCCACGAGCCAATCGTCCGTGGCGTCACGGATCTCCCGTTCGCCGACTCCGAAGCCGACTGCGGCGCGGATCCACTGGTCATGCGAGTTGAGTCCATTGGTGGTTTTGACGGATTGGAGCACCTGCCAGGCGGAGACCAGCTCCTCATGGCTGGTGAGCATGTCCTCGCACGTGCAGATCAAGCGGTTGCCGCTGCGCGCCGGCGAATACGGGACGGCGGGAACGCCCAGCCGCACGCAGAGCTTCGAGGCGATGACCTCGTTCATCGGCTCCCCGCCGGGACGGCCCGCCCTGACGCGCAGCTTGGTGCG
>OGPH01001792.1_pt1 | contig 14504 bp, 20 predicted proteins | sample 1552891 | NCBI WGS metagenome assembly OGPH01 (sample SAMEA2580272, study PRJEB22360) | human gut metagenome | biome: human gut; feature: human-associated habitat; material: faeces | place: Denmark | collected 2008/2010 | reverse complement strand
GAAGCAGCCACTCAAGCACCTGAGCATTAAGGTGACACCCCAGACCTACTACCACCTTACCCAGCTTGCGGCGATGGCCGGGTACACCAATCTTGGCAAGGTGGTAGATAAGCTGGTAAGGGAGCACCAGCTCAGCATGACATACCGAGAAGGAGGGGATTGCCAATGCGAGGCCCATACCGGCCGCCGCCAAAGAAAAACCCGGTAAATCAGTACCGGGGAGCAGTTGCCAGAGCGCAAGGAAAAAGATTTGAGAGCTACATAGACGCCTCCCTCAAGTACTATCAACAGCAGGGGCTGGCGATTGTGGAAAAGACCCCAGAGCCAATGCGGCCCACCAAAGACCTAGGCAACGGCAAGTTCATCGCCTTTTTCGAGAAGGCGGCGCAGCCCGACTATAAAGGGACGCTCAAAGGCGGCAGGGCCGTGGTATTCGAGGCAAAATTCACAGCGTCAGACCATATCGACCAAGGCCGAGTGACCCAGGACCAGGCCGCCAGCCTTGACGAGCACATGAAGGCAGGGGCCACCTGCTTTGTAGTCGCAGGCTTCCAAACTGGAGAGGTATTCCGGGTACCGTGGCAAGTCTGGAGGGACATGAAAGGGCACTTCGGGCACAAGCACGCAACCCCTGCGGAGTTGGCGCCGTACCGTGTGCCCATTGGCAGGGCAGGGATACTGCTCATACTAGACTAGGAGGTAATCATGGAGGAAAAGACGAAACCGCAAGTGCCAGGTGGGCTTTACCAGCTCATGCAAGACCTACGGCTGCTGGATGATATAAACGACATGATACGGCAGCAGCGAAACGCCATGGAGGAACCCGTTTTTAAATCCGATATACGTCCATTCTCCCTTGCGAAGGCAATAGATATTACCAAAGAGGGAAAAGAAGAAGAGAAAAAGCTCGACACTCTTTGCAGGGCATACGTTAGGCTATACAACATCATTTTGGAGGAATACAAAAGGCATGAATAAAGTCGTACTCGTAGGGAATATTACCCAGGACATCGAGCTGAGAACAACAGCGTCTGGCATACCAACTTGCTCATTCGGGCTGGCCGTAGGCCGCAGCAGAAAGAACAAGGACGGCAGCCGCACGACGGATTTTATCACCATCGTGGCATGGAGGCACACGGCAGAATACTGCGCCAAGTATCTGTGCAAAGGAGACAGGATTGCTGTGGCTGGAAGCTGGCAAAATCGGTCCTTTGAGGACAAGCAGGGAATAAAGCGCACTGTATCCGAGTGTGTGGCGGAAGAAGTGCAACCTTTGAAGACAGCCCCCCACAATCACCAAGGATTTGAGGACGCCGGCGACTATACCGGGACACCATTCATGGACTAAATGCAAGCCTCCCCCCACAAGGGGAGGCTATCCCCATAAGGAAAAGGAGGCGATTACCATGGGGAAAAATACATGGCCTGATTGGGATGAGCTTATCCAAAAGGCTGTAAATGCAGGAAGAATCCAAGGGGCCGCAATGGCAAAAGATACATACAAGGCCACAGAGCGCAGATTGTATGCTCTCCCCATTCTCCGAGAGAAGCTCCAGGAGGACAAAGAAAAGCTAGAGGAAATACGCACACACGGCACGCCCCAGCACAGCAAGGGCATTGTCAGATACTCCCGCACCGGCATCAGGCTTTCGCCGGAAGAAATCCTGGATGGAATCATCAAGGACATGGAAGCCACCATTGCTGCGGACCAGTACGAGATAGACACGGTAGAAAAGGCGCTGTCACATGTCAAGGATGACCCCTTTTATTCAGCGATAGAGGCCAAGTACTTTGAAGGGCTGGACGATGAAGACGTAGCCGAAGACCTTAACTGCGGCACGACACAGCTTTGGAAACAACGGGGCCGGCTGGTGCGTTCCCTGGCCATTTTGCTTTACGGATCTCAGGCGGCCATGTAAAAAGAAAAGGCACCGGGTTCCGGTGCCAAAATAGCTTTAAAAAGGAAGAGATAGACCTATGCCTCCAGATGCAGCTCACGCTTCAGAGCAGCCTGCAAAACAGAAGATACATTTATGCCAGCCTTATCAGCGGCAGCGTTAAGCCAAGAAGGAAGAGACACATTTCTCCGCACGGAGCGCATATCATTTTGACGGCGGTATTCTGAGAAATCAACATCTACCAATGTCACGATATCTCCAGCATGCCGCGTTACAGTTTCCATGGAAGAGGGTTCAGGGAGGGCCTTGTTATCATCCTCCATGTCAATCCCCATCAGCCCAATGGCATCACGGGCCATTTCCATGGCGTCTGCAATCGATTTGCCTTGTGTGCCTATTTCAAAATCCGGGATATCAACGACATATCCTTCTGATGTGGGAGTGATAATAATAGGATAAGAGTTTTTCATTGTAGCACCTCCAAAATTATTTAAGTTTGTTCCGCCGGATGATAGCCTTCGCAAGCATTTCGTTTATTTCATTGTGGCGAGGAATTGTTTCGTTTTTTACTCCATTAGTATAAATATCATGGTTCGCCCCATTTCTCTTCAGATGCCACCCGTTTTTCACTAAGAGCTCTACTAAATCTTTCCTTTTCACTTATCTTCCCTCCCGATGATTAAATTATACACAATAATTGTGTATAAGTCAAGAGAAAAACAAAATATTCCGAATTCTCGTCCCGTGAATTTTACCCGTGAATTTGTGAACCTTGCTTGTGAATTTTACCTGTGATATACTAAGTACAATCCAAAAATAGGCAAAGATGGAAGACCGCAGCGGACAGGCCCCGCGCGGTCTTTTTTGTTGCGGCCAGGAGGCGCTCACATGGATTTGATCATCGAAACGCGAAGCCTAAGCGATATTCACCCATACCCAAACAATCCTCGTAAAAATGATAACGCAGTGGATGCCGTTGCTGAAAGTATCCGGCAGTGTGGGTATATTGCACCCATCATTGTAGATGAAAACGGGGTGATCCTGGCAGGGCACACAAGGTACAAGGCCCTCCAAAAGCTGGGACGCTCGGTTGCGGATGTGGTGGTTAAAACTGGGCTTAGCGATGAGCAAAAGCGGAAGTACAGAATCCTGGATAACAAAACCGCAGAACTTGCCGAATGGGACTACGACCTTTTGAAGCAGGAACTAGAAAATATCGACTTTGCAGAGTTAGAAAACTTTGACTTTGCCTGGGATTTCCCGGATCCTGTTTTTGATGATGCTGTTGACGATGATTATGAACCGAACCCTCCCGCCGATCCCAAATCAAAGCCCGGGGAGATATACCAGCTCGGAAAGCACCGGCTCATGTGTGGAGACAGCACAAGGGCAGAAGATGTGGAAGTCCTGATGGCGGGAGGAAAGGCCTCCCTCTTGCTCACAGACCCTCCCTACAATGTGGACTACACAGGAGCAACTAAAGAAGCATTAAAAATAGTAAACGACAATATGGAAGACGGCGAGTTTCGGCAGTTCCTGGTAGACGCGTTAGCGTGTGCCAATGCCGTAATGAATCCGGGAGCAGCTTTTTATATTTGGCACGCTGACTCGGAAGGCTACAATTTTAGGGGAGCATGTAGAGATGTGGGGTGGAAAGTAAGGCAATGCCTTATTTGGGCCAAAAACTCCATGGTATTAGGCCGGCAAGATTACCAGTGGAAGCACGAGCCGTGTCTATATGGATGGAAAGACGGCGCTCCGCATTATTGGGGATCGGATCGAAAACAAACCACCTTGCTGGAATTTGACAAACCCTCTAAATCTGAGCTTCACCCCACGATGAAGCCTATCCCGTTATTTGATTACCAGATCCAGAACAGTTCGAGGCCAGGCGATATAGTCCTTGACCTTTTTGCGGGAAGCGGCACCACAGTGATGGCCTGTGAGCAAAATGGAAGAAAAGCCTATTGCATGGAATATGACCCACGCTATGTAGATGTGATCATCGACCGATGGGAACAGTTCACAGGAGAAAAAGCGGTTCTCATCCGTGAAAAATAAGAACAACATTAAAGGGGAGGAGGATGGTGTCAAAGTGGAGCGATAAACCATGGGAGCGCCAAAAAGGCGAAAGCGACAAGGCGTTTGAAGCCTTTTCCATTTACCGGGACATGGGTGCAGACCGTAGCCTACGAGCCGTTGGGCAAAAGTTGGGTAAAAGTAGGGCACTGATGGAACGCTGGAGTGTGTCTTATAAATGGCTGGAGCGCGTCCGGGCCTATGAAAACGAACTGGAAAAAGAGGCCCGGGAGCAAGCGATTAAAGACCGCAAGGAAATGATCCGGCGTCACATTGGCTTTGCCAAACTGATGCAAAAAAAGGCTCAAGACGCCTTGCGGGAGCTGTCAGTAGAAGATATGTCCCCCAAAGAAATCCGAGAATACATAAAATTGGCGACCGACCTGGAAAGGCTGACGCGGTCACTGGAAAACGATTCTCCCAAAGACGCCACAGCGTCTGAATCTTCTCTTGCGGACAGCATTATGGCTGCATATCAAAAAAGAATGGAGGGAAATGGCGGAGATGCTTAGTACTGACGCAGTTCGCTATTACTCCACCCATGCGGTAGAGTTTGTCGAGGACGTGATCCACGCCACCCCTGACGAGCAGCAGGCTCAGATTCTGCAAAGTGTGGTAGTCAATCCCATGACCACCGTCCGAAGCGGCCATGGCGTTGGGAAAAGCGCTGTAGAAGCATGGTGCTTAATTTGGTTCATCTGCACGCACCCATTCCCTAAAATTCCTTGCACGGCGCCCACACAGCACCAGCTATTCGATATTCTGTGGGCCGAAGTCAGTAAGTGGATGCGCAACAACCCTTTGTTGGAAAAAGAGCTGATTTGGACAAGAGAAAAGCTCTACATGAGAGGGTATCCAGAAGAGTGGTTTGCGGTAGCTAGAACGGCCAGCAAACCCGATGCCCTCCAAGGATTCCACGCCGAACACCTTCTGTACATCATTGATGAGGCAAGCGGCGTGGATGATTCCATTTTCGAGCCTGTTCTAGGCTCCCTATCCACTCCTGGCGCCCGTCTGCTGATGTGCGGAAACCCCACACAGCTTTCGGGCTTCTTTTACGAGAGCCACACCAAAAATCGGGCAAGTTATTCCACATTCCACATTGATGGAAGGCAAAGCAGCCGGGTGCCCCAGGATTTTATTGACACCATTATCCGCATGTATGGAGAGGACAGCGATGTCTTCCGCGTGCGTGTGGCGGGAGATTTCCCCTTGCAGGAGGATGACATATTCATTCCGATCTCCCTGGTGGAGCACTCGATACAGACAGAATACAAAGATGGCGGCTCCCCTTATGCGGTGCATATCGGCTGCGATGTCGCCAGATTTGGAGATGATAAAACCGTCATTGGTTACAAAGTGGACGAAAAGGTCACGTTTTACAAAAAGCGGCAGGGCCAGGATACCATGCGCACTGCCGATGACATCATACTGCTGGGAGAGCAGCTGGTACAGCGTTACCGCCTCACAGATCCCATTCCAATCAAAATTGATGACGGAGGTGTGGGCGGCGGCGTTGTAGACAGGCTCCGCCAAGTCAAGCGCAATGACCCAGAGCGGTTCTGGTGGATGGATATAATCCCAGTGAAGTTCGGGCAGCGCATCAAGCACAAGTACTACCACGACACCACCACCTATATGATGGCGGTTGTGAAAAGCCTACTACAGCCCTACGATGACGAGGGCAACAAGAAGCCGGTTGAACTGATTCTGCCGGATGACGATGACATGGTAGCGCAGATTTCCGGCAGGAAGTACACGCTGACAGAGGCAAGCAAAATTCGAATTGAGAGCAAGGACGCGGTCAAAAAGCGGGGGCAGCCGTCCCCCGACGAGGCAGACTGCGTCCTCTTACTTTGTCTCCCTGTTAAGCCTTCCAAAAAGAAAGGGGTGAGAGGAAATGCCTAAGCAAAAGCCTGGCCGCATGGAAGTGCGGATAATTAAAGCACACGACAACGTGCGGGAGCTTCTGAAAGCAGAAGTCCCCACACAAGTGCAGGAAGAGGATGCTTTTAACGCAGGAGATTGGATATACCCCGAATACAATCAACAGGGGCTGGCCAAGCTTGTGGAAAACAGCAGCATTCTCCCCCAGTGCATCCGGGCCTACAAGAACAATATCGCCGGATTTGGCATCGGTGTGCGCTACATAGATGACCAGAAAGAAACCCCCGAGATGATGGAAGAGTTTGACCGGGCCTCCAAAATCATTGAACTACTCAACACAGAGCAGGACACCAAAGAGGTGTTCGAGGACCTGATAGAGGCACGGGAAACCTATGGGATTGCCTACCTTGAGGTGATTCGCAATTTTCAAGGTGAGGTAGTACAGATTGAGTTCGTCCGGGAGACGGACAGCATCTTGAAGACGAGGCCCCTAGACCCCTACATCACTTCCCCCTACTACCACAGAGGGGAGCCGGTGGAGAGGAAGAAGCGGTACCGCAAGTACAAGCAAGAGCTTGGTGGGAAAACCGTTTTTTTCAAGGAATTTGGAGACCCCCGCATCATGGACTTGCGAAACGGCGAATACCTCAAGCAAGGCGAAACGCTAGACCTGCAATACCAAGCAAATGAAATCCTGGAGTTTGCCATCGGCACAGAGCCATACGGTACTGTCAGATGGATTGGACAGGTACTCGGCGTGGATGGCAGCCGCCGGGCGGAAGGCTTGAATAACAACTACTTCCGAAATGGCAGGCACACTCCCTTGATGATTGTTGTAAAGGGCGGAACCTTGTCGGACGAAAGCTTCGACAAACTCCAGCATTACATCGAGGACATAAAGGGCGAATCCGGGCAGCACGCATTTATCGTGCTCGAGACAGAGGCATCGGACGCCCGAGCGGATTATGAGCAGCAGACACAGCCAGAGGTTGAAATCAAAGACCTGGCAAATATTCTCCAGCGGGACGAGCTTTTCCAGGAATATCTGGACAACAACCGCAGGAGGGCGCAGTCTGCATTCCAGCTGCCGGACCTCTATGTGGGATATACGACCGACTTCAACCGGGCCACAGCCCAAACGGCCCAGGAAGTGACCGAGCAGCAGGTTTTCCAGCCAGAGCGAAAGAGCTTGGCCTGGGCCATCAATAATCGCCTGCTGAATGGATACGGCTTCAAGTACGTGGAGGCGTACTTCCTGGAGCCTGATATTAGCAATCCCGATGACCTGCAAAAGCTGCTCACAGCCGCCAGCGCCGCAGGAGGTCTCACCCCCAACGTGGCAAAGCGGATTGTGTATGAGGCCATCGGCGAGACGGCGGAGGACTACCCAGAGAACCCCGAGGAGGCATCCTGGGCAGACATCCCGCTGGCCTACAAGAATCAGGCCTCAACCTCCGGCACCATGTTCGACCTGGGCGGAATCACAATGAGCCTGCAAAGGCAAATCGAGAAAGCGGCGGCCCAGCAAGATGACGCCGTTGTTGCCGTCATGAAGGAAGTCCGCCGGCTGCTGGAAAAGATGCAGGAGGAACAAAGCAATGTGCACTGACTGCGGGCCGCTGATAGATGCAATAGACCGATACATCCAGAAAGCCGATGATAACCTAGAGGAGCAGCTAGGAAGCGAGGGCTACGAGCATCCCAAGGACACTGTGGACACCATCAAGGAGATTGAGGAGCAAGTAGCTGCAGCGCTCAAGGATGAAACTGGGAGGTTTTTGGAAGCCATCGCCAAGGCGACTACCCTAGAGGTATTCGCGGAAAACATCTGGCCCCAGGTAAAGGACAGCGACAACTTGGCAGAAGCACTTATGGCGATTTTCAGAGACCAGTTCAGCACCTTCATGCCACAATACGTTGACTACTACATCGCCCAGACAGACAGGAACCTCAAGTGCGAGCAGGTGTCCAAGCGTACCACAGCCTGGGTGCGAGAATGGAGCCGAGAGCTGGCGGACATCATGCAGCTGAACAGCCATACCGAGATTGAGAAAATCCTCACCGCTGGCCTGGAAAAAGGAAGCAGCATCGACGAATTTGCCCGAGCTATCCTTGAAAGCGGCATCCGGGACGAATATTACAAAGCCCGGCGTGTCGCCATCACAGAGGTATTAAGGGCACACTGCATCGCCCAGCAGGAGGCCATGATGCAAAGCCCAGCCGTGGAGGAAAAGATGTGGAAGCATACCGGCAGCCACCGCAATAAACCCCGGCGCAATCACCAAGACATGGACGGGCAGCGGGTACCCAAGGCCATGCCATATACCCTTAAAGGCATCAAGGGAGGCACTTACTACCCCATGGAGCCAAAGGACCCGAGCCTCCCGCCCGAGGAAAGCATCAACTGCCATTGCATATCGGAACCCATCATTAAGGAGGAAATCCTTCGCCTTCCCTTGGAAGAGCGGCAGCGCTTACAGCAAGAGGCCATCGACGAAATGGACGATGCATGGGAGCAAGAAGTGGATGCCAGAAATAAGTCGAGAGCTGGCATTGCAAGTAGCCCCACATAACCGGGTCGATTTCGACCCCATTAACCATGGTAAAAAGCAGCGATTTTCGCTGCTTTTTATATTTCAACCCCATTTTTCCGATACTCAATCCAAAACGAAAGGAGGTGAGAGGGGTGTGGAGCTTGAAAAAAGCATACGAAATCAAGGACGCTAAAATCCAATTCGTGTCCCTGGTGGACAAGGCCGCCAACAAGCGGAAGTTCCTCATTAAAAAAGAGGCCGGAGGCCGTGCTACGTTTACCACGTATGGGCGGATTGTGAAAGCTGACGCCGAAAACCACTATGTCACTGGGATTGTGTACGAGCCTATGACTGAGGACAGCCACGGCAACTTTATGACCGAGGCTGAAATCACCAAGGCGGCCTACTACTTCGCAAAGAACGGCAGCAAGGTTGACTTGCAGCACAGCTTTGAGCCCATGGACGGCGCAACCGTTGTGGAGAGCTGGATTGCAAAAGCGGATTTCGACATTGGCGGAGAGACAATCAAAAAGGGCACGTGGCTGATGACCGTAGAGGTGGCTGACGAAAGCGTATGGGAGGGCATCGAAAAAGGTGAAATCACTGGCTTTAGTATGGGCGGCCTCGGAAATTACAGTGAGGAGGACGTTGAATTGGATAAAGTAAGCAAGCAGGAGGCGACTACCGAGAGGAAAGGCCTGCTTCAAAAGCTCGCAAATTCTCTTGGTTTTGAGCTAATCGAAAAAGGGGCCATGGCAGACCAGTACGCCATGCGCAGCAAATGCTCCCAGTTTTGGGATTGCCTCAACACGTTTGATGCAATCGTACACCATTACAATCCCATGACCGATAGGTATGAGTTTGAAAAGGACGAGTCCAAAGTCAGAGAGGCCCTGGAAGAGTTCAATGCCATCATGACAGAGATTCTGACCAGCGGCCAGAATCTTGCTGAGCCGCTGGCCAAATCCATGCCTGTTGAAAAGGCAGGCCGGAAGATGAGCGGCAAAAACTTTGAAGCCCTAAAGGGGATTTATGAAAGCCTGGGGACCTTTATCAATGCTTTTGAAGACAAGGCAGACGAGGCTCCCCCTGCAGACGAGCAGGAAGACGAGCAGCAGCAAGACCCTGAAAATCAGCCTGATGAAAAGGAGGATGAAGAAGTGAAGAAGTCCGAAGTGGAAACCGTCGTGGAAAAGGCGGTCAGCGCCGCCGTGTCTAAGGCACTGGGCGACGAGACCTCCAAAAAGGAAGACGATAAGCTGGAGAAAGCCGAAGAGGTAACGCCCGAGCTTATCGAGCAGCTTGTGGAGAAGGCCGTGGCCAAGGCCATGGAGCCCAAGGAAGACCCTATCAGCCTGGAGCAGGTCCAGGAGATGATTACGAAAGCAGTTAATTCCGCCGTGGAGCCGGTCCTGAAAAGCAAGGGCCTCCCCACCGCCATGGAAACTGTGGAAAAGGGCGAAGAGAAGCAGCACTATCTGCACGGCATCCTGTAATGGAAAAGGAGGAATATACATGAATAACCAGAAGATTATTACCCGGGCTGCAATCGACACCGGCAGCCTGACCTCTGGCCTGCTCAACCCCGAGCAGAGCCGGAGATTCTTGCAGCAGACCTTTGAGGCCACCAACCTGGGGCCCTTGGTGCGGCACGAGATGCGCACAGCGAAAAGCGGCGAAATCGACAAAATCGGTATTGACCGCCGAATCCTGCGGAAGAAGACCGAAGGCACCGATGACAACTACCGCGCCAATGTGAAGACCAGCGCCATCGAGTACCACACCACAGCGGTGCGGCTGCCCTGGGAAATCACCGAGGAAACCCTGCGGGAGAACATCGAAGGCCAGGGCCTGGAGGGTACCATCACCAACTTGATGACCACCCAGATGGGCATTGACAGCGAAGACCTGTACCTGAACGGCGACGAGGAAATCGACGCCGCGAACCCCGACTTTGATTTCCTGAAAATCAATGACGGCTGGATTAAGCAGATTAGCAACGGCGGCCACGTGTATGATGCGGCCGAGGGCGAAATGAGCCTTGACCTGTTCTACAACACCTTGGCCCAGCTTCCCAACAAGTACAACAACGGCCGGCTCCGCTGGCTGATGTCTCCCCACCGCGCCCAGGAGTGGGAGCTTTTCCTGATGAACAAGGTTATTGGCGCCGGCGGCGCAGTACCCGACAGTGTGTATAACTCTCCCGCCAGCATCCCCACCGTGCAGTGCCCGTCCCTGGATGACAAGACCATCCTGCTGACCGACCCGCAAAACCTGATTGTGGTCAACACCTACTCGGTGCAGATTCGCAAGACCACCGAGGGCAAAGAGGCCATCATGCAGGACAAGCGGTTCTACGTCATCCACTTCGACTTTGACCCCATCATCGAGGAGCTGGACGCCACCGCCATCATCAAGAACCTTAAGTAAGTGAGGAGCGGGCAATGTACCATCTAAAGCTCGTTAAAGGCCTCTCGTACTTTGGGGTTGTGGCAGCCACCAGGAAGAATCCTGATGTGTATGTTAAGGACAAGGCGACGGCTGACCGGGCCCTTGCAACTGGCTATTTTAGGCTGGTTGATGGCAAGGAGAAAACGCCTGAACCCATCCCCGAGGAGAAAACCTACACCAAGGAAGAGCTGGACGCCATGACAATTATCCAGCTGAGAGAAGCAGCCGCCAAGGCAGGGATAAAGGATACCAAGGCGCTCAAGAGAGCTGACCTCACCAACAACATCCTGTGGGCGCAGGGGGATTATTCCACCGGCAGCCCCACCATGATTGACCTACAAAAAGAAATCTAAGGAGGGAACAACATGAAAGTTTCGCTGTTTGACAAGGGCGTGTGCGGGCTGGACCAGACCTTCTACCTCGGCACCGTGGACAAGAACACCGATGCCGTAGAGGGCACCCAGCTCAAGGTTACTCTGCCCGCTCATTTCCGCATCATCGGCTTTGGCATCGATGTAAAGACCGCATTCGCCAGCGCCACCCTCACTTTGAGTGGTGACCAGGAGGAGCCTGTAAAGTACCTGGACGGCGTGGCCCTGAACGCCGTGGGCTTTACAGATAAGGACGGCGGGTATGCCGAAGTTGGCGAGAAGGACGTTGTGCTCACTGCCAAGCTGAGCGCCGAGGAATCCGGCGAGGGCAGCGCTGACCTGTACGCCAAGGTCGTTAGGCTGGAAGTGTAAGGGGGCCTCACAATGGCGGATAGACCATGGGTAACGCCGAAGGAAGTAAAGGAATACTCGGAGATTCCGGCCGTGAAGAAGCGCACCGCCGCACGGCTAAAGGTGGATATTGCTCGAGCGGAGCAGTACATCATCACCTATACCAACAACGACTTTTCCGAGTACAAGGAGATTCCAGAGGCAGTGAAGACCGCCGTCCTCATATTAGCGGAGGCCTACGCTCACAACGCCTATGTCGCCGCCAGGGACGTGAAGTCAGAAACTTTCGACGATTACAGCTATACGTCCGAGACAAGCCAAATCAGCATAGACGGGCTAGACCTCGCAGCGCTCCTGGACGGATTCGTCAAGGTAAAACCGAGCAAGGGAGTCACGCTGCGGATGCGAAAACTATAGCGGAAGGAGGAAACACCGTGAGCCTGGAGGCGCTACTGAATCACACCTGTGATATATACCACATCATAGCGGGAGAAAGCAGCCCCGGCTTCGGCCTCCCCTCTTCCCCATCGTTTTCCTACCCCGACGAACCAGACATAGCAGGGCAAATCTGCCATTTCGGCGTCAGGTCAGCCAGCATCAGCATTAACCAAAACGAGCCGGTCAACATCATGGATTCGCGTATAAAGCTCACCTTGCCACTCGGAACGGATGTGAGACTGAACGACAAAATCGTGGATTGTGACACCGGCTTGGAGTACACAGCGGAGAAGCCCATCAATGTGCGGGACCACCACCTGTTCGTGTACGTCAAGAAGATAGACGAAGAGAGGTACCTGTAATGGCCGTGGTAAACTTCGACATGAGCCAGTTCCGGGAGTTCTTCCAGCGGATGGACAAGGCCGCCAAGGGAGACCTCCGGGAAGAGCTGGAGACCTACCTTGAGGCCGTGGGCTTCGACTTTTTGCGAGTGGTGCAGGATGAGATAGTCCGCCGCAAGGTGGTGGATACCAGATTGCTGCTCTCCAGCTTTGAGCGAGGGGGCAGCGGAAACGTTTGGCAGCTGGAAGACAATGGACTTACCTTGGAAGTAGGTACTAATGTGAAGTATGCCAAGTTTGTAGAGGACGGCCACTGGACCAACCCCAAAGGGGTGGCTGTGCGGTTTGTCCCAGGCATCTGGAAAGGCGACCGATTCATCTACAAACCAGGCGCAAAAACGGGAATGGTACTCAAGCAAAAGTGGGTTGAAGGCCGCCACTACTTTGAAAGTGCTCTACGCATCTACAGGAAAACATTCCAAAAGAGCATGGATGTGAAGATGCAGCAATGGCTCGACACCTATTTTGCCATGTAAGGAGGGAATTCTGATGCTGGAGCAGGACATGGCAAGCATCATTAAGTTTGTCCTGGAAAACGCCGGGAATCCCGCCCCCTACTACTGGAATGTCCCCGAAAACTTCATGGTGCCGGCGGCATTCTTCCCCACCCCAGAGCTTGAGACGGGGGGCGAGACCTTCCTTACATACTATGTGGATTATGTCTGGTATATCAAGCTCTTTCACAAAACGAACCAAGGGGCCTATGCCCTTGGCTTTTCTGTTCTGTCGGCACTGAAAGCGGCACGCAACCTAGTGCCGCTGATTGCCGAGGACGGGACCGTAATAGACCGCAGCTGGGTGCGCATCGACGACCCCAGCCTCAAAGTGCTAGACGATGGGGCAGCACAGCTCACCATCAGCTGGCGCAGCCGCAAGCCCTATAGCGATACCATTAACCGCCCGGCGAAAATGACTCAGTACGAGCTTACCGTGCATATGCAGTCCGGGAGAACGGTATCCGAAGCATACGCGGAGGCGTTGGAGAAGTACGCCCTCCCGCTGAATTCTCCCGGCAGCCAGCCGGGGTAAAAGGAGGAATCATAATGGCACAAAAGCGCAAGCCTACAGAGGCCCCCAAGGCCCCTGAAAAGGCTGCTGTAAAGTACACGCTGGAAAAACTGCGTGAAAATTGCCGTCAGCTCTTTGGTGTGTCTACCAGTACCTTTGCTGGCGCCACCTACGGCATGGATGGCAAATACACCGTTGATGAGATGAAGGCCCATATCGAGGCCTGGAAGAAGAAGGGAGTGAAGTAAAATGGCTGGAGGCCGATTTGACAAGACCATTGGCAAAGTGCTCCCGGGCACCTATATCAACTTCGAAAGCACCCGTGAAAACGAGGTTATCGCCACTGGCACCCGGGGCACTGCCATCATCCCGCTGCCCAAGGCAAACTACGGGCCGGCTAAGAAGTACATCAAGCTGACCACCGCAAGCCCTGACGCCCAGTCCGCCGCCTTTGGGTACAGCATCTATGACAGCGACCCCAACCGGCAGATGCTGCTGTTGCGTGAGGCTTTCAAGCGGGCCACCACCGTGTACGCATACATCCTCACCGAAGGCAAAAAAGCCTCTGCTGAGATTGAGATGCAGCTCCCCGAGCCGGAGGAATCCGAGGTGGCCGCCGCCGTCAACACGGCTGTGGAGCAGTACCTCGGCGTGAAGGAGGATTTGACCGGCTGCACCTTGAACTTTGATAAGGCAGCCCGGAAACTGACAATGACCCTCACCGGGCCCATCACCGGGGTTAAAAACACCGGCCTTATTGACACCTTGACCGCCCTCGTGGGGCAGGGCCTTACCGTGGCCCTGGACGGAACCACCGTCACCAGCACCGAGGACGTGATGGGCACAGAGCTTTTCACCAAGCTGGCAGACCTGGAGGAGGGCGGCGAGGACGTTACCTTCTCCATCACCGTATCTAAAGACGATGTGGAGGAAGCCTACACCGGATGTGTGTCCTATCCCGCTGCTGAGTCCGCCGGAACCCATTCTGTTACCCCCAGAGTAAGCGGCGACACCAACACCCTGACCGCCGTTGCCAAGTACGGCGGCAGCCGGGGCCATGACCTTTCCGGCCCTCTTAGTAGCCTC
>OGPH01001790.1_pt1 | contig 14518 bp, 13 predicted proteins | sample 1552891 | NCBI WGS metagenome assembly OGPH01 (sample SAMEA2580272, study PRJEB22360) | human gut metagenome | biome: human gut; feature: human-associated habitat; material: faeces | place: Denmark | collected 2008/2010 | reverse complement strand
TTTCGCCGCCGCGCGGTCGCCGTCGACCGCCGTAGTGCTGCGGTTACCGTAGCCGCTGTAGCCACCGCCAAAACCGCCGAAGCCGCCGTCGTCATTATAATCGTCGCTCCAGTGGCGCTCCTGCCGGGGCTCCGGCTTGCCGATCCACTGGCTGTTCTCCTCTGGTATCTCCTCCAGAAAGCGAGAGGGCGTCTCAGGCGTCGTGCGGCCAAACAGCATGCGCTGTCTGGCATTGGTCATGGTAAGATGCTCGCGGGCGCGGGTCATGGCCACATAGCACAGCCGCCGCTCCTCCTCCATCTCCTCCTCGTCGCCCATGGCGCGGTTGCCGGGGAACAGGCCATCCTCCATGCCCACCACGAACACCTCCGGGAATTCCAAGCCCTTGGCGCTGTGCATGGTCATCATCACCACGCAGTTGTCGCTCTCCTCGGCGCTGTCCAGATCGGTGTACAGCGCCACCTCGTCCAGAAAGCCCGACAGGCTGGGATCGTCCGGCTGGTTATCCAGAAAGGCGTGGATGCTGGAGGTCAATTCCTGCACGTTCTCCAGCCGTCCCCGGCTTTCCATGTCGTTCTTTTCCGTCAGCATAGCGGTATAGCCGCTGCGATTGCAGACGAATTCATAAAACTCCGGCAGGGGCATCTCCCCCACCTTGGCCCGCATTTCCTCCATCAGCGCCGTGAAGCTTTCCAGCTTTACAGCCGCCGATTTCAGTTCCGGATAGCTGGATGCGTGGCGGAAAATCTCATACAGGGGCACGCCCTGTGCCGTTGCCAGTATCTGGGCCTTGTCCACCGTGGCCGCGCCGATCTTGCGGGAGGGCACGTTGACGATGCGCCGCACCCGCAGGTCGTCGGTTGGGTTATTGATGACACACAGATAGGCCAGCATGTCCTTGATCTCGGCCCGGTCGAAGAACTTCATGCCGCCAATGATCTTGTAGGGCACGCCGCTGCGCTTGAAGGCATACTCCAGCGCGTTGGACTGGGCGTTCATGCGGTACAGCACCGCGTGATCCTTCCAGTTCATGCCGCGGTTATAGTTCATCATCACCTGACCTACCACGAAGTTGGCCTCGTCCCCCTCGCTGAAGGTGGTCTTGATGAGCACCTTCTCCCCCGCGCCGTTGCGGGTCCACAGGGTCTTGCCCTTGCGGCCCTGATTGTGGCGGATCACGGCGTTGGCGGCGTCCAGGATGTTCTGGGTGGAGCGGTAGTTCTGCTCCAAGCGGATGGTACGCACGCCGCGATACTGCTTCTCAAAGCTGAGGATGTTCTCGATATTGGCGCCCCGGAAGCGGTAGATGCTCTGGTCGTCGTCGCCCACCACGCAGATGTTCTGATAGCCGCCTGCCAGCAGACTGGTCAGCAGGTATTGCAGGTGGTTGGTGTCCTGATACTCGTCCACCAGTACGTAGCGGAACTTCCGCTGATAGTACTCCCGCACCTCGGGGCGGCCTTGCAGCAGCTGCACCGTCAGCAGAATGATATCGTCAAAGTCCAGCGCGTTGGCATCCCGGAGCTTTTTCGTGTAAAGGGAATATACTTTCGCGATCCTGGTTTTCCGCCAGTCATTGTTCTTCTCCCAGTAGGCGCGGAAGTCCTCCGGCAGCAGCATTTCATCTTTCGCACGGGAAATAACCGACAGGATCTCCCGAACGGGGAAGGTCTTTTCGTCCAGCTCCAGCTCCTTCAGGCAATCCTTCAATACCCGCTTGCTGTCGTCGGTGTCGTAGATGGTGAAATCACGGGAATAGCCGATCTGCTCGATATCCCGCCGCAGAATACGAACGCAGGCAGAATGGAAGGTGGACGCCCACACGTCACGGGCCTCCTCTCCCAGCATCCGCTCCAGACGCTCCTTCAGCTCGTTAGCCGCCTTGTTGGTAAAGGTGATGGCCAACACCTCCCACGGGTGGGCAGGCTCCACCGCGCACAGGTACTGCATCAACGGCTGCTGATCCGCTGTGGGATGGGCGGCGTACTCCTCCAGAAAGGTCACCATATCCTCCGAGATTGGGATAGGGATCTCCTCCGTGTCGCTGCCCCGGCCATAGCGCAGCAGATTGGCCACCCGGTGGATCAGTACCGTGGTCTTACCGCTGCCGGCACCGGCCAGCAGCAGCAGCGGCCCCTCAGTGGTCATCACGCCCTGCTGCTGCATGTCGTTCAGATGGGCATACTCCACGGCAATGGCCTTTCGCCGTGCCTGAATAAACTTTTGTTCCAGTTCCGTCATAGCGCACGTTCCCCTATCCCTTGTGGTATTATTCCTTATTTTAATACAAAATCCTGTTCAGGTCAATATCTTCCCAAAATTTTAGAATTTTTGTTCCATTTTCCCTTGACAGAAACTCTTGTTCGATATATAATGTGCATCGAACAAACATTCCAACGGAGGTAATCGTTATGACTGCTATGGGATATGTGATCGTGATTCTGGGCACGCTGTCCGCTTCTGTGAACCTGATGCACCTGATCGACCGGCTGGAGCGTCCCCAGCGGAGTCAGCGCCGCCGCACTGCGGCCTGAACCATGGAGCTTCTGGAGAAGCTGACGATCCTCTCGGACGCCGCCAAGTATGACGCCGCCTGCACATCCAGCGGCGTCAAGCGCAGCTTTCAGCCGGGGAAAATCGGCAACACGTCCTCCTCCATCGCCGGGTGCTGTCACAGCTTTTCCGCCGACGGGCGGTGCATTACACTGCTGAAGGTACTGATGACCAACTGTTGCGTCTATGACTGCAAGTACTGCGTCAACCGGCGCTCCAACGACGTGCAGCGCACCGCATTCACGCCCCGGGAGTTGGCTGAGCTGACCATCGGCTTTTATCGGCGGAATTATGTTGAAGGGCTGTTTCTCTCCTCCGGTGTACTGCGCAATGCCGACTATACCACCGAACAGATGATCCGCGCCCTGCGCATCCTGCGGCAGGACTATGGCTTCAACGGCTATATTCACGCCAAGGCCATCCCCGGCACGTCGCCGGAGCTGGTGCAGCAGTTGGGCCTGCTGGCGGACCGCATGAGCGTCAACATTGAGCTGCCCTCTCAGCAGGGATTGCAAACGCTGGCGCCGGACAAATCGCGGGAAGCGATCCTGCGGCCCATGGGGTTGATCCGGGACAAGGCGTTCGAGAGCCGTCAGGAGCTGGTCAAGTACAAGCACGCGCCCCGCTTTGCCCCGGCGGGACAGAGCACCCAGCTGATCGTAGGCGCTACGCAGGACAACGACCGGCATATCCTGCGCTTGACGGAGGCGCTCTATCAGAAATACCGGCTCAAGCGGGTGTTCTATTCCGCCTATGTTCCGGTGGTGGAAAACAGCCTTCTTCCCTCTCTGGATACCAAGCCGCCGCTGCTGCGGGAGCATCGGCTTTATCAGGCGGACTGGCTGCTGCGGTTCTATGGGTTTCAGGCTTCCGAACTGCTGGACGAGGCGCACCCGAATTTCGATCCACAGCTGGATCCTAAGTGCAGCTGGGCGGTAACGCATCTGGAGCAGTTTCCGGTGGAGGTCATGCGGGCGGATTATGAAACGCTTCTGCGTGTGCCGGGCGTCGGCCCCACCAGCGCTAAGCGCATCGTCTCCGCCCGCCGCACGACGCACCTTCGATTTGAAGATCTGAAAAAGCTGGGGGTGGTGCTCAAGCGGGCGCAGTTTTTCCTGCTTTGCGATGGCCGCGCCGCGCCGGGACTCCGTTTTTCACCCGCTACCCTCGTGCAGCAGCTGAAGGCCGTGGAGCGCGGCGCGCTCCCCTCCGGGGAAATGGAACAGCTATCGCTGTTCGACGCAGTTGGATAATCAGAGTATGACTTGGCGAGATGTGGTACTTCAATACGACGGCACTTTTGAGGGCTTTCTGTGCTGCGTATTTGAGAGTTATGTAAATAAAGAATTCCCCATCGCCTTTTCCGGCGATGAGGAATGTTGGTCGCTGTATGATGTTCGCTATGTGGTGACGCAGCGGGAACACGCCAGCCGTGTATATCATAGTATCCTCCGCCGCTCCAAGGCAGCGGCCGATGTGGTGCGGCGGGGCTTTCTTACCTGCTTGCCGGAGAAGGAAACGCGGCTGTACGCGCTGATCAAAAAGCTCTATGACGAGGGCGGTGATTTTCTCCACAACACCGCCGATCCGGTGTATTATCCCGTTGCCAAGGCGCTGCGTCACATGAGCGGCGAGTTAGAAAAGCTGCGGGGCTTCGTCCGCTTTTCAGACTACAGCGGCGTACTGGGTGCGGAAATCGAGCCGAAAAATCGCGTTCTTCCTCTGCTGCGGCGGCACTTCTGCGACCGCTACGCCAATGAGTCCTTCTTCATCTACGACCGCACCCACAAGGAGCTGCTGGTCTATACGAAAAATCATTCCCGCTTGCTCACCGTCGACAGCCTGCACTTAGCGCTGCCCGGTGAGGAGGAGGTGCAGTTCCGCAGGCTGTGGAAACGGTTTTATGAGACCATCGCCATCAAGGAGCGCTATAATCCCCGGTGCCAGAACACCTTCATGCCCAAGCGCTATCGCGGCACCATGACGGAGTTTCTGCCGGACGATTACGAGGCTCGGCAGCAGGGCGTCAATCTGCCAGCAGCTTCCGAAGCTTCTCCAGTCCCCGGTGCTCCAGCCGGGATATCTGCACCTGCGACACCCCCACGATCCGGGCCGTCTGCTCCTGGGTCAGACCTTTGAAAAACCGCAGCAGAATCGTCATCCGTTCCTTTTCCGGCAGGGTGTCGATGGCTTCCCGGAGGGCGATGCTCTCCACAAGGCGTTCTTCCTCCGCGTCGGTACCCAGCGTGGATTCCAGGGTCAGCCCCTCCGCCGTCTCCTGCTGCAAGGATTCCGGCGCTATGGTGGCAAGGTCAATGCTGGCGATCTCCTCCACCGATATGCCGGTAGCCTCCGACAGCTCCGACAACCGCGCTTCACGGCCCAGCTGATGCCGCAGCCGCTCCCGCGCCGACCAGAGGGTCTGGCCTTTTTCCCGGATGGTACGGCCCACCTTGATGGCGCCGTCGTCCCGCAGGAACCGCCGGATCTCTCCCGATATTTTCGGCACGGCATAGGTGGAAAACTGTGTGCCGTAGTTCAGGTCGAAGCCCTTTACCGCCTTGATGAATCCGATGCAGCCCAGTTGGTACAGGTCGTCCGTTTCCACGCCGCAGCCGTAGTACCGTTTCACGATAGACCAGATCAGGCCGCTGTTTTCCGTCAATACCTGCTGGCAGGCTTCGTCGTCGCCCTCCTGCGCCCGCTCCAGCAGTGCAAACATCTCACTCATCGTTTAATCCGGGTCGAGATCCGCTTGCGCATGGTGACGGTGGTGCCTCGCCCCGGCACAGATTTTATCGTCAGCTTGTCCATAAAGCTCTCCATAATGGTAAAGCCCATGCCGCTGCGCTCCTCGCCGCCGGTGGTGAACAGTGGCTGCCGAGCCTGCTGGATATCCTCGATCCCCGCGCCCCAATCCCGGACGGTGATCTCCAACGTGTTGTTGGGAAGCAGCTTCAGCTTCACCGCGATTTTGCCCAGCTGATCTGGATATCCGTGGACGATGGCGTTGGTGACCGCTTCGCTGACGGCGGTCTTGATATCTCCCAGCTCGTCCAGTGTGGGATCCAGCTGTGCCGCAAAGCCGGCAGCCGCCACTCGGGCAAAGCCCTCGTTGCTGCTGCGGCTGAGGAATTCCAGTGTTACATAATTTTCAACGCGCTGCATATGTACGCTCCTCTCCGTTTCGTGTCATCCTGTCATTCCGTATATGTCCTTTTCTGCGGCTTAGGCCGCAGTTTTTGTGTTTATGACTACCGTATGGCCATCATTCGCCCCAACCCGGCTGCTTCCAGCACCTTTTTTGGCTGGGGCGCTACATGCCGCAGCTCCACACAGCCACCCAACTCCCGCATACGCTGCCATCCCCGCAGCGCCACGGCGATACCTGCACTGTCCATAAACGTGATGCCGCTGAAATCCAGCACCAGCTCCGACGGCAGCGAGGCTTCGATCTCCCGCTCCAGCTTCGTCAGCAGGCCTTTCGCCCCGTGATGGTCCAGCTCTCCTTTCAAATACAGTTCCAGAATTCTGTCCTGGCATGTGGCCGTTACTTCCATTTTGACGCTCCTTTGTCCCGATCTGAACGCACCCGCTTCGATGCGCTGTACTCCTGTCGCTTCCGGCGCAAAAAAATAATCACCGCAGAGAAAACTCTCTACGGTGATTATACGAAAATTCACTTGCGCTTTTACACGAAATCCGCCGATGAAACCGGCAAATCCAAGCTTTTTGCTGATTTTATGGGTTGGCAAGCATTCTCTGCCTTACAGCTTCATGGCAGCGGCGGATTCCTCCAGCTTGGCGATGAGGGAACGGGCCTTTTCGGCCTTTTCCCGCTCGGCGTTGACCACGTTCTCTGGGGCGCGAGAGGTGAAGGACTCGTTGGCCAGCTTGGCCTCGATACGCTTCAGGTTGTCCTCGGCCTTGGCCTTTTCCTTGGCGATGCGCTCCAGCTCGGCGGCAATGTCCACCAGCTCTGCCAGCGGCAGATAGATGTTGGCGTCGTGGGTCGCCACGGTGACCATGCCCTTCAGATCAGCGGGAGCTTGAGCGGTGACCGTCACCTCGCTGGCATAGGCCATGCGGGTGATGAAGTGCTTGCCCACCTCGTAGGTTTCAGGCCGCTTGGTCACAAGGATCAGCTGCGCCTTCTTGGAGGGCGGCACGTTCATCTCGGCGCGGCGGGCACGGACAGCGGTAATGGCGTCCTTCACATTCTCCATGTCGGACTCCGCCTGGGGGAAGTGCAGTGCATCCTGATAGTTGGGCCATGGGGCACGGATCAGGAAGTCGCCCTCGTGGGGCATCGCCTGCCAGATCTCCTCCGTCAGGAACGGCATGAAGGGGTGCAGCAGCTCCAGGATACGCAGCAGCACATAGCACAGCACATTCTCGGCGGCCAGCTTGGCTGCGGCGTCCTCGCCATTCAGGCGGGTCTTGGTCAGCTCGATATACCAGTCGCAATAGGTGTCCCAGATGAAGTCGTAGATCTTGGCGGAGGCCACGCCCAGCTCGTAGGCATCCATGTTCTCGGTGACCTCACGAATCAGGGTATTCAGCTTGCTGAGCACCCACTTGTCCTCCAGCTCCAGCTTCTCCGGCAGCTCCACCTTGTCGATGGTGAGATTCATCATGACGAAGCGGCTGGCGTTCCAGATCTTATTGGCAAAGTTGCGCATTGCCTCGCACTTTTCCACGAAGAAGCGCATGTCGTTGCCGGGGCTGTTGCCGGTGATTAGGTTGAAGCGCAGCGCGTCGGCGCCGTACTTCTCCGCCATCTCCAGCGGGTCGATGCCGTTGCCCAGCGACTTGGACATCTTGCGGCCCTTGTCGTCGCGCACCAGACCGTGGATCAGCACGGTCTTGAAGGGCTCCTTCTTCATCTGCTCCATGCCGGAGAAGATCATGCGTGCCACCCAGAAGAAGATGATATCGTAGCCGGTGACCAGCACGGAGGTGGGATACCAGTAGTTCAGGTCGGGAGCGTTCAGATCGGGCCAGCCCAGCGTGGAGAAGGGCCACAGGGCGGAGCTGAACCAGGTGTCCAGCACGTCCTCCTCGCGGGTCAGGTGGGTGCAGCCGCACTTCTCGCACTTGGTGGGATCCTGACGGCTGACGTTGATATGGCCGCACTCATCGCAGTACCACGCGGGGATCTGATGGCCCCACCATAGCTGACGGGAGATGCACCAGTCGTGGACGTTCTCCATCCAGTTGATATAGGTCTTGGTGAAGCGCTCGGGCACGAACTTGACGGTGCCGTCCTCCACCACGCGGATGGCCTCCTTGGCCAAGGGCGCCATCTTCACGAACCACTGGGCGCTAATCAGCGGCTCCACGTCGTTATGGCAGCGGTAGCAGGTTCCCACGTTGTGGCTGTAGGGCTCGGTTTTCACCAGATAGCCCTCGGCCTCCAGATCGGCCACGATGGCCTTGCGGCACTCATAGCGATCCATGCCCTGATAGCGGCCGCCATTCTCGTTGATGGTGCCGTCATCGGCGATGCAGCGGATGACCTCCAGATTGTGGCGCAGGCCCACCTCAAAGTCGTTGGGGTCGTGGGCGGGCGTCATCTTCACCGCGCCGGTGCCGAAGCCGATCTCGCAGTACTCGTCGCCCACGATGGGGATCTCCCGGTTCATGATGGGCAGGATGCACTTCTTGCCGATCAGGTGCTTGAACTTCTCGTCCTCCGGGTTCACCGCCACGCCGGTATCGCCCATCATGGTCTCGGGACGGGTGGTGGCGATGATGATATCGCCGGTGCCGTCGGCCAGCGGATAGCGGACGTACCACAGATTGCCGGGCTTTTCGGTGTATTCCACCTCGGCGTCGGACAGGGCGGTCAGGCAGTGGGGACACCAGTTGATGATGCGGCTGCCCTTGTAGATCAGGCCCTTTTCATACAGCTCGCAGAAGGTCTCGCGGACGGCGCGGGAGCAGCCCTCGTCCATGGTGAAGCGGTCACGGCTCCAGTCGCAGGATGCGCCCATCTTCTTCTGCTGCTCCACGATGCGGCTGCCGTACTTCTCCTTCCACGCCCAGACGCGCTCCAGGAACTTCTCGCGGCCCAGATCGTGGCGGGTCAGGCCTTCGCTCTTACGCAGCTCCTCCTCCACCTTGATCTGGGTGGCGATGCCGGCATGGTCGCTGCCGGGCAGCCACAGGGCTTCGTAGCCCTGCATGCGCTTATAGCGAATCAGAATGTCCTGCAGCGTGCAGTCCATGGCGTGGCCCATGTGGAGCTGGCCGGTGACGTTGGGAGGCGGCATGACGATGGAAAAAGGCTTCTTGTCGGGGTTGGGATCGGCGCGGAAGCAGTCGTTATCCATCCACATCTTGTAGATGCTGGACTCCACCTCCCGCGGATCGTACACTTTCGGTAATTCCTTATGCATAGGGAGTTCTCCTTTCCGTATTTGGCAAAAAGGGCAACAAAAAATCGCTCCGTTTTGCCATAGCAAAACAGGGCGAACGATTGTCCGTGGTACCACCTGTATTCGGGAATGTTCCCGCACTCATGCGGTGCTGTCACACCGCGCCCCGCTAACGGAGGGCAGCCGTTGCGGCCTACTGCACGTTCAGCCGAAAGCTCAGGGACGACTTTGGCGGGGCGTCACGAGCGCTTACACCGACCGCGCTCTCTCTCGGCATCTGCTGACCGCCTACTGCTTCCCTTCATCGCTGTTCAATATTGCAGATAGTATACTATATCGATCTTTGGATGTCAACATTTTTTCACCCAGAGAAGCAGCGGCACGGGAAGCCGGTGCTTCTCTATAGCTGGCGTATCTGCCCCTGGATCAGCTTGCTGACCGCGTCGGCGAACCATCCGATGGTGGGGATGCGTGTCAGAGCCTTGCCGTAGATCTTCCGGCCGCCCTCCAGCTCCAGGTCGCTGCCGGTAAACACGCATACAGGCGTGATGCCCTGACGGCGCAGCAGACCGGCTTCCGTGGCGGTATCCTGAATGCCGCGCTTGCCGCTGTACACATAGCCGCCCAGCGGCAGCGCGCCGATGGGGATGCGCTGGTCGTCATTGGGACTGGCGTCGGAAAGGATAATGAGCAGCCGGTGGTCGCTGCGGCTGCGGCGCATCAGCCACCCCATGGCCCGCAGGGCCAGCCCGTCCCGGTTCCACCCGGCGGCCACATAGTCGAAGATGGTATCGTTTCTGCCCCGCTGGTCATAGTCCCGCAGGATACGCAGCACCGTGCAGCCGCTGACGGAGCAGAACTCCGTCACCCGCACGGGAATGCGGCAGCGCTCCAGACTTTCCGCGATCAGGTAGGCCTGTGTGGACAGCTTTTCCTGCTGCCGGTTCTGGGAGGCGGAGCCGTCCAGCAGAATATCCACCGTCAGGTCGCCCAGCTCGCTCTGCTGCCGCTGGACGAACACCTTTTCCTCCTCCAGCGCCGCGCTGCGCCACACAATCGGCGCATAAAGCTGCCCCGCACGGGCCAGATTGACGGATACGTCGCTTTGCAGCAGGATCGTATTTTGCAGCTTTTGTGTCAGTTGGGCGATGATGAGTTTGTTTTCCACCAGATGAGCCTGGTAGTAGGCGCGGTTTTTCTTCCGCTGCTGACGGAATGTCTCCACATCCCACGCGGTCTCCCGGCTCAGCTCGTGCTTGACGGGCTCACCTTTGGTAAAGTGCAGGCGGCAGTTTTTATGCACGCCGGTGCATAGCTCCCGCTCTACCTGTGCCAGCTCCGGCGGCGTCAGCATGGACACGCCGAAACAGTCCTCCACATAGCGCCGCAGGATCAGCTCCGGCGTTCTTCCCTGCAAAAACGATAAGGGATGCGGGCGCTTCTTCCCCGTCTCCTCCTCGTCGGGGCCGCCGCCGGACTGCTCCAGACGGCGCAGGGCGTTGGGCTGCACGAAGCGGCTGGTGCGTCTGCCCTTTCCGATAGAACGGCCGACCCACATGCTCCACTGGCGGTCGGTGACGCTGCGGCGGGCCCGGTGGAAGTACTGATACAGCAGCGCTTCCATGCAATCCATGATCTGCTGCTCGTCCCACGTGGGATCGAAGGTCAGGGCGTCCAGCACGTCCTTCTGCCAGGCGTCCTCCTGCTCCGGCTGGCCCAGCGCCCGCCGGAACCACGCCGCGTGCAGGCTCTCCGCGCTTTGCGGATCGGCGGCATGCGCTTCTTTCACCACACGGCGGGCATAGTCCTGCCGCAGCTCCTGCAATACGGGACGATCCGGCAGCGCCCGGCGGTAGGCCGCGCCCTCCAATCCCAGCCAGAACAGGCCGCTGTACAGCTCGCCCTTGGGCTGGTGCTGAAAGGTGTGAAACAGGGGCTTGAAGCGGTCAAATTGGTAATACCGGTACACAAGGCCGATGATGGTATTGAAATACAGCTGCGCCTCGCCATCGCTGTCATAGGACTGGAACTCCGGACGAACGTCATAGTTTTCCGCGCCGTTCCACACCTGATTGGCCGCACGCCGGCTCTGGATATCTTCTCTGTCCATATCAGTTGCCAAACAGCTTCGCCCGGTCGGCGTTCTGTGGAATGCGGCTCCACACCGCGTCCGCCACCAGCTGCCGCTCGAAGGGATCGAAGGCCTTGTTGATGATACCCAGCTTCAGCGCCTCGCCAGAGGTGATGCCCTTTTCGATCAGGTGCAGCGACGACAGCAGGCCACGCAGGTCAAGGGCCTTGGTGGAGATCTCGCCGTTGTCGCACTTCTGCCGCAGGTCGCGGAACAGGGCGGAGAACTGCTCCACCCACTTGGTGCTCAGCTCCGGAAAGCCCCTCCGCAGCAGCTTTTGCAGGTTATCCTCGGAGATCACCGGCATGTCCAGCACTACAAAGCGGGACACCAGCGCCTCGTTCAACTCACGTGTTCCGGCGTAGCCGTAGTTCATGGTGCCGATGAAGCGGGTGGCGGGGTCAAGCTCGATGCGCTCATAGCCGGGAACATCGATGACGCGGCGGAAGTCCAGCGTGGCATGCAGCACCGCCAGCGCCTCGTTCTTCGCCATGTTCACCTCGTCCAGCACGCCGAAGCCGCCCAAACGGGCGCACTGGCAGATGGGGCCCTCCCGGAACACCACCTTGCCGTCCTTCAGGGTGTCCGCGCCGATCAGGGACGCGGCGTCCACGTTCACATACATGGACACATCCCAGTTGGGACGGCCGAACACGGCGGCAAGATTCTCCGCCAGCACGTTCTTGCCGGTAGCCTTGGGGCCTGCCAGCAGCAGATGCTCGCCGCACAGCAGCGCCGCCGCCGCGCTCTCCCAAATCTCTTTGCCGTAGTACAGAAAGCGCGGCACGGGAATGCGCGCCTCTGCCTCCGGCGCAGCGGGATACTGGCTGCGGAAATGACGTATTTCATCCAAAAGCGCCGTATCGATGCCCTCGTCCTGAAGCTCTTTCCAAATATCCATGGTCTTACCGCCCTTCTGCGCATATTTTTTGATGGCATATTATAATCCCATACGCCGTTAATGGAGCGTTAAGAATATGGTGAAGACTGCCATTTTTTGCAGAAAACCGCCGGAGCCATGTGAACGGCTCCGGCGGTACATTATATTATAGCTTCTTTTCCAGACAGACCAACTGGACGCCGGGAATGCCATTGAACACTCAGGGCATGATGCCCGCCTCCCAATAGCCCAGACCGGCGTACAGCTTCCGCGCCGCCTTATTGCGGGCGTTGGTGTCCATCCGCAGGTAGGGGCAGCCGTTTTCACGGGCATAGTCCTCATAGAACGCGACAAATTTCGTACCGTAGCCCTTTCCGGAACAGGCGGGCTCTACCACCAGTGTGTGCAGCACCATCACCTGCTCATCCGGTACATCGGGGTAGCGCCACGGTACATCGGCATACACCGGCACCTGAATCCTGTTGATGCGGGCCGCCGCTACCACCGCGCCGCCCTCCTCCATGACGAACAGGTCGTCGGCGTCCAGCGCCGCACGGGCCGTATCCGCCGTGGGGTATACGCCGCGTATCCAACCTACGGTGGACTTGCCGCACTCCTCATTGTCGTGGATATGCTCATAAATCGCCGCAATGTGCGGGATATCCTGTTCGATGCCTTTTCGGATCATGGGAAATCCTCCTGACTGCTTTTTTTCGTATTATAGGCAATGCCGCGCCGCCTGTCAAGCGGTTTGTCCCTTGTCAAATCTCACGGGACATGGCATAATGGGAGCAAAGAAAGGATGGATGCCCTATGAAGAAAATCGCGGTCATCACCAGCGCTTCCAGCGGTATGGGAAAGCGCTTCGCCGAAACCATTGACCAGTTCGGCACATTTGACGAAGTATGGGTCATCGCCCGCCAGTGGGACAAGCTGGAGGCTCTGCGCGACACCGTGCCTTTCCCGATTCGGGTGCTGGCCATGGATCTGACGGATCGCGCCAGCTTCAATATTTACAAGGCGGCGCTGGCGGAGGAACCGGTACAGGTGGGGCTGCTGATGAATTGCAGCGGCTACGGCAAGTTCAGCGCCGTGCTGGACACGCCGCTGGAGGTCAATCTGAACATGACCGACCTGAACTGTCAGGCGGTGGTGGCCATGTGCCAGCTGACAGCGCCCTACATGCCCCGGGGCAGTCAGATCATCAATATCGCGTCGGTGGCGGCTTTCCAGCCTATCCCCTACATCAACGTTTACGGCGCTACCAAGGCCTTTGTGCTGAGCTTCAGCCGGGCGCTGAACCGTGAGCTACGCCGTCAGGGCGTTGGCGTCATGGCGGTGTGCCCCTTCTGGACAAAAACCGCGTTCTTCGACCGGGCCGTGACCGGCGGCGAAGCCATTGTGAAGAAATACGCCGCCATGTATGACCCTGACGACATCGTGCGCCGCACATGGCGGGACGCCAAGCGGGGCAGGGATGTGTGCAAGTACGGCTTTGTGGCGCGGGGACAGGCGGCGCTGACGAAGCTGCTGCCCCACAGTCTGGTGATGGACGTGTGGATGAAGCAGCAAAAGCTGTCGTGATCTCCGGTCATCCGGCGATAGATATCTTTATGCGCGCCTCCACAGCAGGCGGTTGTCCTCAAAGAGCGCCGTCAGCCGTCCGGTGTCCTTCAGCCACGCCAGATACGACTTCACGGTGCTGCCCACCAGCACGTACTGCTCAAAGGTCAGGGTCAGGCCGTAGTCATCAAACAGCTTCTTCAGCAGCTCCTCGAAGATGACAGGCTCGGCGCACAGCTCCACCATGTGGTCGGCGATCTCCAGCACCTTATCGATGTTGTACTGGGCCAGCGGGGCGATATCCTCCGTCACCTCGGCGTGAGCGGGAACGAAAGCGGCAGCCTGCATGGTTTTCACCTTTTCCAGTGTGTCCAGATAGGCGGCCACATCGTAGACGAAGCCGATCTGGTACTTGTCCAGCGTCTCGCGGCTGGACAGGCAGTCCGCCAGATACACCACATCGTCCGGGCTGCGGAAGCCTACCATGTGGAAGAAGTGCCCCGGCAATTGCAGCAGTGCAAAGCCCTCCGGCAGCACGCCGGGCGTCAGTTCCTTGGCGTCGCTCTCCTGCGCCATCAGAAATTTGTGGCGCAGATCCTTGGGCGGAAAGCCGCCGTACAGGAATGCAGGCTCCAGCACCGGATGCCGGGTAATGTCGCACTCGATGCCCTGCGCGTAAATTTTGCACTTGGTCTGGCCCTGCAAATAGCGGTTGCCGCCGATGTGGTCGGCATTGGAATGGGTGTTGTAGATGGCGGTCAGATGCCCGCCGTTGGGGTCTGCCGCACCTTGCGGCCTGCGTCCTTGTCGTTGCCGCTGTCAATCAGGCAGACGTCTGTATCGTTCAGCTTCACAAGACCCATCTTGGAGGGGCTCTGGATATAGTAGCTATTGCCGATAATGTGATTCAATTCGTACATAAGGCACCTCTTTTCTTATGATCTCTTACCTATATTTATATAGCAACAGGGTACACTTGTCAACGAAAAGGCCCGAACCGGCATGCCGGTT
>OGPH01001788.1_pt1 | contig 14527 bp, 9 predicted proteins | sample 1552891 | NCBI WGS metagenome assembly OGPH01 (sample SAMEA2580272, study PRJEB22360) | human gut metagenome | biome: human gut; feature: human-associated habitat; material: faeces | place: Denmark | collected 2008/2010 | reverse complement strand
ATGTCGCGGCTGCCGAGCTGCTGCTCCGCCGTCTGTTGGAGATCAGCAGCAGATACTCTATCACTGCGGAACAGCAGGATATGATCCCGCTGGCTTCTGCCCTGCACGACATCGGAAAAATCGGCATTGACGAAAAGATCCTCAACAAGCCCGGCAAACTGACCCCGGAGGAATTCGAGGTCATGAAGACCCACAGCATTCTGGGAGCCAAGATGCTGCATGATCTGGATGATTTTGCAGAGCAGCCGCTGCTGCAAACGGCCTACGAGATCACCCGCTGGCACCACGAACGCTGGGATGGGCGCGGCTACCCGGATGGGCTGAAGGGCGATGAGATCCCCATCAGCGCACAACTGGTCTCGCTGGCTGATGTGTACGATGCTCTGACCAGCGAACGCTGCTACAAAAAAGCCTTCTCCCACGAAAAAGCCGTGCAGATGATCCTGAACGGCGAGTGCGGAGCGTTCAACCCGCTGCTGCTGCAGTGCCTGACGGATATTCAGGCTGACCTGAAAGAAGAATTACAGCAGCACAACTGAGCAATGGATGCAATAAAACAGGAGAACAAAAAGCCCAAATGAAACATAGAATCTCACGCCGTGCATTTCTGCGCGGCTGCACCCTGCTGGCGGCATCTGCTGCCGTCGGCAGCCTGACTTCCTGCGGCGGAACGAACGCGAAGGACAGCAGTCTTCCGCAGCTCATTGTGGGAAGTGATACCTATCCGCCCTATATTTATCTGAACAATGACGGCGTTCCCGCCGGGATCGACGTGGAGATCGCCACCGAAGCCTTCCGCCGCATGGGATATGCTGCCCGGTTTGAACCGATCGATTGGGAGCAAAAAACAGATCTGGTGGAAAGCGGTACCATCGACTGCATCTGGGGCTGCTTTTCCATGGATGGACGCGAAGAGGTATACCGCTGGGCGGGACCTTACATGGTGAGCCGTCAGGTGGTTGCGGTGGATGCTGACAGCAGCATCCGATCCCTCAGCGACCTTGCCGGCAAGACCGTCGCCGTGCAGAGCACCGGCAAGCCGGAGGAGATCTTTCTCAGCGGCTCCGACCCGCGCATCCCGCAGACGGTGGAGGTGCTCAGCATCGAAAACCGCAGTGTGCAGTACGCAATGCTGGCCTGCGGCTATGTGGACGGCATCGCCGCCCACGAGACAGGCATCCTGCAATATATGAAGGACAATGCCATAGACTTCCGCATTTTGGAGGAACCGCTGCTGGTCACCGGGCTGGGCATCGCCTTTGCCAAGAACGACACCCGCGGGCTGGACAGCCAGCTGACCGATACCCTTGCGCAGATGCGCGCGGACGGCACGCTGGAGCGGATCGTTGGCCGATACCTTGAAAATGCTTCGCAGTATCTGGAGGTGGACACAATTGGCGCGTAAAAACAGAACCACCCCGGATAAAAGGATATGGACAGCCTATCTGATCATCGGCGTGCTCTTGATGGCCGGTGTTGCTTTTTTCTCCAGCTGGCGGGCAATGCGCACAGCAGAGGAACGCTTTTGCCAGACCCTTGAGTTTGTCAAATCCCAGTCCACCAGCTTTGAAAAGCACAACGATACCATCACGGCAAAGGCACTCCGCCGCACGGCGGTCGCAGCCCATCAGCTGGCAGAGAATCCTGCGCTTGACCTCTCCGACCCGCAGTGCCTGAACAGGCAGACAGAAAAGCTCTGGCTCACCGGCATTTCGGTTCTGGGACCGGATGGCACGCTCCGGTGCGAGTCCACGACCAACGGCATCGGCTATGACCGGTTTGGCGACCAGCTGAAAAATGACGCTGTTCTGGACGTTTTATCTTACCCGCGAAAGACCTATGTGAAGCGCGTCCTGCTGGAAGATGGCTCTGCTGTGGATGTTGCGGCGCACCGGGCAGAAAGCACAGAGCTGCTCCTGCTTGCCTACCGGTACACCCCGGCGGAATTTGTGGAGGAAACGGCGCTGTCCATCCAGAGCATACTGGATGGCTACCCGGCAGAAACCAGCGGCACGCTGTTCATCGTGCAGAACAATCAGGTCGTTGCCGCAAACCGCCCGGAGCTGATTGGGCAGGATGTTGCAGGCAGTCCGCTGGCGCAGGGGATCCGCAAAGCCGGGGCCGCAGAGAAGCTGACCCATACCAGGGGCTGGAACGGCTCCGGCTGCTATTTCGGGATGTTCTGCCATGGCAGATCCTTCGATCTCTATGCGTACACGGATGAAAAAATAATCTTCCGGGAGGCGCTTTTGCTGATCCTGACGGTTCTGGTCGGCTACATCCTGCTTGTAATGATCCTTCAGCTGCTGCGCCGCCGCTCCGTGCAGGAGATGGAGCTGCAGAAAAAAGAGCAGGAGAGGAAGTACCAGACCCAGCTGGAGGAACAGAACCGCAAGCTGGAGATCGCGCTTCAGCACGAGGGGGCGGCAAACCGCGCCAAGCGGGAGTTCCTGTTCAATATGAGCCACGATATCCGCACCCCCATGAACGCCATCATCGGCTTCACCTCGCTGGCTGCGACCCATATCGACAATAGGGAACAGGTGCTGGACTACCTCAAAAAGATCTCCACCTCCAGCCAGCATCTGCTTTCCCTCATCAATGATGTGCTGGATATGAGCCGCATCGAGAGCGGAAAGGTAAAGATCGAGGAAAAAACGGTGCATCTGCCGGACCTCGTCCACGATGTGCGCTCCATCATTCAGCCCAATGTTTCGGCAAAGCGGCTGTCGCTTTTTATTGATACCATGGATGTGGAGAACGAGGATATCATCACCGACCCGCTGCGGCTGAACCAGATCCTGCTGAACATTTTGTCCAATGCCATCAAGTTCACTCCCACAGGCGGCATGATCAGCATTCGCATTGCTGAGAAAAACGGTGCGCCTGCGGGCCGGGCCTGCTATGAGTTCCGCATCAAGGACAACGGCATCGGCATGAGTGAGGAATTCCAGAAGCACATCTTTGAGGAGTTCGCCCGTGAGGAAAACTCCACCGTCAGCGGCATTCAGGATACCGGCCTCGGCATGTCCATCACCAAGAACATTGTGGACCTGATGGGCGGCACCATCGCCATTGAGAGCGAGCCGGGCAAGGGCAGCGAGTTTATCGTGAATCTCTGCTTTGCGCTCAGCGGACAAAAGGTGGAGCTCAGGCAGCTCCCGCAGCTGGAAGGGCTGCGGGCACTGGTGGCGGACGACGATACCGACACCTGCCTGAGCGTCAGCACCATGCTGTCCAAGATCGGGATGCGGCCGGAGTGGACGATCTCCGGCAGGGAAGCGGTGATCCGCACCCGGTATGCCATGGAGCAGGGGGATGAATTCAGCGTTTACATCATCGACTGGCTGATCCCCGATATGAACGGCATCGAGATCGTGCGGCAGATCCGCAAGGTGATTGGAAAAAGCTGCCCCATCATCATCCTGACCGCCTACGACTGGGCCGATATTGAAGAGGAAGCCCGCGCTGCCGGTGTTACCGCCTTCTGCGAAAAGCCGCTGTTCCTCTCGGAGCTGCGCAGAGTGCTGGCAGAGCCGTTCGGTGCAGAGCCTGCCTGCAGGCCGGTGCAGCTGAACGCGGAGGCCTTCAAAGGGAAAAAGATCCTGCTGGTGGAGGACAACGAGCTGAACCGTGAGATCGCAGTGGAGATCCTGAAGGAAGCGGGCTTTGAGGTGGAATCTGCCGAGGATGGCGAGATCGCCGTCCGGAAGATGAAGCAGGCGGCAGACGGACAGTATGACCTGATTCTCATGGACATCCAGATGCCCAACATGGACGGCTACGAGGCAACGCGGCAGATTCGTGCGCTGCCGGATGCCGCAAAGGCTGGCATCCCCATCTATGCAATGACGGCAAATGCCTTTGAGGAAGACCGTCAGAACGCGCTGAAGGCCGGTATGAACGGCCATATTGCAAAGCCGCTGGATATTCCACACCTGCTGCAGGTCCTTGCAGATGTACTGAAATAAACAGCGCCCAAAAGCAAAAGCACCCACAGCAAGCGCCACAGAGGTTTTGAATCTCCGGTGAGCAAATTGCTGCGGGTGCTTTATTTCTTATGCCTGAACGGCAGTTTCTGTGATGTTTGATGTAGCAATTTAACTGTACCACAGAACGACTCATTCGTCTTTTTTCACTTTGTGACACATCTATTGTAATCCTACACAGCTTTTATGGTTCAATATATGAAATTTTATTGAAAATTTTTCATGGTAGTGGTAAAATATTTTTATGTCTCTGTCATTCTGTGCCCCTTCGCGGTAGAGGGAGAGCGCAAAACAGAAAACACGCAAAAATTGCGGCATCCTTTCCGTGGGTGGGTTTTACAGCACACACTCTTGCGGGCGGTGATGTATGATCAGTAAGCCAAAGCAGCCAACCGCAAAACGATGGCTGCCCAAGAAGTGTGAGGAGAAGGATCGGATGAAAACAAAAACATTGCGCCGCCTATTTTCCATGCTTGCGGCACTGGTGATGGGGCTATCCCTGCTCACCGGATGCAGCGAAAAAAATGCGGAACGAACACAGGAGCAGGAAGACGCTCAGACTATTCAGGTGTATCTGTGGAGCACCAGCCTGTACGAAAACTATGCGCCCTATGTTCAGGCGCAGCTGCCGGACGTGAACATTGAATTCATCGTAGGCAACAACGATCTGGATTTTTACAAGTTTTTGCAGCAGAACGGCGGTCTGCCGGATATCATCACCTGCTGCCGCTTCTCGCTGCACGATGCGGCACCGTTGAAGGACAGCCTGATGAACCTTGCCATGACCAATGAGGCGGGCGCTGTGTACAACACCTACCTCAACAGCTTCAAAAACGAGGATGGCAGCGTGAACTGGCTGCCGGTCTGCGCGGATGCTCACGGCTTTGTGGTCAACCGCAGCCTTTTTGAGCAGTACGATATTCCCCTGCCCACCGATTACGCAAGCTTTGTAGCGGCCTGTCAGGCTTTTGAAAAGGTAGGCATCCGCGGCTTTACCTCCGATTATACCTACGACTACACCTGCATGGAAACCCTGCAGGGGCTTTCCGCTGCCGAGCTTACCACCACCGCGGGGCGCAAGTGGCGCACTACCTACAGCGACCCCGCCAGCACCGCGCGGGTGGGTCTGGACGACACCGTATGGCCGGGGGCGTTTGAGCGGATGGAGCAGTTCATTCAGGATACCCACCTTACAGCAGATGATCTTGCATTGAATTACGACGATGTGACCGGAATGTTCCGGAACGGAGAAGTTGCCATGTACTTTGGCAGCTCTGCCGGCGTGAAGATGTTTCAGGATGAGGGCATCGACACGATCTTTCTGCCCTTCTTCAGCCAGAACAGCGAACCGTGGATCATGACCACCCCCTATTTCCAAGTTGCCCTGAACCGGGATCTGGAGCAGGACACCGCGCGCCGCGAAAAAGCCATGAAGGTGCTGAACGTCATGCTCTCCGAACAGGCGCAGAACCGCATCGTCTCGGAGGGGCAGGACATACTGAGCTACAGCCAGAACGTTCCCCTGCGCCTGACCGAGTATCTGAAGGACGTCCGCAGCGTGGTGGAAGAAAACCACATGTATATCCGCATCGCCTCCAACGATTTCTTTGCCGTTTCCAAGGATGTGGTCTCCAAAATGATCGCAGGCGAGCTTACCGCTGAGCAGGCGTATCAGGCCTTCAATGCCCAGCTCCTTGCCGATGAGGAGCCTGCCGACAACGAGACCGTGCTGACCTCCGGGAAGGCCTATTCCAACGTATTCCACGCAAACGGCGGCAGCGCTGCCTTCTCCGTGATGGCAAACACGCTGCGCGGCGTGTATGGCACCGATGTGCTGCTTGCCACCGCAAACAGCTTTACCGGCAGTGTGCTGCAGGCGGATTATAACCAGAAAATGGCAGCTTCCATGATCATGCCAAACGGTCTGATGTCCCGCCAGCGCACCATGACCGGTGCGGAGCTGAAGGAGACCGTCCACGCCTTTGTGGAAGGCTGCGAGGGCGGGTTTGTGCCCTTCAACCGCGGTTCTCTGCCAGTGGTCAGCGGCATTGCTGTGGAGGTAAAAGAGAATAACGGCAGCTATACCCTGACCGGCATCACCCGGAACGGACAGCCGCTCCGGGACGACGACACCGTTACCGTGACCTGCCTTGCAACGGAAAAGCAGATGGAAGCGCTGCTTGCGAGCGACAGCGGCACGTCTGCTGGCGAAGATACGTGGGTAAAAAACACATGGCGCGATTATATCTCCGGCGGCGCAGCGCTTGCAGAGCCGGAAAACTACATGACACTGAGGTGAGCGGAATGGCAGACGAAAAGCACGAATCCAAACGCAGCTGCTATTCCCGGCACAAGTGGCTGCCTGCCGCCGCTGCCATCCTTCTTTTGGTCTTTCTGGCAGCCGGTTTCAGCTTCCGGTACATCTCGTTTATGTCGCAGACCATCTATCAGGAAAGCACCTCGCATCTGGAAGAGGTACTGTATAAATCCAATAGTATGCTGAAAGAGATGGTGCGCAAAAACCTGACCTATCTGCATCTGTGCAACGGCTTTCTGAAAAACACCTCGAATGAGGATGAAATTCAGGCCTATATCGAGGAAGCACAGCAGGCAACCGGATTTGTTAACTTCTACTTTCTTTCCTATGACGGCAACTACATGACCGTGACCGGGGGAACCGGCTACCTTGGCCTGCAGACCAATCTGGACGAAAAGCTCTCCGATGGCGAGGATATCGTCGTGAATACGGCGCTGCCCGGCAAAGCCCCGATGCTTGCGTTCATCTGCCCCGAAACGCAGGGCAGCTACCGGGGCTTTGCCTACGATGCCGTTGCCATCACCTATTATAATGATGCTGTGCTGAGATTGCTGGACAGCTCTGCTTTTCAGGGCAATGCCAGCAACTATGTGATCTACCCGGATGGGCGGGTGGTGATTGACAATTCCGTAAATCGCAAGGAAATCATTTACAACTTCATTGCGATGCTGCGCGACCATTCCGACCTTTCCGAGGAACAGATTCTTGCCCTTTCGGATGATTTTGCGCAGGGCCGCAGCGGAAACCTGCGGGTCAAACTGGGCGACACCAGTTATTATCTGGTCTACGAGGATACCGCGGTCCAGAACTGGACGATGGTGGGGCTTGTGCCGGTCAGCATCGTCAATGCCAGTCTGGATAAGCTGTGGTTCCACACGGTGCAGATCGTGGCGGGCATCGCCTTGGGCCTTGCTGTGCTGATCATCCTGCTGACCCTGCGCAGAAGCCATACGACCCTGCGCCGGAAGGACACTGAGATCCTGTACCGGGACGAGCTGTTCCAAAAGCTTTCGCTGAACGTGGACGACGTTTTCCTGATGCTGGACGCAAAGACCTCCAAGGTGGATTATGTCAGCCCCAACGTCGAACGGCTGCTGGGCATCCCGTGGAAAGAAGTGCGGCAGGATGCCCGTGCTCTGGCAGCGCTGCACCCGAAGGATGACCCGGATCGCGACAAGAACTTTCTGGAAGGACTGCTCAGCGGGCAGCAACGCGAATGGGATTTCGAGTTTGAGCATCGGGAGACCAAAGAGCGGCGCTGGTTCCATAACATCGCCATGGGCAGCGAGGTAGAGGGCAGGACCAAGTATATCCTTGTCTTGTCCGACCGCACCGCCGACAGGCAGGTGAATCAGGCACTTTCGGATGCCGTTGCAGCGGCCGAGACTGCCAACCGCGCCAAAAGCACCTTCCTTTCCAATATGTCCCACGACATCCGCACCCCCATGAACGCCATCATCGGCTTTACCACGCTGGCACTCAGCAACATTGACGATAAAGACCGGGTGAAGGATTATCTTGCCAAGACCCTCGCTTCCAGCAATCATCTACTTTCCCTCATCAACGATGTGCTGGATATGAGCCGCATCGAAAGCGGAAAGATCCATCTGGAAGAAGTGGAAGTCAACCTTTCGGATGTGCTGCACGACTTAAAAACCATCGTCAGCGGGCAGATCTACGCAAAGCAGCTGGAGCTTTATATGGATGCCATGGATGTGACCGATGAGGACGTCTACTGCGATAAGACCCGGCTGAATCAGGTACTGCTGAACCTGCTGTCCAACGCCATCAAGTTCACCCCGGCGGGCGGCACGGTCTCGGTGCGGGTGCGGCAGCTTGCCGGAGCGGTGCGCGGCTGCGGGCAGTACGAGTTCCGCGTCAAGGACAACGGCATCGGCATGAGCCAAGAGTTCGCCAAAAAGATTTTTGAGCCGTTTGAGCGGGAGCGCACCTCCACGGTAAGCCGGATCCAGGGCACCGGCCTTGGCATGGCTATTACCAAAAACATCGTGGATATGATGGGCGGCACCATCGAGGTGCAGACGGCGCAGGGCAAGGGCAGCGAGTTTATCATTCGTGTGCCCATGCGTGCGCAGGCAGAGCACCGTCCGGTGGAAAAGATCACCGAACTGGAAGGCCTGAAGGCACTGGTGGTGGATGACGATTTCAACACCTGCGACAGCGTGACAAAGATGCTGGTCAAGGTGGGCATGCGTGCCGAGTGGACCCTTTCCGGCAAGGAAGCGGTGCTGCGTGCACGGCAGTCCATCGAGATGAGCGATGCTTACCATGCCTATATCATCGACTGGCGCTTGCCGGATATGAACGGCATCGAAGTCACCCGCCAGATCCGCAGCCTGAACGATGATACGCCCATCATCATCCTGACCGCCTACGACTGGTCCGACATTGAGGTGGAGGCAAAGGCTGCTGGTGTGACCGCCTTCTGCTCCAAGCCCATGTTCATGTCCGACCTGCGCGAGACCCTGATGAACGCCATCGGCCAGACACAGACGGATGCAGCGCAGGAGCTTCTGCCGAAAAAGGACACCAACTTCAAGGGCAGGCACATCCTGCTGGTAGAGGACAACGAGCTGAACCGCGAGATCGCGCAGGAGATCCTGTGCGAGTACGGCTTCCGGGTCGATACGGCTGAAAACGGTGCCGTGGCGGTGGAAAAGGTAAGCACTGCCGCACCGGGCAGCTATGATCTGGTGCTGATGGATGTGCAGATGCCGGTGATGGACGGCTATACCGCCACCCGGCAGATCCGCGCACTGGGCGACCCTGCACTGGCAAAGATCCCGATCCTTGCCATGACTGCCAACGCATTCGATGAAGACCGCCGCAATGCCTTGGAAAGCGGCATGACCGGCTTTTTGTCCAAACCCATCGTGATCGGCGACCTTGTGCAGGAGCTGCGCAAGATCCTGTGACCAACTCATCATTGACAAACCGACATTGTGAACTCAAGGAGCCTGTCCAAAAGAAAGCATAAAAATGCATATAACGCCCTATGAAATGGTGTCACGGGGCGTTTTATTTTGTCTTGTTTTGTGGGCGATGTTGCGGTTTATGTTGCGGTTTTGCGAAAACTTGCGAGACTAAATAAAAAAATCCCACGAAATTACGATTCTAAACGTAAATTCGTAGGATTTTTGGAGCTACTGACCTGATTCGAACAGGCGACCTGCTCATTACGAGTGAGCTGCTCTACCAGCTGAGCCACAGTAGCAGATAAAATTTTCTTGCATGTTCTGCAACGAGAAATATTCTATCATACTTCCTGTGCGCTGTCAAGATTTGATTTTGCGGCAGAACAGGTGCAAATAGTCTGTGACGCAAAAATATAACTGCCCTCCGAGAAAAAACTCGAAGAGCAGCCTTGCACACAAGAATAATCAGTTGAACAGCTTACGGCCGATCCAGATGCAGATGCAGGCACCCACAACGGAAACGAGGATCTCACCCACGATGCCGGTAGCGCTCAGACCAATCAGGCCGAATACGATGCTGCCTACAAAACCGCCCAGAATGCCCAGCACGATATTGCGCACGGTGGAAGTTTCGCTGCCCATAATGCGGCCGGCGATGTAACCAGCCAGAGCGCCGATCAACAGACTGAAAATAAAACCAAACATAATATTCTACCTCCTGAGTTTTAAAGCTCTGCGCTCTGCCCGGCGGTTTCCCGGGCAAAGCGGCAAATATCCTTCAAACAACATTTTTCGCATTCTGGTTTGCGCGCATTGCACACTGCCCGACCATGCATCACAAAGCGGTGGCACAGGTCGCTGCCTTCTTCCGGAGGAACGATCTTCCACAGGGCCATTTCCACCTTCTGCGGTTCCTTGATGCCGTCCACAAGGCCGATCTTGTTGCACAGCCGAATGCAGTGGGTGTCTGTTACGATAGCAGGCTTGCCAAACACATCGCCCATGATAAGGTTTGCGCTCTTGCGGCCTACGCCGGGCAGGGCGAGCAGCTCTTCAAAGGTGGTGGGCACCTGACAACCGTATTTATCGCGCAGCACCCGCATACAGGCGGAGATATCCCGCGCTTTGGAGTGTCCCAACCCGCAGGGCTTGACGATGGCTTCAATGTCTTCGGGTTCCGCAGCAGCCAGCGCAGCAACATTGGGATATTTGGCAAACAGGTCTTCCACCACAATGTTCACGCGGGCATCGGTGCACTGGGCTGCCAGGCGCACGCTGACCAGAAGCTGCCAGGCGTGGTCATAATCCAATGTACAGCCGGCGTCTGGGTATTCTTTTTTTAACCGGTCGATCACTTCCAGCGCCAGCGCCTTTTTTGCAGTAAGGTCTTCTGGTGCTTTTTTGCGAACAGGCATTTCATCCACTCCCATCGAGAAAAGCTGATACGATAATACCATGTTTTGCGTTTTTTGTAAACTGCGGGCAAAAATTATCTGAGAATGATTTTCAGATAAAACCTTGCTCTTACTGCCAAAATGCGATATACTATAGAAAAATGCTGGGGAAATCGCGCCTCGGTACGGGAGGAGGAAAACACGATGAACGAACCACTGGCACAGCGTCTGCGGCCCAAAACACTGGCAGATGTCTGCGGTCAGCAGCATCTGCTGGCACCGGGCAGGGTGTTCCGCCGTACCATCGAGAGCGGACGCATCCCGAACATGATCTTCTACGGCCCGTCCGGTACCGGAAAAACGACGGTGGCACGCATCATTGCAGAAAACAGCGGTATGACGCTGCATAAGCTCAATGGCACTTCCTGCGGCACCGGGGACATCAAGGCGGTGCTCAAGGATATCGGCACGCTGGCAGGTGCGGGAGGCATCCTGCTGTATCTGGACGAGATCCAGTACCTGAACAAAAAACAGCAGCAGAGCCTGCTGGAATGCATTGAGGACGGCTCGGTGACGCTCATTGCATCCACCACCGAAAATCCATACTTCTACATTTATAATGCGCTGCTGTCCCGCTGTACGGTGTTTGAGTTCAAATCACTTTCGGCAGCGGATGTGGAGCGTGGGGTGCACAATGCACTGAAAAAGCTTTCGGAAGGGGAGAGCACAAAGGTCTGCATGGACGAGGATGCCTGTGCCTACCTTGCCGAGAGCGCAGGCGGCGACCTGCGCAAGGCGCTGGGCTGTCTTGATTTTGCGGTGACGGCAGCTCCCATTGAGGATGGGGAAAAGCACATTACGCTGGAAATGATCCAGCAGGTCACCCGCCGCACTGCCATGCGGTATGACCGGGAGGGCGATGACCACTACGACATCGTGTCAGCCTACCAGAAGTCCATGCGCGGCTCCGACCCGGATGCGGCGCTGCATTATCTGGCCCGTCTGCTGGAAGCAGGAGATCTGCCCTCGGCCTGCCGTCGCCTGATGGTATGTGCCTGCGAGGATGTGGGCCTTGCCTATCCACAGATCATCCCCATTGTGAAGGCGGCAATTGATGCCGCCAACATGGTGGGCCTGCCGGAAGCACGGCTCCCGCTGGCAGATGCCGTCATTCTGGTGGCCACCAGTCCCAAGTCCAACAGTGCCCATGATGCCATCAACGCGGCCATTGCGGATGTGCAGGCGGGCCGTACCGGGCCGATCCCGCGCCAACTGCAGAACAAGCACTACGACGGTGAGGATGCTCTGGTGAAGGGCCAGAACTACAAATACGCCCATGACTACGACCATCACTGGGTGGAACAGCAATACCTGCCAGATGCCATCAAGGACGTGAAATATTACACCTTTGGCGATAACAAAAATGAGCAGGCGGCCCGTGCCTACTGGGCAAAGATCAAGGGCGAAGAGAACGTCTGAACAAGACCTTTTGTATGAGGAGAAAGCAAAGGAGAAGTTATGCGATATTCCAAACAGCGCGAGCTGGTCATGCAGACGGTGCAGAACCTGTGCGACCACCCCACCGCCGAGGAAATTTATGATGCTGCGGTCAAGGAATGCCCGGGCCTGAGCCTTGGCACCGTATACCGTAACCTGAATAGTCTGGTGGATGCGGGCCGGGTGCGCCGGGTGTCCATTCCAGGCAAGGCTGACCGCTTTGACCACACGCTGCCCTGGCACAGCCATCTGTACTGCACCGTGTGCGGCAGCGTGACCGATGCCGAGGTGGACGAAAAGCAGGTAATGAAGCTGGTGAAAAACCAGAAGGGCCATGTGCAGGACTGCGCTGTTGTGCTGATCGGCGTATGCGAGGCCTGCTGCGAGAAGCAGGTGCAGGAAAACGCCCACTGAACCATAAAATTTGCACGGAACCTCTTGCCCGGAGCGTATAAACAGGGTATACTATAGAGAAGGCTCTTTTCAGAAAGTGCAAGTAGATTTTCGCCGCACAGGGCGCTTCGGCCCGGCGGAGAAGGATGGTTTGATTGGAATATATTAGTTTTGAACATAATAACATTGCCGCTGAGCTGGTAAAGCAGGCCTATGATACGCCGCCGCTGGCCTTTGTGCACAGCTATGGCTGTCAGCAGAACGTGAACGACGGTGAGCGGATCAAGGGCGTGCTGATGGACATCGGCTATGGCCTGTGCGATAAGCCCGAGGATGCAGACCTGATCCTCTTCAACACCTGCGCCGTGCGTGAGCATGCCGAGCAGCGTGTGTTCGGCAACGTAGGTGCCCTGAAGGGACTCAAGGAAAAAAAGCATGATCTCATCATCGGCCTGTGCGGATGCATGGCCAACCAGAAGCACGTGGTAGAAAAGCTGCGCCAGAGCTATCCTTACGTTGACCTTGTGTTTGGCGTGGACGGCATCGACACCCTGCCGCAGCTCATTGCCCAGAAGCTGCAGAAGCATAAGCGTGTGCTGATGGAGCCCGCCCAGCGCCCGGTCATCGTGGAGAATATCCCCATCCGGCGTGAGAGCGAGTTCCGCGCATGGCTGCCCATCATGTACGGCTGCGACAACTTCTGCACCTACTGCATCGTGCCCTATGTGCGCGGGCGCGAGCGCTCGCGGCGCTTTGACGACGTGGTCGCCGAGGCGCGGCAGCTCGTGGAGGCCGGATATAAGGACATCACCCTGCTGGGCCAGAACGTCAACAGTTACGGAAAGGGTCTGGAAGAAAAGGTGGACTTTTCCGATCTGCTCAACCTGCTGTGCACGGTGCCCGGCGATTATCACATCCGCTTTATGACCAGCCACCCCAAGGATGCCAGCCACAAGCTGATCGACACCATTGCCGCCCAGCCGAAGCTGTGCAAGCACCTGCACCTGCCGGTGCAGTGCGGCTCCGATGAACTGCTGAAGAAGATGAACCGCCACTACACGGTGGAGCAGTACATGGAGCTGATCGAATATGCTCGCAAAACGGTGCCCGGCATCACCTTTTCCAGTGACATTATCGTTGGCTTCCCCGGCGAGACCGAAGCAGACTTTGTAAAGACGCTGGAACTGGTGCAGAAGGTGGGCTATATGCAGCTGTTCACCTTTATCTATTCCAAGCGCACCGGCACCAAGGCCGCCGATATGCCGGACCCCACCCCCCGCAAGGAAAAGACCGACCGCATGACCCGCCTGCTCAAGGTTCAGGACGAGATCGCCATGGCACTGGTCAAGGCGCAGGTTGGTCAGACTGTGAAGGTACTGGTAGAGGGCTTTGGCCGCAATGAGGGCACCCTCTCCGGCCGTCTGGACAACAACCTGACGGTGGAGTTCACGGCAGACGCTTCCCTGATGGGCAGCTATGCCAACGTACATCTCACGGGCGCACGGGCGACTGTGCTGCTGGGTGAGCTTGCCTGAGTGATTCCGGGGCAGTGCCCCTGAACGTATAAATAAGAAGGAGACCATTCAAATGGATTGCATTGATCTTTTCAAGCGCGCAGCCGTTGCGCTGCAGACCGATAGCCGCTACCTCGTTCTGGATCAGACCCGCAAGGCAAACGATAAGGACGAAGAGCTGCAGAACCTGATCGGCGAGTTCAACCTCGCCCGCATGGATCTGAACAATGAGATCGGCAAGAGCGAGCGCAACGATGCCCGCATCGCCGAACTGAACGAAAAGGTGAACAGCCTGTACGGCCAGATCATGGGCAACGAAGGCATGGTGGCTTACAACGAGGCCAAGCGTGACTGCGAGAACCTCGTGAACTATATCGATGCCATCATCAACACTGCCATGAATGGCGGCGACCCCATGACGGTACAGGAGCCTTCTGCTTCCTGCACCGGCAGCCGCCCCACCCGCCGCGGGCCCCCGATGCCGTCA
>OGPH01001782.1_pt1 | contig 14558 bp, 11 predicted proteins | sample 1552891 | NCBI WGS metagenome assembly OGPH01 (sample SAMEA2580272, study PRJEB22360) | human gut metagenome | biome: human gut; feature: human-associated habitat; material: faeces | place: Denmark | collected 2008/2010 | reverse complement strand
CCTGGAGGGGCTCCTGTATACCTGCGGAGCGCTTGCTCTTGCCCTTGCGCTGATCGTGGGAACAGTCCCCTTTCTTGGCCGGGCGGTCGGCCGTCTGATCTGGTTTTTTACCTGGCATTTGACGCTCTGGCCCGTCTTTCTGTTCCTGCCCGCCTTCGTGCTTCTGGGAATCGGAATCCCCGTTGCCAGCTGCAGGGCCGCCCGGAAGTATTCCGTGGTGGAGCGGCTGCGGGTGGAGTGAGATTAAAAAATACGGTTTGCCGGAACCAGTGGAAAAAACAGACGCGGACAGCCCTCCGTAAAATAGAAGGGCTGCCCGTTTGTCTTAACCTGATGGATCAGAAGCTTTCCAGGATCAGGCCGCCGTCACAGACGATAATCGTTCCCTGTGTATAGGTATTGGCGTCGGAGGCCAGAAACAGCAGAGCGCCGGAGAGATCCCCGTATTGTCCCAGTCTTCTCTGAGGCACTTTATTGCGGATGTTCTCAAGGATTGCCGGCGGGGTATCAGGCGCCATTTCACCATTCTGCATATTCCCGGGAGCAATACCGTTGACGTAGATGCCATGTCCTGCCCATGCGGCGGCACAGGATTTGGTGAGCGCCGCCTCCGCCGCCTTTGCGACATGGTATACGACTGCCGCCGGAGAGGCGCTGAAGCTGTTGACAGAACAGATGTTGATGATCCGGCCTCCTTTTTCCAGCATGGAGGCGTTTACCACCTCTTTACTCATCAGCCAGGTACCTGTCACGTCCACATCCAGGCATTCCCGCCAGTCTTCGGCTGAGATCTCCTCCGGACGGCCGTAGCGGATGATGCCGGCGTTATTGACCAGAATGTCGATCTTTCCATATTCGTCCATAACGGCGGAAACGGCGGCCTGCACGCTTGCCTCGTCGGAAATATCCACCTTAACGGTCATGACCTTTACGCCGCACTTTTCCCGGATCCCTTCCGCCACCTTTTTCATTTTCTCTTCATTTCCGGCCATCAGAGCCAGATCCGCTCCGTATTCGGCGAGCGAGGTGGCAAGCTCCACGCCCAGTCCCCTGGATGCGCCGGTCACAACGGCGACTCTGCCGGTCAGATCAAAATTGACTGTTTTTCCCATAAGATCCTCCTTCCATGTGCAAGTACCTGCGGTTACAGGGTTATTGTACCATGCCTGAAAAGTGCGGCCCCGGCTGTACATCCTGCCGCGATTTTTCACCGGGCCGGGTTCAGCCGCCGTGCTTTCCCACATGTCCCAGCTGCCAGAAGGCCACTGCGCTGGCCGCGGCCACGTTCAGGGAGTCTACGCCGTGGGACATGGGGATGCGCACCGTATAGTCGCAGGCCGCGATAGTGGTGTCGGAAAGCCCATCCCCTTCGCTTCCCAGCACAAGGGCCAGCCGTTCTTCTGCCGAAAGCCGCGGGTCGTCGATGGACAGGGAATCCTCCCGCAGCGCCATCGCCACAGTCCGAAAACCAAGCCTGCGCAGAAGCCGCAGCCCGCCTTCCGGCCAGTCCGTTCGGTTTTCCGGCCGGTTCATTTCACTTTTCTGCCAGTCCGCTTCGTTTTCCTGCCGCGTTATGCCTTCCTGCCGGACCGCCTCGGCCTTCTTTGGAAAAAAAGCCCAGGGGATCTGAAAGACCGTACCCATACTGACCCGGATGGAGCGCCGGTAAAGGGGATCGCTGCATCCGTGGGTGAGAAGCACGGCGTCCATGGAAAGCGCCGCCGCGGAACGAAAGATCGCGCCCACATTGGTGGGATTCATTATCTGCTCCAGGACGGCGATTCTGCGGGCGTTCCTACAGACCTGCTCCACGCAGAGAGGCTCCGGGCGGCGCATGGCGCAGAGCATGCCGCGGGTGAGAGCGAAGCCGGTCAGACGGGTCAGCATGTCAAACGGAGCCGTATAGACGGGGACCCGCCATCCGGCAATGAGCCTTCCCGCTGCCTCCTTCTGCTTTTCTTCGCACAGCATGGAGACCGGCCTGCAGCCGGAAGCCAGGGCGCGCTCGATCACTTTGGGGCTTTCCGCGATGAACAGTCCCCGCTCCGGTTCGTAAAAGCGCAGAAGCTCCGTTTCGGAAAGCCTGGCGTAAACGTCCAGCTCCGGCGCGGAAAGATCTGTTATGGGGATAAATTCCGGGGCTTCCGGAAAAACCGTATTCTTTTCCATATTTGTATTCGTTTCAGGATTCATCGTCTTTTTTCCTTCGGGGAAACTCGTATTCTGTTTCAGAACCACTAACGGCTCCAATGTCTGAAAGTTTACCATAAAACGAAGCGTCTGCCAAGAACGGCGGCAGACGCTCTGTCGGAACGGCGCAAATATTTGATTTGAGACTTTTTCGTACGGTTCTGTCATATGGCTCGTCCTTTTCGACCGTACCGAAGCACCATTCCGGACCTCCATGGCCTTCCCGGTCTTGCAGTTTTCTCCATGATGATATGCTATATTCATTTAAAGACACAAATAAATCATGTCTTTAAATGCAAAAAACAATTTCGCCAAAAGGAAAGACGATCCGGCTGAAAGGGAAGATAATTCCGTCAAAGAAAAGTCCGCCCAAACAGGCACAACCCGGCCCACAGCCATCTGGCGCTGAACAGCTAAATATGAGAACTGTCCGACAGCTCATAGAAACGCACGGGCCGTCCCTTCCCGGGCGCGGGGGAGGAAAGGGAGCGCTCCCGGATGATCTTCCTTTTCGCCAGAGCGGAGAGGATCCGGTTGGCACTTCGTACCGTCACATGAAGATACCGGGCAAGAAGCTCGGAGGTAACGGAAGCGGAAGCGGCTTCCTGCGCCTGCATCCCCTCCAGAAGAGTGATGGTCCGCACGTAATTCATGGGAGAGACGGACAGCTCGGAGGCGAGATTGGCGGACAGTCCCAGAAGGTTGGTATGGATCGTCAGGCAGCAGTCCGAAAGCAGGGGGCCGGTGAGCGTCCCGTCCTGCAGGCAGAAACAGCAGGAATCGGAGAAGTCCTCCGCAAAGGAAAGGGCTGAGAGAGCGTCACCGCGGGCCGAAAAGGGCTGCTGTCCGATGCCGATGCCGGCGTTCAGGGCTGCCGGATAGGCTTCCCGGATTTTCCCCAGACAGTCCAGGAGCGGCTGCCAGGGCTCGGCGGGATCGCAGGGAGCGGAAAGGTTCAGCTCCAGACGGCCGTTTGAGGATTCAATGGAAAGCCCGGAAAGCTGCTTTTCCCTTTTATAGTCCACCAGGAGCTTTTTCAGCGTCGCTTCCCGGTATTCCCTTTCGTTATAATCCGGTCCGCCCTTCCCGGCATAGTCCAGGATCATGGTCAGAGCCATATTTTCCGTCTTTTTCCGGTTCTCCGTCAGGACGAGGATCCGGTTCAGGCCTTCCCTGATATTTTCAGGAAGCAGGGCGATGTGCGTACAGGGAAAGCCTCTGGAAGCGGCCTGCTCGTACAGGCTGCTGATGGTGAAAAAGCCGTGGGAGATCTCCCCGGTCTCGTACAGGCGCAGGATCTCCTCCGACAGCTGCTCCAGCATGTGGTCGGTATAGTGCCAGGTGGTGAGGCAGCGGGGCATGTGCGCCGTCCCGAGATAATCCTCGTAAAGCTTCCGGTCGGTAACGTTGGCGATCCCGTCGCAGAAAACCTTCGTCAGAGGGATCTGCGGGCATTCCCGGGAAAAGCGCAGCAGGGCCAGGGCGGTCAGAAGCCTGCTGTGCCGCATGCTGCAGACGGGAAGCCGGGCGGACGGGAAGCGGCTGTGAAAATAATTTTCCGGAAGGGCCCCGGAGAAAAGGATCCCGTCGATCTGCTTTTCATATTTCCGGTAAAGGGACGCGATCTCATAGAAATCGGAATATTCCAGACAGAAAAAACAGTCCCGGCGGTTCAGCCCCCGGATGGCCTCCTCAAAGGCCGCCCGATAGGTTTTCGGCGTAAATACGGCAATCTTCATCACAAACCCCATTCCGGAGCGGGGGATACGGCGGAAGGATGCGGCATGCGGCCCCCTTCCGTGTCCCTGCTCCTTTGGCAAAAATATTTTCAGATGATGACAGAATGATACCACGAGCGCAGAGGAGAAAGCGACGCCGCAGGCGTCATTTTCTTCTCAAGCCGTGGGTTAGGTATCATCCCCGCGAAGCGGGGCGGCACGATAGAATCGTGCCGGATTGCGCCTCGCGCAATCATTATACCGGCAGATGATTTGACATGTCAATCCTGCGCTTCCTGCAGATACGCTTCCGCTTTCTCTGCTGTCAACGCAAACCTCTTCTGAAGCTTCTGCAGGATCACAGCATCCGGGACGGCACATTCCCGCAGCGACACGATCATCCCATGGATTCCCTTTTCCAGGCCTGCGGCCATTCCTTTTTCTATTCCTTTTTCTATTCCTTTTTCTATCCCAATTTCAATTCCATCCTCCCGGATCCCCTTCAGCGCTTCGCACAGATCATATTTCTCGTCCACCCGATAGGCTTCCACATCCTCCATCAGCTTCCTGTTATTTGTCATAACTGCAATCACCTCCATCGTCTCCCGGTCCAGTGACCGGTACTCCTTTCTGCGGTTCATAAGCTCCATCAGGCCATTCTTGTCCTTCCGGCAGGACAGAATTTCCAGCACCTCTCTCAAAGAAGTCCGGAATTTTCCATAGTCCATCGGCTGGTCCGCCCGCACCAGCACAAAAGAGTAATTCTGAAAATGAGAGCGGAACAGCTCCGGCCCGTTTCCAAAATCCATCATTTCTTTCAGACTGACCGGGCCGTCCCACTCCTCTTCCCCGTGGTACAGACAGATCGTATATACCGGCGCCAGCCTGTCGCTTTTCAGCAGACGGCAGAATCGCTCCGCTGCCGTGTGATAGACGTCTCTGCGGTCATTTCCCTCCTGCAGCCGCCTCAGCTGCTTCAGATATTCCTGCACATCGTAATTCATACATCGCAGCGGCATGCTGTAGTCTACCAGTTCCTGCGCTTCCACCGCCAGAATTCGGAGCATTCCTCCATCCTTCAGACGCTTTTTCACGTCCCGGTAACGGCTGCGGTAGATGTTCCTCCCTTTTCCATCCTTTCCTCTCTGCGTATAACGTTCGGAAGCATCTTCCAGCTTCTCCGGATCAATTACCGGCCTTCCGCCAAACAGAACTCCATTGCACAGATCCGCAAACCTTTCGTTGTCATCAAAATAGTCGAGCAGTACATCATTTTGTTTTCCCAATCAAAACAATCTTCCTTTCCCGGCAGTCCATCCGGCCCTCGTCTGCCGCAGCTGCGTTTTCTTTCCATACCGGAACGCGTTTTCATATTTTCATCTTTTTCTGTTTTAAAAGTCAGAGTAAATACGGCAGAATTGCCAGAAAAACAGAAGAATCAGATGTGTTGTCTTTATCATAACCGGCAGACGGGGGACTGTCAAGTCATGATTTACTTGAGTTTCCGCAGTCCTGTCCTTGACTTATCGCGTCAGGAATGCTACCATAGCTTTGTTTTGGAAAGGACGACGGAAAATGAAGTCAATCGGATGCATGGACTTTGCTCCCTGCTGGAAACATCTTCATATCGACGGACAGGCAACGGCAGAAAGTGCCGTTTTTTTATTGGAAATTTTACTGTAGTAAATCAGGAAAGGAGAACCTCATGAAAAAGAACTGGACTGTATTCCTGCCAAAACTCGGAATGATCGTATTGGGAAACCTGCTGTATGCGCTGGCGGTGACGCTTTTCATCGTGCCGAATCAGCTTCTCACAGGCGGGACCACGGGGCTGGCGCTGTTTTTTTACCGGACCGCCGGAATCCCGGTCAGCGTCTTCGTCTGCGTCTTCAACGTGGCCATGTTTCTTCTTGGCGCCTGGATTCTGGGAAAGCAGTTTGCCGTGACCACCATTCTCAGCACGCTGATTTATCCTCTGCTGCTGAGTGTTCTGGAGCATTCCGGCCTGCCCGGCATCGTCATGGAGGAGCGGCTTACGGCAGTGCTCTACGCCGGTGTGCTCATCGGCGCAGGAATCGGCATCGTCATGCGGGCCGGTGCCTCCACGGGAGGCATGGACATTCCGGCCCTGATCCTGAAAAAGAAAAGGAACATCAACGTATCCGCCACCATCTATCTGTGCGACTGCATCGTTCTGGCCCTTCAGATGATGAACACCGATATCCACGCCCTTCTCTATGGAATTCTGCTGATCGTGGTATACACCGTCGCTCTGGATAAAGTCCTGCTGTTCGGCGGCGCAAAGATGCAGGTCAAAATCATCAGCAAAGAGCACGAGGTCATCAACCACCTGCTGGCGGAGCGCATTGACTGCGGCACCTCGCTTCTCCACATGGAAACCGGCTATCTTCACAAAGAAGAAAACATGGTTCTCGCCGTCATCTCCAACCGGGATCTTCCCAGGGTAAACCAGCTCATTCTGGAGGTGGATCCGGAAGCCTTCATCATTGTAAACCGGATCAACGAGGTGCGGGGAAGAGGCTTCACGCTGAATAAAGTATATCGATAAAACGGCCGGATGGCACGCGCACTCTCACAAAGCTTTCAGTGGGCATAGGATTCAGCCATCCGTTAAGGCGGACGGCCTTTCTTCCAGACACATCTGCCCTCCAATCAGCACTGCAGCGGAATCCGTCCCATGACCGATCCGCTGCGTTTTTGCGACGGGAAGCTCCGGTCCCGCATGCGCTCTGACAAGGGCGGCCAGCCTTTCCTCCGCGTCCGGCACACTTCCTTCCAACTCCGTAAAAGTACCGAGAAGCAGTCCGGAAACCTGACGGAAAACGCCCATCTGCTCAAGCTGTGCCAGCCCGGAAGCGATCATCGCCTCCCCGCCGCTGAAGCCTTCCAGCAGCAGGAGCTTTCCCCGCATATCCGGCCAGAATTCTGTTCCGGCAAGCTTCAGCAGACAACGCAGATTGCCGCCTGCAACGACGCCTTCCATCCGGCTCTTCTGCATGAAATGAATGGGAAAGGAAAAAAGCGGTTCCGCCTCCTCGGATTCACCATTCTCCGTTTTCCCGAACAGGGCTTCCGACAGGGCCGCTGTCTGTTCCTCTCCCCGCTCATACAGCAGATTCCGGACCTGCCAGAGCACGGAAGCTCTGCCGGTTTTCGCATAAATCGCGTTCAGAATCACCGTCAGATCACTGTAACCCCAAAACAGCTTATCCGCCCCGGCGATCACCGAATAATCCAGAAAGGGCAGCACCTCATTGGCCGCGTTTCCGCCGGAAATATCAAAAATTACCCGGATGGAATCGTCCCGGTAAAAATCCATCAGCGCCTGCGCCCGCTCCCTGCCTGTTCCGGAAAAAGCGCCGTCTCTGGCAAAGATGCAGGGCGAAAGCTGCGGGCGCAGGCCCAGAGACTCCAGTTTTCCGATAAGCCTGTCAGGTTCTTCACCCGTTCTTATTTTTCGTCCATCGGAGCAGCAGACAATTCCTGCCCTGCTGCCCTTTTCGATCCTGTATACAGGCTTCATTCCATTCCCTCATTTCTCCGGTGAAATAATATACTTTCCCCTGGCCCGCAGCTCCGGCTTAGCCAGGATATCCGCCAGCCGGTCCAGTCCGCATACCTCATGCACCATGCTGCTCACATCCAGCCTGCCGCTGTCAATCAGCCTGAGCGCTCTGGTCTGGGTGTAGGGATTGATATAGGAGGCCTTCAGCTCCAGCTCCTTTTTAAAAATCTCAAAGGGCCGGATGGATACCGTTTCCTGCGGTGCGGTCAGTCCGAACATCATCACCACCGCCTTATACCCTGCCAGATCGATGGCCTGCTCGATGGTGGAAGGCTTTCCCACGCACTCGATCACCGTATCGATGTGATCCATCCCCGCCGCATGAAGCGCCGCTTTTACGTCCTCGCGAAGGGAATCCACACACACGTCCGCCCCAAGGGCCGCTCCCACCCGGCGCTTCTCTTCCACCGGCTCCAGAAGGGCGGTTTTCGCAGCTCCGGCAAGTCTGGCAAGCTGCAGCATCAGAAGGCCGATCATGCCGCCTCCGATCACCACCACCTGATGGCCTGGGCAGATGCCGCACAGATCGATGCCATGAAGGCAGCAGGCCACCGGCTCCGCCATCGCTCCCTGTTCAAAGCTGGTGTTGTCCCCCAGCCGGTATACCTGTCTGGCCTTCACCGCACAGTATTCCGCAAAGCCGCCGTCCACCGTGGTGCCATAGCCGATCATATGCTCACAGTAATGCCCCACGCCCTCCCGGCAGGGCGTACAGGAGCCGCACACGCAGTTGGGATCGATGCAGACCCTGTCTCCGGATTTATAATCCGTTACCTGTTCTCCCGTCTGAACGATCACGCCTGAAAATTCATGTCCCAGAATCGTGGGCGGCGTCACCTCCGCAGCTCCCTCATCCCCTTCAAAAATGTGCACATCCGTGCCGCAGACACCGCAGGCCTTCACCTGGATCAACACCTCATCCGGCCCCGGAACCGGCATGGGGCGTTCCTCAATCCGTACCTCATGTTTTCCGTAAAATACCGCGCATTTCATGTTTTTTCCCTCCTGTTTTGCCGTCAGAAACAACGTTTCCTGTCAACTTCCTGTCAATTTCTTTTTCATCACAAGCTGATAATGGATCCCGTCCATCAGCAGCATGGCACACCACCCGATGGCGCAGGAAACCGCAAAGCTGCGGATGCCCAGACGGCCGGAAAGCAGATAGACAAAAAGAACCCGGAAGCTGGTCTGCAGCGCCGTCCCGGCCAGGGTCATTTTCATCCTGCCCATGCCCCGGTAAAAGCCCTGAATTCCATTGGTGAGCCCCGGCAAAATATAGAAAAAAGCCATCAGGCCCAGATATCCCACGCCTTCCGCGATCACGGCGGTCTCTTCCTTCCCCACGAACAGCTCCATCACAGACCGCCTCGCCAGCAGAACCGCCACACAGGCCATCACGCCGTAAAGCGCCTCCATCCACATGCCGGCCGCAAATCCTTTCCGGATCCGCTCCTTTTTTTCCGCCCCTCCGTTCTGGGCGATGAAGGTGGTCATGGCATTGGGAATGTTGCGTTCCGGCACCAGCGCATAATCGTCGATCTTCGTCACCGCATTGAAGGCCGCCATAATGTCCACGCCCATCCCGTTCACCGCCCCCTGAATCAGCAGGTTTCCGATGGGCTGGCAGGCCTGCTGCAGCGCAGTGACGCCGCCGTAGCGCAGCGTCTCCCCAAGCAGCGCCCGGTCCGCATGAAGCTCCCGGAACGGAACATGCAGCATGGAAACCTTCCGCTTCACATAGACCGCACAGCCCACGGCGCTGACCGCCTGCGCGAGCACAGTCGTCAGGGCGGAACACACGATTCCGAAATGCAGCACACCGATCAGCACCAAATCCAGCCCCATGTTCAGAACGGTGGAAACGACCAGAAAACAGAGCGGCGTCCTGGAATCCCCCAGCGAATTAAAGATGCCGGTGGCCACGTTATACAGGAACAGAAACAGGAAGCCCCCGATATAGATTCTCAGATACAGCGCCCCATCTCCAAAAATATTCTCCGGCGTATTGATCAGCGTCATCATCCCTCGGCTTCCCAGAAGACCGGCTGCTGTGAGCACGGCCGCCAGCACAACGGAAGACAAAAGCGTGGTAGAAACGGCAGTTTTCATCTCGCCGAATCGTTTCGCGCCAAAATATTGAGAGATCACCACGCTGCACCCAATGTTGCTTCCCACCGCAATGGCCATGAAAATCATGGTAATCGGATAAGAAGCCCCCACTGCTGCCAGCGCATCTTCTCCCGCGAATTTCCCCGCAATCACGCTGTCCGCCATATTATACAACTGCTGAAAAATCACGCTCACAAACATCGGTATCGAAAATCTCCACAGAACGCTTTGTGCATTTCCCTGTGTCAGGTCCTGATTCATATGAAATTCTCCTTCTCCTCTTCTCTTTCGTTCAAGCCGGAACGTATTATACCACTTTTCCGTCCAAAATCCAAAGCGTTCCTTCTCGATTTCCCACGCGCATCTTTTCCCTGCGGCGAAAGCCGAGTTTGGAAAGGACAGCTTCCGAAGGGCTGTTTCCCTGTATGGTTACAGCCTGTATTGTGCCAAATCCAAGCCTGTGAAATCCATAATCCAGAATCGCCCGGCAGGCCTCCAGACAATACCCCTTCCTCTGTTCCTCTTTCTTAACGGCAAAGCCCAATTCCGGTTGGCCCGCTCCATCCCTCCAGAAAAACCCTGCCCGTCCTATGCACATCCCCGTCTCCTTCTTCTCCAGCATCCACACCCCAAATCCATAGAGCCGGTAAGCAGTCTGAATATAGGCGCACAGCTTCTTCCGTTCCTTTTCCCTATCCGGATCCGGCCCTTCCATATACGCGGTCATATCTGGATGGGCATAGATCTGATAGAGGCTGTCCAGATCCGCTTCCGCAGCTTCCCGCACGCACAGGCGGGCGGTCTCCAGAATCCTGCAGGGAAGTCCCAGGTGGCGACAGAGGATCTCTTCCAGGCTCGCTCCGTCCAGCCCCTCCAGCGATTCCACCGCATAGGGCAGGCCTTCCATCGGCAGCTTTCTGCTTTCCTCCGTCAGATACAGCACCAGGCAGCACTTCTCCCCCAGCCTGGCACGCATCCGTTCCGGCTGGTCTGTAATACAGACTGCCGCATCTTCTCCTCCTCCGATCTTTTCCCCTCCGCTCTCTTTCCCTCTGATCTCCTCGGTTTCTATCCCTTCTTTCGTCAGCCGCACCTTCAGTTCTTCTTCCTCCCGGCGCATATTTTCATCCAGCTTTTTTATAGCGAGTATCACTTTCTTCAGCATTTTTCTCAACTTCCCTTTACGAAATCTCCCTTTTCGGCTACAATTGAAAACAGCCGTATCGTGCGTTCCTGATATGATGGCACAGCCGGCCAGATCCGGACAGAGCCCTCTGAACCGCTGTGATACGGCCATTGTATCGTATATTTTGAAAGAAAGGAAGTTGATTTTATGGCATCCAATCCTATTGTAACCATCACTATGGAAAACGGAGATGTGATCAAAGCGGAACTTTATCCCGAAATCGCCCCTATTTCCGTGAACAATTTTATCAGCCTGATTCAGAAGCATTTCTATGACGGGCTCATCTTTCACAGAGTCATCAACGGCTTCATGATCCAGGGCGGCGATCCGGAAGGCACCGGGATGGGAGGTCCCGGCTACAGCATTAAGGGCGAATTCGCGCAGAACGGCGTGAAGAATGACCTGAAGCATACAGAGGGCGTTCTTTCCATGGCCCGTTCCATGATGCCCAATTCCGCCGGAAGCCAGTTCTTCATCATGCATAAGGCTGCCCCTCATCTGGATGGTGCTTACGCCGCCTTCGGGAAGGTCACAGAAGGAATGGAGAACGTGAATAAGATCGCGGAGACAAGAACCGACTATTCCGACCGTCCGCTGGAGGATCAGCGCATCAAAACCATGACGGTGGAAACCTTCGGCGTGGACTATCCGGAACCCGAAAAGCTGTGAAACCGCGTTCATATATTGTTCATATTTCTTTTAAAGAAATTTCATTCGGCCAACAATCTTTAGACACTTCTCATGGTTATACTTACATCATAAGCTGAAGCGATCAAAGATCGATGGTTTTGAAATTTCCTTTTGCGTATCACCTAATTATTATAAATAGCTTTTTCATAATAAATGCCAGGTAAGCTGCTTACCTGGCATCCTCCCTTTTATGGGATAATCTGCGGCGCGCCTTCTTTCGGACGCGCCTTTCCTTGGTCTATTTTTCTGATATCCCCCAGCCGTATCCTTCACGAATTCAGGAGTTCCAGAGCCAGGGACACACTGCCCACATGATAGCCGCTGCAGGCATAGATCCCTTGTCCCAATTCGTCTGCCGCCACAAGAAGGGGGAGTTTGTCCGGATCCACATACATCCTTCTGGCCACCGGTTCCGCGTTCTCCAGGTTCTCATCTTCCAGAAGCTGTGCCCCAGGAATCTCTTTCAGCAGCTTTGCAAGCAGCGGGCCAGCAGGTGTTCCGGCCAACCCTGCGATCAGAAGCAGACGGCAGCCGCTGCGCTCCAAACGCTCTTTTTCTGCCAGCAGTTCGCCGAGCACATGCTCCGTAGGTTCTTCCCCCTCTTTCAGAAAGATCAGCAGGCTGACAGAGCCAAAGAGGAAGTTGGAGATACAACTTTCTTTCCCCGTTTGATCCTTCACTCCAAAATCCGGCAGCTGGTTTTTCATCCGCATGTCTGCAAGCCTCCCCTGCTGCCGGTACAGTTCCATCCGCTTTTCCTCCCCCGCCTTCAGTTCAAAGCAGTTGGCCGCCGCATACTGATTTCCATTCGGCATACGCACAGTCGTGATCAGACGGTAAATCCCCGGCTGCAGCGTCAGATGGATCCGGCCTTCCAGCGGGCGGATCCCTTCGTAATTCTGCGTCTTGAAATCTGTCCCGCAAAGCTTTCCGAGCGTCCAGTTCTGTCCGTATTTCCAGTCCTTCCTATCTCCTGTTTCCAGAAACAGACAGGCGCCCTCTCCCGCTGCATCCGGGCCGCTTTCCCCATCCGCTTCCTTCCAGCGTTCCCATTCCAGATACTCAGGATGGCCCGTAACAGGGTTCAGCCGGGCGGGAATCCCTAACGAGCGGCAGACGGCCGCAAAGAGAACGCGTTTCCCACGTTCATCCGCCCAGCCGCCCCGCAGCGCGGCGGGCGGCGTAATGAGCAGCGTATCGTAATCCTGCGCCGCATCAAAGTCCAGACATCCTTCCAGATACTCCCACAGTTCCTCCGGCCTTTCCCGGAAACGGCGTTTCTGTTCCTGCGTGAAATAAGCCTCTGTCTCTTCCCTATAGGGGGTCAGTTCCTCCGTCAGGATGCGGGGATTCAGACAGTAGCTGACAAATATTTCTTCCGATACCTTTCCCCACGCCGCTTTTCCCTCTGCAGTCCGGCCAAGGCGGATCCTATCCCGGACGGCCATGGCGTGCTCCAGGTGAAGCCGGAGCGTTGCAGGATCCAGATCCCTCGCATCCTTATCGCTCAATTCATGCAGAAGCATTCTTCTTTCCCGGCTCCACCCCGCCTCCTCCAGAAAAGAGGCCACTTTCCCCACATTTCCTCTGGCAAGGTACAGAATCGCTTCTTCTTCCGGATGCTTCCTGGCCGCACGTTCCGCCTCTTTTCGATATTCCGCCAGCTTCCTTTCCCGAAGGGATGCCGCCTCGGACAGGCGGGAACCTATCCGGCTCTTTTCTTCTTTTGTGGGAACCGGCCAGCCCATAGGCGCATCCTCCGGGGCCGTCATTCCCCATTCCTTCCACCCATCGGTAAGAAGCGTCCCTTCCTCCTGTCCCAGAGAAATCACCGCTTCTTTTTCATCTCCATGTACCAGCCTTACGCCGGATTTTCCGTCCTTATCCGCGCGCACCAGCACATCTCCCAGCCCAAGCCAAACCTGCGCTTCTCCGTCTTTCCCGCTCTTCATGCCCAGCACCCGGCTCCATTCCGCCATGTTCAGGAGAAAAAGGCCGACCGAAGCTCCTGCTGCCGGTTCTCTGTTCTCCCCTTCCACCCGGATCCGCAGCTTCCGCACGGGGGCATAACGGGCCGTCACATTCAGGAAGCAAACGCAGCCGTCCCTTCCTGCGATCTCTCCTTCCAGGCCATACTCCGAAAACGTCCTCGCATAGATCAGAGGAGCCCTGGAAGCCGCATGGATAAACCAGCCCCGATCCAGGATCGCTTCCGGTTCGCAGGCTCCCAGGAAATGCCACTTTCCATCGATCCACACCTCCACCCAGGCATGGTTGTCGTCGCAGTGAGCCCAGCGCGGCACATAGACCTGCCTGGCAGGGATTCCAAGGCTTCTCAGCACAGATACCAGAAAAACAGATTCTTCCCCGCAGCGCCCGCTTCCGGAACGCCAGACCGACAAGGCGGACTGGGTCCTCTCGTCGCTCGCCTCATAGGATGCGCAGGAAGCGCACCAAAGATTCGCTTCCAAAACCGCGTCTTTCAGCTCTTTTCCCTCCACCAGCGGGCCAACCTGCTCCCAGAAGAACTCCCTGCAGTCCTCAATCCGTTCGGAATTCACCCGATAATAGGCCACGTCATGCAGGAAGATCTCTTCCGGCAGCGCAGCGCACCAGGCCGTCCGTTCCCTCAGGAAGCACGCATGGGCTGCGAAACGCCGGAACAAAGAAAAATCATAGGTAAAAGCATCCGACAAAGGCATGGTGGCATAGTAGAACATCAGTAGTTCTCTTTCGGACGCTTCGCACTCCTTCAGCCTTTCCTGCACCTTCCTTCCCGCCTCCTTCAGATATGCAAGCCTTTCCTGGAACCGGGCCTGCGTGTATTCCATTGCTTTCTGCGACAGCTTCATCTGTTTTTTCTCCCTTCCTTCTCGCTTTTGCTTCTTTTCCCTTCTTCCATATTCTATCATTTTATAGAAATCCGCCGCATTTTCAACCCCTTCCTTTTCATAACGTTGCTGCTTGGCCTTCCGCATCAGTTGTTCTGTCTCACTCTCTTGTGACGCCTGTTTCCCTGCGCATGGGCATCCGGTTTTTCACGGCACGGGGCGGCTGCATTCTTTTTGGGCAAACCACT
>OGPH01001780.1_pt1 | contig 14566 bp, 16 predicted proteins | sample 1552891 | NCBI WGS metagenome assembly OGPH01 (sample SAMEA2580272, study PRJEB22360) | human gut metagenome | biome: human gut; feature: human-associated habitat; material: faeces | place: Denmark | collected 2008/2010 | reverse complement strand
CCCCCAATAAAGCTCCTTACATACCCCAGCAGGCGAGGACGCCCTTGCGCCACGCGGCGAAGGCTTCGGCGAAGCCTTCCACGGGCAGTTCGCCCTTCTCGCCGGTCTTGCGGTTCTTCACTTCGACGATGCCGCGGGCGAGGCCCTTGCCGCCGACGACCACTTGCATGGGCAGCCCGACGAGGTCGGCGTCCTTGAACTTCACGCCGGGACGTTCCTCGCGGTCGTCGAGAAGCACGTCGAGGCCCATGCCGGTCAGCAGATCGTACAGCTCGTCGGCCTTGGCGGCGGTGTCGGCGTTCTTGGGATCGAGGTTGAGGAGCTCGAGGTCGAACGGTGCGAGCGGCGGGGGGAAGGCGATGCCGTCGCCGTCGTTGTTCTGCTCGATGCAGGCCGCGACCACGCGGGAAACGCCGATGCCGTAGCAGCCCATGATGATGGTCTGCTCCTTGCCGTTTTCGTCAAGGTAGATGGCGTTAAGGGCGGTGGAGTACTTGGTGCCGAGCTTGAAGACGTGGCCCACTTCGATACCCTTGGCGAAGGCCACCGGCTTGCCGCAGCGGGGGCAGACGTCGCCTTCCGCGATGGAACGCAGATCCGCATAGGCGAATGCCGGAACGTCACGCTTGAGGTCCACGTGCAGGATATGCGTGTCGGCCTTGTTCGCGCCCGCGATCCAGTCCGTGTCGGCCATGAGTTCATGGTCGGCGACGATGGGGCCGGCGGTGAAGCCCACGGGACCCGCGAAGCCCACCGGGGCGTTGGTCCACTGGGTCACCTGCTCGGGCGAGGCGAGGACCACTTCGTCGGCCTTGAAATAGTTCTTCAGTTTGATTTCGTTCAGCTCGCGGTCGCCGCGCACGAGGGCCGCGACGGGCTTGCCGTCCACCACGTAGAGTAGCGTCTTGATGAGCTTCTGCGCGGGAACCTTGAGGAAACCGCAGACTTCTTCGATGGTGTGCTGATCCGGGGTGGTCACTTCCTCGATGGCGGAGCAGGTTTCCTCACAGGCCTTGGCGGGCGGGAGGACGGCGGCGCGCTCAATGTTGGCGGACCAGTCGCATCCGGTGCAGTAGGCGATGGTGTCTTCGCCGGTTTCGGCCAGCACCATGAACTCATGCGAGAAGTTGCCGCCGATGGAGCCGGAGTCGGCTTCCACGGGACGGAACTGCAGCGCCATGCGGCTGAAAATCTTTTTGTAGGCCTCGAACATCTTCTTGTAGCTGATGTCCGCGCCCGCATCGTCCCTGTCGAAGGAATAGGCGTCCTTCATGGTGAATTCCCGGACGCGGATCAGTCCCGCGCGGGGACGGGCTTCGTCCCGGAATTTGGTCTGAATCTGATAAATCATAAAAGGATAGCGGCTGTAGGTGGAGGCGTATTCCCGCACCAGCTGGACGGCGGCCTCTTCGTGGGTCATTCCCAGCACCATTTTCGCGCCGTTTCGGTCCGTAAACCGAAGAAGCTCGCTGCCGACGGAGGTGTACCTGCCGGATTCCTCCCAGAGGGAAGCGGGCAGCGCCACGGGGAAGGAAACCTCCTGCCCGTCCAGAGCGTCCATTTCCTCCCGGATGATTTCTTCGATTTTCTTTGTGATTCTCTTCAGCGGCGGGAGAGAGGAATAAATGCCGTTTGCCACATATTTCATGTAGCCTCCCCGCAGCATGAGCGCGTGGCTTGCCACCACGCAGTCCGACGGCGTTTCCTTGAAACGGTCGCCAACCAGTTTTGAAAGCTTCATGGAATCTCCTTTCTGCCATTGTACAGCATGAACGTAAGATAAAAAAGAAAAACGCCCTGAACAGCTCTTCCCTGAAGCTCAGGGCCGGACATGTTCAGGGCGGATTGCACGATCCGCGGTACCACCTGAATTCGAAAAAATTCTGTGGAAGCATTCCTCAGAACCTTTCCGCGCTCATGGTACAGGGCTTTTCAGCCCGATACCGTTCTCTGTGACGGAAGAACCCGGTGAAGCTTACTTGCCGTCCTGAGACGGTTTCGGCCCACGGCTCCGGGAGGGGTTCGGCACTTCTTCGGCAAAGGCTTTCACCTGCCGCCTTCTCTCTGCAGCTTCCAAAATGCTTACTGTTTCCTTTCAACGCCTTTTTGTGAAAAAAGAATAGCACAGCAAAAACAGTGCGTCAAGGGGAAAATGGTGCTATAATGGAAAAGCGAAGACGACAGCGAAGAACGAGGAGGAGACAGAAGCTGATGAAAAACGGAATAGACAGAAGAGAAATTTTATCCATTCCCAATCTCATGGGATATTTCCGGATTCTGCTGATCCCGCTGTTTTCCTGGATGTACTGCACGGCGGACAGCACGGGGGATTATTACGCGGCGGCCGTTGTGGTCGGCATCTCCGGGCTGACGGATATGTTCGACGGCAAAATTGCCAGACGGTTCAATATGATCACCGAGCTCGGCAAGTTCATCGATCCGCTGGCGGACAAGCTCACCCAGGCGGCCCTGCTCATCTGCCTGGCGGTCCGTTATCCTCTGATGCGGGCGGTGCTGGTGCTGTTTGTCATTAAGGAAGGCTTCATGGCGGTCATGGGAGCCCTGCTCCTGCCGCGCGGGAAAAAGCTGGACGGCGCCATGTGGTTCGGCAAGGTCTGTACGGCCGTGCTGTACGCGGCGCTTTTTCTGCTTCTGCTCCTTCCCGGCATCGGGACTGCGGCGGCAGATGTGCTGATCGCGGTCTGCGGCGTCTTCCTGCTGTTTTCCTTCCTGATGTACATCCCCGTGTTCCGCCGGATGTGGAAGGAAAGCGGGAAGATTCCGGAGAACAGCGAAAGAAACAGCTAAATCGGGAGGCCGGTGTGGGCCTCAGCAACGCTTCGGCATGGAGGTAAAAAATGAAGGTAAACACGAAAAGCATGGAATGGACCAGAGAACCAAAGGAGTATCATATCACGGAGGACAGGGTGGAGATCATGACGAAGCCCTTCACCGATCTGTGGCAGAGGACCTATTATCATTTCCGAAACGACAACGCGCCCGTACTTCAGATGACAACGGATGAAAAATATTTTTCTTTTGTGGTAAAAACGGAATTTGATTCGAAGGTTCGTTTCGATCAGAGCGGAATCGTCATGTATCTGGACAGCGAGAACTGGCTGAAGGCCTCGATAGAATATGAAAATGACCGGATTCAGCGGCTCGGCAGCGTAGTGACCAACCATGGATATTCCGACTGGGCCTCCGTGGATGTGGATGCTTCGATCAAATCCATGTGGTTCCGATTCAGCCGCAGGGAAGATGACTTCTGCGTGGAAAACTCTTTGGAGGGACAGAATTTCAAACAGATGCGCATCTGTCATATGTTTGAGGCAAAGGATACCATCCGGTTCGGAATTTATGCCTGCAGTCCGGAAGATTCCTCCTTCCGTGCCGTTTTTACAGATATGGAGCTCACGGAGTGCAAATGGCTCCCTCACGACGGACAGGCCCCGGATGAAGACGAGGGCTGTCCGGCCTGACGGAAAAACGGCGATTCGGGAGGCATTTCTGTTGCTTCCGGGAAAGAGCGGAATGTGCCCGAATCAGGAACCGGCCTTGCGGAGCGATCCATTCAGCCTGCGCACCGTATCCCCGTCTATTTTTTCCACCTTCCGGTCATAGGTGAGAAGGCCGTTCACCTCGTCCTCGATATCGGACAGCTGGGTGTAGATACTTGCGCTTACGCCTTTTTGCACGGCGGGAAGGATGGTGCCGGAAAGAAGCGCTTCATAGCCTTTTGTCAGGCTGCTTTTATCCTGATATTTTCCATATCCATACAGATCCCGGCTGAAGCTGTGCTCCGGAATCTGCCAGGAATAGCCGCCGAATTCGGTCAGCGCCAGAGCGCGGACGGATTCCGGACGGACGTGTAGGGAAAAGAAATAGTAATGGATGCTGGCGATATCCCCGGCACCCTGGTCGAACCAGCCGCTGGCATGGTCGATCAGCCTTGTGGGGTCCAGGCGGGCAAGCTGCCTGGAAACGTCTGCCGCATCGAACTGTCCCCAGCCCTCATTGAAGGGAACCCAGCAGACAATACAGGGATGTACCTTAAGCGCTTGGACAGTCTCCTTCATTTCCCGCAGAAAATCCAGCCGCCCTTCCTGATTCCGTCTGGAAAGGAGAGGGCGGCTCAGCTTTCCGTCAGGAATGGAGAGAGAAAAGGCGTTCATCAGCGTGGCCAGATAGGTGACGAACCAGTGCTGATAGGATGTGCCGCCGCAGACCATGTCCTGCCAGACCAGCATCCCCAGCCGGTCGCAGTGATAATACCATCTCTGCGGCTCCACCTTTACATGCTTTCGAAGCATGTTGAAGCCCAGCTTCTTCATGGAGATGATATCGAATACAAGCGCCTCGTCGCAGGGAGCGGTGTACAGGCCGTCCGGCCAGTAGCCCTGATCCAGCACGCCGGCCTGAAAATAGGGACGGTTGTTCAGAAAAATCCGCCGCAGCCCCTTCCCGTCTGTCTGCACATCGCATTTTCTCATGGCAAAATAGCATTCCACCCGGTCCTGTTCCGTCTGTATCGTCAGGTGGTAGAGGAACGGATCTTCCGGCGTCCATGGATGAAAGGCCGGAAGAGAGACGGACGTCTCTTCTCCGGCGGAAAAGGAAAAAAGAATGTCTGTATCCTCTGCGGATGGATCGGGTTCCGGTTTTCTCCCATGCCGGAAGATGGAAGCAGGATCGTCACGCAGCAGCCGGTCCGCTTCTGTTTCCGGGCGGATCCGTGCGGTGACAGCGTGCTTCGCGGCGGCTGTATCTGTCCGTTTGCTCTGGCCGCTTTCTTCCTGTGAGGCTGTTACCTGTACCAGAAGGCGGCAGCTGGCGCTGTCGAAATCCGGAACTGCCAGTACGGAGGAAATATGAACAGAAGGCACCTCTTCCATCCAGACCGTCTGCCAGATGCCGCTCTGTGCGGTGTAGAACATGCCGCCCCGCTTCAGTTTCTGCTTTCCCCTGCTCTGCCAGGAGGTATCGCTCAGATCCTGTACCCGGACGAGAAGCTCAAAGGCGACGGAAGGGGCGTCCGTCCGATCTGCGCCGGTCCCCGGCAGAAAAGGCGTGATATCCAGACAGAAGGGCAGATAGCCGCCGGAGTGAGAGCCTGCTTTTTTCCGGTCTATGTAAATGACGCAGCTTTGGTCCACCGCTCCGAAATGCAGGAGAAGCCGCCGGCCTTCTTCCGGCCTGCGCACGGTCACGCTGCGCCGGTACCACAGATATTCCTGCGGCTGCAGCTGGCGGTTTACACCGGAAAGAGAGCTTTCTGGAGAGAAGGGAACCAGAATTTTGCCGACGAAGGACTCCGGTGCGTCAGGACCAGAGGTGAACGCATAATCCCACAGCCCGTTCAGATTGATCCAGCCATCCCGCACCATGGCGGGACGGGGATACTCCTTCCAGACATTTTCAGCGGTGACGGAGGCGGTCCAGGGAGTGGTGAGCTTCCCCGGAGGACAGGAATTCTCAGGAAGCTGTCTTTTCTTTTTCATACGCATTTCATCCTTTTTCAAAAAAGAGTTTGAACTGTGAAAAGTATAGCATATTTCGGCCGGTTTGTGAAAAAGCCAAAATCTGTAGAAGTTTCATGGACATGGCGTAAAATGCAGAGTATGATGGAGACAGAGAATTTGATTTCAATAATGGAGATAACATATGAAAGCCTATCAGCTGAAAATCATCAGAAAAAAATCAAAGCCGCCGGTATGGAGGCGCTGTATCATCCCATCGGGAATCACTTTTTCCCAGCTCGTCCTCATCCTTGCGCAGATCACGGAAGAAACGCCCACAGAGGACTATGAGTTTGAATTTTTTCAGGCAGGCATGCATCTGAGGGAATGGGGAGAGGACAGGCCCACAGTCAGAAAATGGAATTATGATTATCTGTGCGCTTCCGACTCCTTCATAGACACCTATCTGGACGCGGAGGGATGGTTTACCTTCCGGACGGGCAGCGGCGGCGAATTCAGGGCGGAGATCGAAAAGAGCCTGCCCCAGGAAAAATCCTTCCCCTTTATCGTAAAACAGAGCGGAAAGCCGGAGAGCTGGGAATGGGGAGATGTGGAGGAGGCAAACCTCCGGCTGCAGGAGCGATTTACGGTGACCTATGGGGATCCGGACTACAGCAGCTTCGGACAGCTGCGTCAGGGACTGGAAAACGGAGGCTGCGGCCTGAACGGCGCCCTTAAGCCGGAAAGCAGGATGGAGCGGATTCAGAAATCGCCTCAATCCATAATGAAGGAACTGGCGGATAAATTTTGGGAGATGGTTGAATCGTCTGCGGAAGAAAGACACGTAAGGAACCAGTCAGAAAAAAAGCGGACGCCCACCATCAGAGAATTCCTGTCAGGCTGGTCTCTGGAGGAGCTGCGGGAGATGGCGGACGATCTGTCCATTCCGGACTGTGAAACGATGCAGAAGGATGAATTGGCCGTAACGATTCGGGATGAAATCTTGAAGCCGGATGTCATGAAAAAAAGAATGCTTCTGCTTACGGACATGGAAATGGAGGCCTTTGAGCATGCGCTGCAAAAGCGCAGCGGCTATTACCCGGGACCGGAGGAACTGGAAAAACTGGAACGCCCCTATGAGCTGAACTACGTTTTTATTTATAAGGATGGTCTGGTGGAGATACCACAGGAAACCGTGCAGGTCTACCAGATGATCAATACGCCGGAATTTCAAAAGGAAAGAAAAGAGGCCTCCTGGACGTACCGCTGCCTGCTGTTTGTGGAGCTGCTCTATGGAATGGCGCCGGAAAGGATCGTCCGGCGGCTTCTGAAGGAATGCCTGGGTTATCCGGTGAGCCGGGAACGGTTTGCAGAGCTTTTTGAAATGATTCCGGAGAGCCTGAATCCCTGCGTGAGGAAGGACGGAGAACTGATTACCAGGGAAATCCTGGAAAACAATCTGTATGAGATGATTGAGAAAGTGCAGGGAGAGGATACGTTCTATATTCCTTCCCCGGAAGAAATTCTGGATTATACGGAGAACGGATATCCCACCGCAGATCCCTTTTATGGCAGGCTGAAAAGCTTTCTGACCGGGACGCTGCGGCTGGAGGAGGAGCGGGCGGAAGAGCTGCTTCCCATCATCTGGAGTCATATTAAAATGGGAGCTCAGATACCGGATATCACGGACGTTCTGGAAGAGACGGGAGTTGTCTTTTCGTCCACGGACATGAAGAAATTTGTTGTTCTCATGATCGATGTGAGAAATCATACCAGGATGCTGACACACCGTGGCATGACCCCGCTGGAGCATGCGGGCAGGATGCCGGAATGGCCGGACGGAAAGCTTCCGACCATCGTGCCCATGAGCACCGAGGCCGCGGACATGCTGAGGGAATCAGCGGATGAGCTGACTTCGGTGGGTTTCGGCCTTGACCTGGATTCCAACGCTGACGAAATTCCGGCAATGGTCATGCCCAATGGAGTCTCCGGGAAAATGGTCCCCGGAAGCAGAAAGGTATATCCAAACGATCCCTGTCCGTGCGGAAGCGGGAAAAAATACAAGAAGTGCTGCGGGAGAAAGTGACGGGAAGCGCTGCAGGCAGGCCGGTGCTTTCCCCGGATTCTTTCCCCCGCGCCCGGCATACCCCCGCCTCCCTGTGCATATCTTGTAAAAACAGGTATCCGGGGGAACTTCGTGAAGGATTATATCGAGGAACGGGCAATTAACATTGCCAATTTTATCATTGACAGCAGCGCAACCGTGCGGCAGACTGCGAAGCAGTTTGGGATAAGCAAGTCCACGGTGCACAAGGATGATGGTGTCATAATAGGAATAGAATTTCAGGGAAGGCAAAAAGCGCCTGTTTAAAAGGTTTTCAGGGCTTCTTCGGGCAGGAAGGAGCCTGATCACAACTTCATAGTGGATTACATAGCGTCTGTTTGACGATTCATAAGAATCGCCGGACAGACGCTTTTTTCATGCCCGGAAACGGGTGAAGGAGGTGAGCCAGAATGTCGGAAGTGAAATATGCGGAGGACAGACCGAAGGACTGCAGGTACTGTTACTTCTGGTCAGGAAAGAAAAAGGGCTGTGATCTGGGCGGTGAGGAAAACTGCTACTACAGAGTACGGCCGGAAAAGAAATTGCACAGCGAATGCAACGGCTGCCCTTACAGGCAGGAGCCGAAATGCGTGAGCCTGTGTATGAAGAAAATCCTGAAGGACTGGAAGGAAAAGAGATGACCGCTGTCCTCATGGATGTGGAAAGGCGGTGGCGGTAAGTGGCTTTTGATTATTTTTACGGCCCACAGGCGGAGCAGTTTGCCTTCTACCGGATTCCTAAAGTGCTTTTCACAGACGGACGTTTCGGGAATATATCCACAGACGCTAAAACACTGTATGGAATCCTGCTTGACCGGATGAACCTGTCTGCGGCTAACGGCTGGCTGGATCAGGCGGGAAGGGTATATATCATCTTCACCGTAGAGGAAATCATGAGCGCCCTCTCCTGCGGGAACAAGAAGGCTGTTTCCCTTCTGGCGGAGTTAGAACAGAAAGCCGGGCTGATTGAGAGAAAGCGCCAGGGACTTGGAAAGCCCAACTTAATCTATGTCAAAAACTTTACTGGCGTTTATGTGGATAAGTCTGTGGATAACTATGTGGATAGCTATTCCCAGAAATGTCAAAAGGACACTTCTGGAAGTGTCGAAAGACCATTTCAGGAAGTGTCAGAACGACACGGAAATAATACTGATTTAAAAGAGACTGACAGTAATGATACTGATCTTTTCTCTTCTTTCAGGATGAAGGGACGGGATAGCGAGGGAATAGAACTTCGCAGAAGTTATGAAGAGTATTTTCGGGAGCAGCTTGGATATGTGTATCTGGTTCAGGAATATCCCTATGAGACAGAAAGCCTTGAAGAGATACTTGGACTTCTGGTTGATACCTGCTGTACGGCCAGGAAGCTGATAAGGATTGCCGGGGATGATAAGCCAGTGGATGTGGTAAAGAGCCAGTTTATGAAGCTGACAGGTGAACATATCCACTTTGTACTCTCCTGCCTGAAGGAGAATACCACAAAGGTGCGGAACATGAAGCAATATCTGCTGACTGCGCTTTATAATGCTCCGCTGACTATCAGCAATTATTACTCGTCCCGTGTGAACCATGACATGGCAAACGGGAGGATATGAAGGGAGGAGGAAAATGACGAATAAAGCTGTCGTTCTGGCTGTCTCGAACCAGAAGGGCGGAACGGGTAAAACGACAACCTGTGAGAATCTGGGGATTGGGCTGGCCCAGGAAGGGAAAAAGGTGCTGCTGGTAGACACAGATCCCCAGGCAAGCCTTACGGTGGCCCTTGGATATCCCAGGCCGGATGAGCTGCCTTTCACGCTGTCCGATGCGATGGAGAAAATTATGATGGAGCAGCCGTTTGCTCCGGGGGAAGGGCTTCTTCATCACCCGGAAGGCGTTGACCTGATGCCTGCCAATATCATGTTGTCCGGTCTGGAGGTATCGCTGGTGAACGTCATGAACCGGGAAAAGATCCTGAAACAGTACCTGGATACGGTGCGGCGGGAGTATGACTTTATTCTGCTGGACTGTATGCCCAGCCTGGGGATGCTGACGGTCAATGCGCTGGCGGCGGCTGATCAGGTGCTGATTCCGGTACAGGCCCAGTATCTTTCCGCGAAGGGTCTTGAACAGCTACTTCAGACCATCAGCAAGGTGAGGCGGCAGATCAATCCCAAACTGAAGATAGAAGGCATTCTTCTGACAATGGTGGATTCCCGGACGAATTACGCGAAGGAAATCAGCGCACTGATCCGGGAAGCCTATGGAAACAATATTAAAGTTTTTTCTACGGATATCCCCCGGTCTGTCCGGGCCGCTGAAATTAGTGCCGAGGGGAAAAGTATTTTTCAGCACGATCCGAAGGGAAAGGTGGCGGAGGCTTACCGCATATTGACGAAGGAGGTGTTAAGCGATGCAGAAAAAAGGCGGAAACGTCAGCTTGAACACTTACGCTGATATCTTCTCCACAGAGCAGAGCCGCGCTGAGGATAGGCTGGAAAAGGTACGGGAGATACCGTTGGCGGAGCTTCATCCTTTTAAAAATCATCCCTTTAAGGTGCTGGATGATGAATCCATGCAGCGGACGGTGGAGAGTATCGCAAGGTTTGGTGTTTTGTCTCCGGCGATTGCAAGGCCATCCCCGGACGGCGGTTATGAACTGGTAGCTGGGCACAGACGACATCATGCCTGTGAACTGGTAGGCATGGAAACCATGCCGGTAATTGTCAGGGACCTGGATGATGACGCGGCCACGATTCTCATGGTGGACAGTAATCTGCAGAGAGAAACCATTCTACCCAGCGAGCGAGCTTTCGCTTATAAGATGAAGCTGGAAGCGATTAAACATCAGGGAATGCGTTCCGATTTAACTTCTACGCAAGTTGCGCAGAAGTTATCCGTACAGCAAGTTGGTGATGAAGCTGGGGTAAGCAAAGATACGGTTCGGCGCTTTATCCGGCTGACCGAACTGATCCCTGAACTGCTGGATATGGTGGATCAGAAACAGATTGCCTTTAATCCTGCGGTGGAGCTGTCTTTTTTAAAGCCGGAGGAACAGAAGCAGCTTCTGGAAGCCATGGATTACGCGCAGGCTACGCCCTCACTGTCACAGGCGCAGAGATTAAAGAAATACAGCCAGGAAGGGAAATGTACCTTCGAGGTCATGTGTACGGTCATGGATGAAGAAAAGAAAACGGATCTTGACCGGGTCATTATCAAGCAGGACGTCCTGCGGAAATACTTTCCCAAATCCTATACGCCCAAACAGATGGAGGACACGATCATCCGGCTGCTGGAGCAGTGGCAAAGAAAAAAGCAGAGAGAACAGGAACGATAAACGAAGGAATCTTGCCCCATAGAGGGCATTTTTTATACGCAGAAAAAAGGAGAAATTCAGATGGATATGAGTGTAAACATTTCTGGAAACGTAAACTTTTTTGTCCCGGTACTGTCCGGCTCTCCGGATGAGGCCAGACGGCTGCTCCGCTACTATGAAAAGGAGCTGGAAGGACGCAAGACAGAAGAAGCGGCTGCCCTGTTGGATTTCCTTCAGGATTTTCTGGAAGAGTGTCAGGAGGAACAGGACAAAGAGAAAAGTAAAGGCAAAGAGGAGGCGGGAAAACAGATGGACGAGGATGTGAATGTCATGATTGTGGAGCCGGGAAAGCCCACAAAGCTGATGAAACTGCCGCTGGCTCTTGAGGTGATGGAGCAGGAGTTCCAGGGGACAACGGAAGTCCTGGAATGTGTTGTACCGACGTATGATCTGACTATGTGCTGCAGCGGCGGAAAGGTGATTCCTGTAGGAGAAGAAAAATTTCTGTTTGGGAAGGCCATGATCTGCAAAAAGGTATGCGACGATTTCTATCTCTCGCTGACCAGAGATGAGATTCATGATGTTACCCGGATTTTTGAAATGCTGACCGTAACGCTTTGCGCGGACGGGAAGGATTTTCAGGCGTTCCGCATTTAAAGGGGGAAACGACAATGAAGAGACCGCTTGCTTATATCACTGCCCCCTGGGGCAGCAAGGATTTTGATAACCGTGAGAATGCAGCCCGTTATTGCCGCCAGGTGTACGAAGCGGGGTACTCTCCCATCTGCCCGGTTCTGTTCCAGCCCTATTTTCTTCATCCGGAGGTGCCGCAGGAGGCAAAAGACCGGGCTGACATGGCCGCTGAACTGCTTCGCCGCTCCAGGATTCTGGTGGTCTGCGGGAATATTGCGACACAGGAAGTGAAGAATGACATCGCTCTCGCAAAGCATCTGCGGATTGCGGCTACAACGCTGGAAGGGATTCTGAACGTGGACGGCAGAAGCAAAGCCGACAGGGAGGGCATATGAGATGGGAAAAACCATTGGCGAGATGATGGAGGAAATGCGTATCCGGGCAGGGGCCATGGAGTACAAGGGACATGAGTATCTTGATCTGAACCGTTTTGCAGAGGATACCCGGCACATGATTATCTTCGATGTGAAATCGAATGAATCCCCCTGGGGCTTCAAAGGTGACCGGATGCGCCTGTACCTCAATGATACAGGGTATGAGAAGGCAAAAGGTTTTCAGAAGCAGGGGTATATCCAGATCCGAAGCCATGCCAGAGTAATCGCCGGAAACCTGCATTATGATTCCAGATCGCAGGAGCGGTGACAGAAAGGGAGGAGGAAGGACAATTCAGAAATATCAGGTAATCTACGCAGATCCGCCATGGGATTACCAGCAGTGCCGTTTATCCGGCTCGGCCAAGAAGCATTACCCTACCATGCGGATCGAGGAACTCTGTGCGCTCCCGGTGGCTGAGATCGCTGACCGGGACTGCGCGCTTTTTCTATGGGCTACGTTTCCGCAGCTTCCTGAAGCGCTACGGCTGATCCAGGCATGGGGATTTATGTATAAGACAGTTGCCTTTGTCTGGCTGAAGCAGAACCGGAAAGCCCTGACCTGGTTCTACGGGCTTGGCTTCTGGACCCGCAGTAACGCGGAAATCTGCCTGCTTGCCACAAAGGGTCATCCGAAACGCCAGTCCGCCGGAATCCATCAGCTGGTTATCAGCCCGGTGGAACAGCACAGCAAAAAGCCGGACGAAGTACGGGAGAAGATTGCAGCGCTGATGGGCGATGTGCCCCGGATTGAACTGTTTGCCCGCCAGCAGACGCCGGGCTGGGATGTCTGGGGGAATGAGGTAGAAAACAGTACCGCTCTGCTGAAGGAGGGATAAGATTTGCAGGAGGAAGTGGAAAACAGGACAGTCAATCTGATGATCAGTACCACAAAACTGACCTGGCGGGCGCTGGTGTCCGGTTACCGGAAATTTCAGCAATATCGGTCAAAGGTAAAGGCAGGAAAAGAAGTTCCACATGGAAAGCAGACTGTGAAAAAGCTGATCGGGCAGAATCAGGGCGTATCCAGCATTGATATCGCCAATACCGGGATACGGGACTTTGACCGCGTAGCAAAGAAATACGGCGTAGATTATGCCATCAAAAAGGATCGGTCAGTCTCTCCGCCAAAGTATCTCGTATTTTTCAAGGCCAGGGATGCGGATGCCCTGACAGCTGCATTTAACGAGTATTCTGCAAAACAGATGAACCGCAGCCAGAAGCCCAGCGTATTGAAGCAGCTCTCCAGATTCAAAGAACTGGCAGCCAGGATTCCCGCTAAGGTTCGGCAGAAAAAGCTGGAGAGAGATTTGTAGGAGGCAGTAAATGGATTACAGAGAATTTTTGGAGCAGATAAAAAAGGATTTGTCGGAACGGCTCTCCGGGGTATTGGAAGGGGCCACAGTAGACACAACGCAGGTGGATAAACTACAGGGGCGTTCCTATGAAGGACTCAGTATTGTGCCGGAAGGTTCCATAATCGGGCTGACAATGGACTTACAGCCCTATTTTCAGATGTTCAATGATGGAATATCTTACGAGAATATTGTGGAGCAGATTGCAGACAGAGCCGCTGGGGCCTATGCAGATCGTCCAGCCGTTACGGCAGAAGACATTGGCAGTTACGAAGCTGTAAAAGATAAGCTGATGATTCAGCTGATAGGCCGGGAAGGGAATGAGGAAATGTTGCGGACAATTCCCCACCATTCCATTGAGGATATGGAAATTGTTTACCGTTTCCACGTTCAGGATACAGAGCTGGGAATGGCTTCGGCGCTGGTGACAAATTCCATGCTGGAACGTTATGGAATTACAGCAGAACAGTTGAAACAGGATGCTTTTGTCTCGGCAGTCTCCCACGATCCTTTTGAGATTAAAACCATGGCGGAAATCCTGAATGAGCTGATGGGAGCAGAAATTATTCCAGAAGATGCGATGCCTATGTATGTGGCCAGCAATAAAGAACGGATTCATGGCGCGGGAGTGATTGCGTATCCGGAATTTATGGAGGAAGCGGCAAAACGTCTGGGTGGGGACTTCTATGTTTTGCCGTCCTCGATTCACGAAGTAATTCTGATTCCGGATACACCTGACGTTTCTGCCCTGGAGCTGCAGGGAATAGTGCAGTCTGTCAATGTGGAACAGGTTGCTCCGGAGGAGAGGCTCAGCGATCATATTTATCATTACGACAGCAAAGAAAAACTGTTTGAGCGGTCAGATAAATATGAGAGCCGGAAACTGAATCAGGAACAGGAAAGGGAATCTTCCCGCTCTTCCGTTCTTGACGCACTTCGCAGCAATCAGAAAGATTGTTCAGAAAGACCTCACAAAAATACTGCGGTTATCCGGCGGGATGTGGCTGCTCTGTGAGAGAGAATTTTATGATAAAGATATGGGAGGGGCGCGAAGCATGACGGATAAAGCAAGAAAGCTGCTGATTTTGAATCTGCCCTATGTGATTCTTGGGCTTATTGCCACAAATTTTGGAGAAGCATGGAGGCTGGCGGAAGGGGCGGATATTTCCGAGAAACTGCTGGCATTGTTCGGGATTCTTCCAGCGGCTTTCCAGAATCCCCTTCCCAGCTTTCATCCGCTGGATCTTTTGATTGGGCTGATGTGCGGGGCGGCTCTGCGGCTTGCCGTAT
>OGPH01001778.1_pt1 | contig 14577 bp, 16 predicted proteins | sample 1552891 | NCBI WGS metagenome assembly OGPH01 (sample SAMEA2580272, study PRJEB22360) | human gut metagenome | biome: human gut; feature: human-associated habitat; material: faeces | place: Denmark | collected 2008/2010 | reverse complement strand
TTGGCATCCAGCTCATACCCTCCAACAAACCGGATCCTTATTTGGGAGGCAGAGAGTACGGTCACTTGTTCGATGATCCTTCTGATGAAGTCATCGTTAAATTCAGTGAGGTTCATGTTTTCTCCGTTGTTGATATAAATGAGAGCCTGCTGGTATTGGTATTCCAGAGCTTGATTCTCTATCTTTTTCTTTTGGATTTCCTGCAGCTGGCTGGTGAGATCCATCTTCTGCTCTGAAAGCTGCCGAAGCTTGGCTGCGTAGAAGTCGCTGTCACCGCCTTGTGCTACGATCTTGACTAAGGCGGACATTTCCTGCTCCAGCTTGTTGATTTGCTTTTCCAGTGATTGAGGAGTGACTTGGCTCCCGGAAAAGAGGATAATGTTCTCTTGGACATCCCGGAGGTTTTGCATGATATCATCCTTGTCACCGGCCACGGTTTGAACGCACTGCAGGATTGCCTGATGTAATGCTTCCTCGGATAGGGTCGGAGAGTGTTGGCAATACTTCGTGCCGAACTCAAGGCGGCTGATGCAACGCCAGACAACTTTTTTCTTGCCCTTTTTAGACCAAGTGGTTCGTCGGTACATGGAACCGCATTCTCCGCAGACCAACCTTTCGGATAAAGCATATTTGCTGCAGTATTTCCCCAGCACGCTCTTGGTTTTCTTTTGGGAAACCTTCTTTTTGCTATTTCTGCGGGCCAGTTCAAGTTGGGCATTCAGGAAGTCCTCACGGGGAATGATGGCAGGGTGGTTATCTGTTATGTAGTATTGGGTGAGTTCTCCGTTGTTTTTCTTCTTTTTCTTGGTTAGGAAATCCACAGTATAAGTTTTTTGTAGGAGAACATCTCCCATGTATTTTTCATTCCGCAGGATATGCTCAATACTTGAGAGGCTCCATTCGGTATTCCCTCGTGGGGTTAGCACATTCCGTCGCTCCAGGGCTTCTTTGATCTGGCGGAGACTCCGGCCCAGCAGAAACAGGTTGAAAATCATTTTGATGTGTTCCGCTTCTTCTGGCACAATTTCTGGTTCACCATCCTCACCCTTCCTATATCCCAGCATACTCGAATATGGAAAGGCAAACCTCCCTTGGCTGTACCCTTTCCGCTTGCCCCATTTGACGTTGTTACTCAGGGATTCGCTTTCCCCCTGGGCAAAGGCGCTGGTCCATGTGAAGAATATTTCGCTGGTCACACGGGAGGTATCCAACCCTTCTTTTTCAAACCGGATGATGATCCCCCGGTCCTTTAACATCCGTATGTATGAAATGCATTGGAGGGTGTTCCGGGAAAAACGGGACAGCGACTTGGCAAGTATCATGTCGATTTTACCTTTTTTGCATTGCTTGATCATTTCCATAAAGCCAGGGCGGTTCTCATCCCTGGTGCCACTGATGCCATCGTCCGAAAAAACGCCGGCGTATTCCCATTCAGGGTTTGAGCGAATGAGATCCTCATAATAGGTTATTTGGTTTTCGATGCTGGTCTGCTGTTCTTCCTGTTCCGTACTGACTCGGCAGTATCCAAAAGCGTCGGATGCGTATCTCATGGGGTGGCATATCCGGCGCTTTATTATAGATTATCTATGCGTTTGGGGTGGATAACAAGTTTATTTTCCGGTGCCATTCAGCCTATGGCACGGCTTCTCATGGTGGAGAGCCAGGGCAGGAAGTTGTCCGTAGGCAGGGCGATGTTGGGGGCTTCATCGATGAGGAGATGCACCGGCATCGGCAGGCGGCCCTTGTATTTCCGGTCTGCCACATAGTATAGCGTCTGGATGAGCTGCCCGTAAATCATGCCCACAAGGTAGTTGAGGCTCCGGTCAGAGTCCGGGATGCAGCAGAACAGGGCCACCTTCTTTTCACCCAGTTCCTCCAGATGGAGGTCGTCGGTATAGGTGAGCCGGACGATCTGTGGCAGGTTGAAGGCAGACAGCCGGACGCCAACACTAATCAAAATGGATTTTAGAGTTTTTCCGGCCCCCATTTTGAACACATGGTATTGCTTCACAGCAATGCTCTCCGGGTCCCGCATCTCCAGACGGGCGAACAGGATGTCCAAGGGCGACTCGTATTCCTCATCTTCCTCCCGCACCTCGGCGGCGGCCAACATCTCCATCACCATGGCGAAGTTCTGTTCTTCTTTTGGGGCTTCATGCATGAGATAGAGCACCAAGGCCTGCAGCAGCGCCGTTTCCGACTTGGTCCAGAACGGGTCGCTGCTCTGGGCTCCCGGCGGGGTGGTGCTCTGGATGAGGGTTTCGATGAGTCGAAGCACATCTTTGTCATCCCGCACATAGGCTAAGGGGTTGTAGCAGAAGGAGGTGTCGGGGCTGAGAAGGTCGAACACCCGCACCTCATAGCCGTTGGCTTTCAGAGCCCCTCCGGTTTTCCGCAGAATCTCGGATTTCGGGTCGCAGATGACCATGGAGCAGTTCCCGCAGTTCAGGGCGTTGGGAATGGCGTAGGAGCGGCTTTTGCCGGCGCCGCTGCCCCCAATTACCAGCACGTTGGTATTGCGCTTGTGCCGATACCCATCCAGCCCCATCTGAAAGTGCTGGGTCAGGATGAGGTTTTCTTTCGGGTGCTTCTTATCCCGGTACCGCTTGGCAATCTGAAACACATCGCCCCACTGGGCGGATCCGTGTTCCGCACCACGGCGGTGGTTCTTCCGGCTGGAGGCCACCGTCAGCGCCACGATCCCATACCCCATGGTAAAGAACAGCAGGCACCGGGCGGAATATTCCGTCCAGTGGATAGCAAAGGGATTGTTCATGGCTGCGGAGAGCTTCCCCAGCAGATCCACGAGGTTCATCCCGGCGCTCCAGCTTCCGGCCACCAAAAGGGCAGCCCACCAAACGATGGGCAGCGGCAGCAGCCACACCCACCATGGATTTTTCCGTGCAGCTATACTGTCGAAGGAGCACCCACCCCTTCCTGCTTTTGAAGATGCTCTTTCAGCAGGTGGAAGAACTCACGGCTTGTGAGAGAGATGCCGGCTTGTTGGCACTGCTGTTCGAACTGAAAACGCAGTTCCAGCTGCCGCACAGAGTAATCCGCCCGGAACTGCCGCCAGGTATGGTCGTCCATGGCTCGGAGTTTTTGCCACAGTTCTGGAAAAAGGGCGTAGAGTTTCCGCAGTTCACTGAGCGGCTGCAAGGGGCAGCACCAGCAGGACACACGCCGGAAAACGTCGTACAGACCGCCCCAATCGAACCCTCTCTCCCGGCAGTAGCGCAGGCAGTCGGCTTCGGCCATACCCCAATCCACCAAGGGATAGCAGTATTCCCGCACCCGATGGGCTTCGTCGGCGGCAATGCCTACATATTGGACGATGTGGTATTCCTGCTTTAGTTCCTTCAAGTAAGCGTCAATGACCCGGTGCTTCAACCGTCCGGTACACCAGCGTTGCTTGGGGCCGGGCCAGCTGAGACCGCGATATTTGGACAGGGCTGGGTTTTTACGCTCCGGCGAATATTCATAGAAAAAGTATTCGAAGCTGTGGGGCGGTTTCAGCCGGGTGATGGCCCTGCCGGTGTACTGCTCCACCTTGTCCAGATGCTCGTACATCTGAGGAAACTCCAATCCGGTGTCGCAGAAAAGGATAACGTCCACCGGCATCTTTTTCTCCAGCATACGCAGCAGCAGGGCGGTGCTGTCTTTCCCGCCGGAGAATGAAATAATGTGTTTTGTGCTTTTCTTATAGATCCCTTCTTTCCGCAGAAAATAAAAAAGCCCCCGAAGCCCATGGGGAGAACCCACAGGCTTCGGGGGGAGTGAATGGATTTATCTGACCGGCGTGTGCCGATACTTGCTGTTCAACAGCTTGAGGAGAATGCGGTCAAACCCGATGCTGCTCCGTCCTGCCGACAGATAGGCGTTGCGCTTCCGGTTTAGGGCCTGCACCGCCCGCCCGAATTCCTCGTCGTTCAGGTACAGCCTGCGGCGGGGAGCACGGACGGTTTTCGCAGCAAGGGAACGCATTTCCTCGGCCTGTTCAGGCTGCACATCATTCTGTGTATCACAAAGGGCTTTGACCAGCATATCCTGTTCCAGCTGGCTCATCTTAAACATCCTTTGCTTTTCCATAGGTACCCCTGCCTTTCCTGTTGTTTTTCATCATCACCATATCACAACGCCTTGTAGAAAGCTACCGCACAGAAGAAAACAAACGGAAAACTCTCGGCGGGAGCCGTTATCTGGCCGCTTCCTTTTCCTTGTCCTCTTTGGCCTTGGGCGCTTTGGCGGGCTTGGGAGACTCTACGGAGAATTCATCCGGCTGGATGGTCTGCTCCATCTCTCGAAAACTCCGCTGCATATCCCGGTTGATGGCATAGGCCGCCCGCTTGACGTCGCTGATGAATCCCTTTTTCTCCTGGACTTCCATCCCGGCGCAGGTCTGGCACACCTTATCAAAGTGGAAAGCGGAGGTGTCCAGCCCCAGTTTCTGCGCCACCACATAGGCCGCACAATAGGCCTGGGGCGCATACGCCTGCCGGTAGTAGCCGCTGCCTACGGTGTCAAAACCGGCATGGGCCTGCTCACGGGCAATGGCGCAGATCGTAGCGGTTTCATCCATCCCGTTCCTCACATAGATGGTGCGCTGCTTGGGGACATACTGCGCCTGCACCCCTTGGGGCAGCTGATCGGAAATGGCCAGCGGAACAGGACTCTGCTCCACCAGGGCGGCGATGATCTCCTCCGGCAGCCGCTGCTGGGAGGGTAGGGGCTGCTGGCCCCTGGTCTGAGAGATGTCAAAGGCTTTGGTGATGGTGAAGCCGTTGCCCTTGGTGCCATCTTCCCGTTCATACTCCTGGTCGGCGTAGAACGCATACCCCGTCACACCGCTTCGCAGGGAACGCCCGGCCTCTTTCCACTTGTCAAAAGTGCGGGGATGTGTGATGGTGGGATCCTGTTCATAGAGGATGAGAAGGTTCCGGGTGCTCTGTGGGGTGCACTGTGCCATGAAATTGAGAAACCCTTTCATGGAGGCGTCATCCCGGAACAACTCCTGGGCCTGGGCGTCCACCCGTGCCTGGAGCTCTTCCCGTTCCGCCTTTCGCATGGCGGCGTATTCCTCTTTGGAAAGGCGGGGAGTCTCCTGCTGGGGCTGCTGTTCCTGCTGCTTGCCAATCAATGTACTTAAATCGATACTGCATTACCTTCCTTTCTGCTTTTTCTTTTTCCTGCTGCGGCTGGGCGCAGCGTGCTCACGCTGGGGCTGCCTGGCCCGTTCCTCCTTCTTCTGGGCCTGCTCCTGCCGGATCTCCTGCAACTGTTTTCTCACGGAGGGCTTTTGCTCAGGCGCCGGCTCACTGCCGGTTGGACCGGGCGAAGAACTTCTGCCGGGCGAGGAATTCTCTGACGGACTCCTTGCCGCCTCCCCCTGCACAGGGTCCTTCTCCCGGCCAGGAGTAAAATTTGCCCCTTCCTCCTGGTCCGGTACGGAGGAGAGTTCAATCTCATCCTCGAAGCCGCCCACCTCAAATTCCACCGCACCATGCTCCGTCGGGACAGTTTCCATCCTGCTGGGGGCAGCGGCGGCGGGAGGCTGTTTCTCCTGCACAGGCGCTTTCTCCACAGTGGCGTCACCAGCCTGGGCCGCAACGTAATCCAGGCCGAGGTTGTCATAGATGCGTTGGATCTTGGAGGCGTCATCTGCAAACACCACCACCTCGATGCGCTCAGACTTCTGCCGGTTCCGAATGGGGACGTACAGCAGCCCGTGTTCCTTGGCTTCCCTGGCAAAATCCTTCATATAGCTCACCGGCACCTTAAAGAATTTGAAGGGGCGCTGTTCCCGCAGCATCCGCACCAGCCGTGTCTTTCCACGGGTTTTCTTCTGATCCTTTAATACCGCATAGACGAACAGCGCAAAGTTCTTTGCCGCCAACCCCGACAGCTTGAGGGCTACCTCCGTCCCTTCCAGGGTAAATCGGACAATTTGGTCGGCGGGGTCGCTTCCGTAGTTCAGTCAAATCACCTCGCTTTCATCGCTCCAAATCACGGGAGCGTTTCTGTTTTTCCTTTTCCGGTGCGGAGACCTTGGAAAAGGAATCTTCACCGGGGATAAGAGACAGGGCGGAACCGTTATCCCATTCGACTCCGAGTTGTCCCATATCATCTACATAGACAACCGTACCCATGGTGCCAGGCGGCGGGGCCTGGGCATCATCCATGGAATGCAGGACGATACGGGTTCCGGTGGGATATCGCTGCCGGAGGCGTTCCACCTGTTCTCTGCTGGGGATTCTGTTCAATTAATCACCTCCTGGGTTCGTCTTTAGTTTTACGTTCTTGCTGTCTTTCTTCCCGTTCCTGACGCCGGCGATCTTCCTCCTGGGCCGCCAGCAGGCGCCGCTCCATCTCCACAGAGTGGGTTTCAATGTTCCGGCACAGCTTGGCGGTGTGGCGAAGCTGCCGGAGTTTCTCGGTGAGGGCGCTGATCTGCGGGGAGTCCGGCTCATAGCGGTAGAGTTTCTGACGCTGCTTTAACAGCACGGCGATTTCATCCTCCGCCTGCTGCCGGAGGCTGGCCAGCTGGCCACGGTCCTCCACATGATGCTGAAAGATGAACTCAGCCTGCTCGATCCGCTGGTCCAGCTTGCGGATATCCTCCCGCACGGCATAGCTGGGGTAGGGCGGTTTCTTGCGAAGCACTCCCACCCTATATAAATAGGAATAATAGAGCGCCCGCAGGCCGGTGAGTTTGCGGGGCTGCGTTTCCCCAAGGAGGAGAAGCAGCCCATGGGCGGGCGGTGTTCTTTTCCCAGCCGGTGCGGAGCGCCTGGGGTACAGGATGCGGCGCTGAATGGCTTCGGGCGTGTAGTTTTTGCCCAGGGTCTTGAACCGGACAGGCCGTTCCTTGCCCGGCGGCTTCAACGTCATGTACTTGCGGTCAAAGCGGAAGGTGTATCCCTGTTGCTCCAGCACCCGCAGGAACTGCTTCCATGTGAGAGAGGCAGTGATGGCGGCGTCTACATCCTGCTGGATGACAGTTTTCCAAGTGGGCTTTCCCTCTTGCTCGGCCAGCCATTGGACATAGGGGCGGGCTACCCGTTCCGATTTCTCGGTGTCGATGACCGAGAGATGGTATTTCCGGCACAGTTCATCGGAGATCCGGCGCACCCCGGTGACGTAGCTTTTTTCATTGCTCCGGTACTTTTTCCCCGTTTGGATGGAAACGGAATTCCAAACCAAATGGTTGTGGATATGCCCGGTGTTCAAGTGGGTGCTGATGACCACTTGAAATCTGCCGCCCAGCAGACGGTCCGCAAGTTCCTGTCCAATCTGATGGGCCAATTCCGGCGTTACCTCCCCGGCGGCGAAACTCTGCACCAGGTGGAAGCCCTGCACCCCTTTCTCCTTGTGCCACATCCTTTTAATATGGCACATATCCTCAAAGGCGGAATCCAGCGTACAGCCAATGGCCGAGCAGAACAGATCCTGCTCGGTTTTATCCTTGTTGAGGGCATAGTCCACCGCCGCCTGCAGGGAGTCTGCGTTTTGGGAACGGGAGGCTTTTTTCTCATCCAGGACGTAGTCCACGCTGCCCTTCAGGCGGTGCACGGGGATAATGCTGGTGTACGCCATTTACCAGTTCTCCTTCACTTCCTTCCAGACCGCACGGGCGATGCTGGTCATTTCCTCCACACTCTGCCGGCTGGCCTCGCCATAGGTGTTGGCCACCTTGGCAAGCTGGTTGGCGTTGTTGCAAAGGCCCGCCACCTTGTGAAGCAGGTCGGCATGGTGGGTGCAGGGCCTCGCCTGCAGCTGCGCCCCCATGATGAGGGAGCGCAGGAATTCCTCACGGGCGAGGCCGCTAAGTTTCACCTGGGCCTCCAGATGGGCCAGTTCCTTTTTGTTCAGATGGAGGGGAATGATATGGTTTCGTTTTCTCATATGGACTCCTTATGTGCTGCATAGTCAGCCGATGGCGGGCAGCCGGGGGTTTGGGGTACTCCCCAAGAATGCCTTTGGATATCCAAAGGCTATGCTTGCGATACTAGTAACAGCTAAATAGATGCCAAGATGTGGTGTTTATTTGGTTACATACGAGGACCGTCTTGTATGGTTACTCATACCTAAGCTACAATGGGATTGCCGGTCTGACGTCGCTATGCTTGAGCTATATACGCTCGTTTTTGCAAACTGTCAGCCGACCTCTCATTGCAGCATTCGATTGATGCAGGTTGAAATACCGGTTTTCCGGACATTCGAATAACTACGCAAGCTGAATCGGTAATGAGTAAAAGGCGGTCGCCGGTATATTTTTGTGGGAGGACAAGGTATGGATTATGAGCCTATTACAGCAGTAGGGATTGATGTTTCCAAAGGGAAGAGTACAGTTGCAGTCCGTAGACCAGGCGGAGAAGTTGTCCTGGCCCCTTTCCGTATAGAACACAATGCCCAGGAACTAAAGGAATTGGTAGATACCATCCGTAAAATCGGCGGTAATATCCGGGTGGTTATGGAACATACGGGAATGTATTGGCGTCCAATCGCGCTCGCTTTGCAACATGCAGGATTTTTTGTAAGTGTGGTCAATGCCATTTTGATTCATCGTTTTAGCGACAATTCTCTGCGCAATGTGAAAACGGATAAAGCTGATTCCCTTAAAATTGCCAATTATGGCCTTGCATTCTGGGAAGAGCTGCGGGAATATTCAGCAGAAGACGAAACCCGCCAGATGCTGAAAACCCAATGCCGCCTTTACGAGCGAACACTTGGAACCAGTGTAACCTTGCGCAATGGACTAATTTCCCTTCTTGATCAGACATTTCCAGGAATCAACAATGTTTTGCATTCCGACTACCGCAACATCAGAGGTCATTTTAAATGGGTCGATTTTGTAAGACGTTTCTGGCATCGGGATTGCGTTATTGGCCTATCAACACGTTCTTTTGAGGAAAGCTATCGGAAATGGTGCAAAAAAGAAGGATATTGCTTTCGTTATACAGATGCGGAGAAAATATATCGCTGTGCGAAAAACGCTGTAGCTACCTTTCCGAAAAATGAGAGTACGAAAGTGTTGATCGCCCAAGCTGTAGACAGCCTCAACGCCGTTTATGATGCTTTACAGATTCTGCGCGGAGAGATGACTCGCCTTGCTTCCCTTCTTCCGGAATACGAAGTTGTTATGGGGATGCAAGGCGCCGGCGAGATTACCGGTCCAATGTTGATGGCGGAAATTGGCGATGTCCGCAGATTTACTAGCAAAAATGCGCTGGTCGCTTTTGCGGGAGTAGATGCTCCGCCTTACCAGTCTGGGATGTTTGATGCGAAAACTCGTCATGTTTCCAAAAGAGGCTCTCCTCATCTTCGGAAGACTCTCTTTCAGATTACTACGATTCTTCTCCGAAAATCCAATCCTGAAAATCCTGTGTATCTCTTTATGGATAGGAAGCGCACTGAGGGAAAGCACTTCTACGTTTATATGGTGGCTGGAGCCGCTAAATTTCTCCGCATCTATTACGCAAAGGTTAAAAATTGTCTCGACACATTAGAAACTGTCTAAATTAAACATTCAAAATCTGTCTTTTCACCGGCGATATCATCTCCGGTGTTTTTTCCATGTCCTTTTTTATATTTCTAAATTTTTCCTGAACACCACATTTGGGGGCTTGACATTTATTTGCAGGTTTGCAAAACCAGTCACCGGCTGGGAAAAAGTGACCTGCACCGCAGGTCAGATGGCATTGTCCTCGCCAGCTTCTTTGATTCTGGCCAGACCATCCAGTGTGGTGCAGATGATGTTCCTCTTTTCGGCCATCCCGATTTCTGCGGACATGGAGTTGCTGATCTCCTTGCCGCATACCACCAGCATCCGGCACCGGCCCAGCTTCTGGCGGGCAATATTGTGAAAATCCCTCTTTTCATCGGCGTTGTCCAGCGCAAGGTACTGCCCATCGTTCAATTTGGGGCAGATGGGGACGTACCCCAACTCGTAAACTTTCCGGCAGTACCGTTTCAAAAGGCGGGGAGCCGTATCCGCAGCCGAGCAGATGTAAGCAAATGCTTTTTCCATAGCGATATTTCCTTTCTATTTAGGTAATCAGGCAGGCTATCCATGTGGATAGCCTGCCTGGGTTTGGGTTTGTTGGTGGCTATCCACATGGATAGCCAGGGAGATTATTCATCGGTTTCCGGCTGGGATTCCAATGCGAAACGCACCCGGTCCGAGCCCAGCTTGTAGTAGGCGTCGGTCACCTCGATGCCCACGGCCTCGTACCCCTCCAGCTTGGCGGCCAGCACGGTGGTTCCGGCCCCGCAGAAGGGGTCGAGGATTCTTCCTCCCGGCACACAGATTTTCACCAGGTCCCGCATGAGCTGCAGGGGCTTCTCGGTGACATGGGTGCGATTTTGCGGATTGGCATAGCGGAACACCCCCGGCAGGCAGCCCACCGGGCGGCTCACCGGCATGGGGCCGTTGGAGCCCCACACCACATATTCGCTCTGCTGGCGGAAACGCCCTTTCTGTGGGCGGCTGGTCATCTTATCCCACACCACGCAGCCCCGCCAAATCCATCCGGCCCATTGCAAAGCGTCGGTGATGGAGGGGTACTGCCGCCAGTCGATGAACAGGCAGACAGGCGCACCCGGCTTGCAGGCTTTGCGGGCATCGTACAGCCACTCGGCCATCCAGCGGGTCCAGCTTCTCTGATCCCGATTGTCCCCGTCGAAGTCAGGCGGGGCGTTCTTGGGGTCCATGCTGCTGTACTTCTGTGTGGTCGTGCGGTTCTTCTCCGCAGGTTTCCAGCCGCCCGAAGCATAGGGCGGGTCGGTGATGAGGGCGTCAAACACCTGGGGTTTGAACGCACGGATAATCTGCAGGGTGTCCCCATGCAGAATGGTCCATCCATCCCCGCCGTTGTGCTCGATAGGCAAAGTGGATTCTTCTACAACTTGAGCAAGTTCGTTCTTTTGGTTCAGAGGCATCATCCTTTCCTTTATCGCTCTATTTCAGAGCGTTTCTTCTGTTTAGGGGGCAAAACAAAGCCAGCGGGTTTCTGCGGTTCACGAGGCACCATCATATAGCCGGCAAATTCATCGGAATGGAGTCGCAGCGGTTCCCTGCGATGATTTTCGATTTTTGTGCTGGGCAGCACCTCATAGAAACCGGAGATTTCTATGTTCCCAATCACTTCCCCGCAGATGGATGCTTCATCTCTGATCATCGGAGAACCATGGTTTGGGGCGCCGCCCAATATCTTTGCGTGCCCGCCGACAATGGCCAGTCCAGAGATTTCGCCGGAGACTACGACAGCATTGTGCATGACGAAAGCACTCCAATCCAGGCAGGCATCCCCTGATATGACCGCTGCGTCGAGGACTTTGGCGCTGCGGCGGAGGATGCCATCTTCCGTGACACGGGCGTTTTCGCAGGCAATGGCATTGTCATAAATCCAGCAGGTCCCTTCCTGGCTGAGATTGCGTTCACTTTCTACAAAACCGCCAAGATCTCCGGCTCGGACGTCCTCCCGGACATCCCGCAGTGCCCGGATGCGGTGCAGCCACGGATACTGGGAATGGGCAATGCTGGTGATTTCATATTTCTCCATTACCGTTCCTCACCCCGATGGCGCTTTTTGACGGTGGTGTGCTGCTTGGGCTGGAAACCGAGCGGCGGGGTGAGGGTAGGCGATTCACGCTTAGATTTGCGCTCGATGGCAATATCGTCCGGCCCGATGTGGATCACGTCGCTGGTGGGATTGTCTATGGTGACCCCAGGCAAAATCACAGCGGTTTCACGCACTTCGATCTCTCCGCCAAGTTCACCATAGACCGTAGCTCCCTCCATGACCACGGGGATGCCGCCGGTCACGGAATTGGCAAAGAGCTTGGCGTTCCCGGAAATATGGACATTACCGTGAACGTACCCGGCAGTGATGATGGCGTAATCCTCTATAATGGCGTTTCCACCGATCCTGCTTGGGCCGGAGATGGCCGCACAGCCACGGACGCAGGCGTGATCCCACAGGATGGCGTCTCCGTACACATAGGCTTCTTCAGCCACGACAGCGTTTCCCGCAATCCAGCACTGGCCCTCCTGGCTCAGATTTTCCTCCGATTGTACAAAGCCGCCCAGGTCACCGGCCCAGACGTCCTCCCGTACGTCCCGCAGAGCCCGGATGCGGTGCAGCCACGGATACTGGGGATGGGCGATATTGGTGATTTCATACTTTTTCTCATTCATCTGGCGTCACCCCGTTCCTTCCTGGATCTCGCAGGCGGTTTGACCGACAGTTCGGTTTCCACATACTCGCTGATAATGGAGAGCGCCTGGTGGTAATCCCCCGATTTGTAGACCCGGTCTGCCATCTCCTTGGCCTGCTCCGGCTGCCCGTTTTCCCGCAGCAGGCGGGCGGCCCTGCCAAGGATGAAGAAGATGTTTCCGTCCATGCCGGCCAGCTTCATTTTGGGGCGCTTGGGAACAGGCGGCGCCTTTGCCGGTTCTGCGGGCTGCACCGGCACCACCTCGAAGGAGAAGGGTTCCGCTTCCCAAAAATGCACGTAGAGCACGCCATCCGCAGTCTGGATTTCCCGCTGCTCGAAGCCCTCGCCCCAACCATCGGAAAACTGACCCAGCAGATACTCCTGGAGGGCGCTCATTTCCACATCGTTCAGAGACTCCTTCAGCCGGACGGTGGTGCAGCCCATCAGTTCCCCGTCCCGGAGTTCCACCGAGGGGATGGCGCTGAGTACCTTCGCCTTGACGCCGGGGTTTCGCCTCTCTGAAAAGTAGGGCATGAGATCCCCGCCCGTTCCCCTAAAAGAGTCTTTTATGGCGGATCGGATGGATTCCTCATAGTCCGCCAGTTCAAAGCCAGAGAACTCGTCCGGCCCCACTCGATTTATCCAATCGATATCGTCGTAGACCTCCTGGGGAAAGAAATCCCCTTTCAGCGGGGAGTAAAGTTTCAGTGTGATTTCCTGCTCGTCGATTGCATGACCTTCTTTCTATCGTGAACCGTCCGAAAGGCTCCGGGCGGTTCGCCGTTCATAGTTTTCTTTTGCCAGGTCGCCATAGTCGCAGCCCTCTCGCCGGGGCAGGTTCTTCGCCATGCGGTACCGGCCCTGATAGGCTCTCTCGATGTGGGCTGCGGCCCAGCGCCCGGCAAAATCGTTGTTGGTGCAGATCTCGATTTCCTCGATCTCCGGGTGGCGCTCCAGAAAAGCGTCCAGCGCAAGGGGATTCTTGGCCTCCCGTTTCTGCCGCTGTCCTTCTTCCGGTGCGTAGATGCCGCCGAGGGACAGCCGCCATTTGTCTGTAGTCCCTTCCAGCGTCAGATGGGCCATGGGTTCAATGGCGGCTTCGTACACGGCCACCCGGTTGGTTTTTCCCTTCGGCGGCAGCAGGAAGCAAAACCGCTTATCGCTGCCCGGCACCTCTGCCTTGAAGGGTTCTCCCCGTGTGTAGGTGCCGCGCAGGAAGGCATACCGGGCAGTGCCGGTTTCATCCCTGCCGACAAAAACAGCGTTGTGGTAGTCTGCGCTTTCATAGAGGATCCCTGCCCGGACGCAGGCTTCGATGACCCCACGGCTGATTCCACGCTTCAGCAGATAGGCGAACACCCTGTGGTTGTTCACGGCTGCCGGTGGAAGGACGAACTCCGGCCTCTTTTTCTGTTGAGGCGGAGGCGGGATGTAGCCGGGGCATTCGTCGCACAAGGCCAGCACCGCATCTACAAACTTCATCCCTTCCACTTTGATGAGGTAATCCAGAGCGGATTTCCCTCCAATATCCCGGCTTTTCCAGTGCCAGATGGAGGACTCCCCATTGATTTTGAAGCTGTCGTGCTCCCTCAGCTGGAACTCACCACGGCTGCCGCTTCTGACCAGTTCATTGGGGCGAAACCGGCGCAGGAACTCGATGGCAGTCATCTGCTTGGCGGCGGCGATCTGCTCTTTGCTCACTCCGGGCATGGGAATGCTCCTTCCTTTGTCTTAGATTACCGCTGCCCGGAGGATCTTGGCCTGGTCGGTGCGCTCCCAGGGGAGTTCCGGCTTGCCAAAATGCCCGTAGGCTGCGGTTTGGGTATAGCGGGGCGTCAACAGGTCCAGCTGGGCGATGATCTCCGAAGGGGTCAGCCCGAACACAAGGCGCACCGCATCTGCCAGGCAATCGTCGGCGCAGATGAAGCCGGTGCCGAAGGTGTCCACCTCCACCATCACCGGCTCGGCTTTTCCGATGGCATAGGCCAGCGTCACCTGGCACCGGCTGCACAGCCCGGCGGCCACGAGGTTTTTGGCGATGTAGCGGGCCATATATGACCCGGAACGATCCACCTTGGTGGGGTCCTTCCCGGAAAAGGCGCCGCCCCCATGGGGCGCGAACACACCGTAGCTGTCCACCATGAGTTTTCTTCCGGTGAGGCCGGTGTCGGCCTCCGGGCCTCCAAGCACAAACCGCCCGGAGGGGTTCAGCAGGATCTTGGTGTCCTCGTCCGGGGGAAGCGCCTGCAGCGCCGGGGCCAGCACCTTATCGGTGAGTTCCCAGCAGAGTTCGTCCATGGGCTTATTCGGGCTGTGCTGGGCAGACAGCACAACGGTATCCAGCCGGAATGGTTTTCCATC
>OGPH01001774.1_pt1 | contig 14626 bp, 7 predicted proteins | sample 1552891 | NCBI WGS metagenome assembly OGPH01 (sample SAMEA2580272, study PRJEB22360) | human gut metagenome | biome: human gut; feature: human-associated habitat; material: faeces | place: Denmark | collected 2008/2010 | reverse complement strand
ATAGGGACCGAACTGTCTCACGACGTTCTGAACCCAGCTCGCGTACCACTTTAATTGGCGAACAGCCAAACCCTTGGGACCTTCTACAGCCCCAGGATGTGATGAGCCGACATCGAGGTGCCAAACTTCGCCGTCGCTATGAACGCTTGGGCGAAATCAGCCTGTTATCCCTAGAGTACCTTTTGTCCCATAAGCGACGACGCTCCCACGAGCTATCGCCGGATCACTTGGGCCTGGTTTCCCATCTGCTCGACTTGTAAGTCTCACAGTTAAGCTCCCTTTTAGCCATATCCTCGACGACCGATTACCATCCGGTCTGAGGGAACCTTCGCAGTCCTCCGTTACTTTTTAGGAGGAGACCGCCCCAGTCAAACTGACCCACTAACACTGTCCCGCAACCGGCTTACGGTTTGCGGTTAGACGCCTAATAGTTAAAAACCGGTATTTCACATTGCGGCTCATCGGCACCCTGGAGTGCCGAATCAAAGCCTCCCGGCTATTCTACGTATTAAAAATCAAACGACAATATCAGTTTACAGTAAAGGTTCATAGGGTCTTTCCGTCCTTCTGCGGGTACGCGGCATCTTAACCGCGACTACAATTTCACTGAGCATCTCCCTGAGACAGCACCCAACTCGTTACATGATTCGTGCAGGTCGGAACTTACCCGACAAGGAATTTCGCTACCTTAGGACCGTTATAGTTACGGCCGACATTCACGGGGGCTTAGACCACAAGCTTTCACAAGCAGTTTTCACCTTTCCGCATTGGTCACATGTCACTCCCTATACGTTGTCTTGCGACTTGGCAGAGAGCTGTGTTTTTGATAAACAGTCGGTTGGGCCTCTTTACTGAGACCAACTCGCGTTGGCACCCCTTCTACCGAAGATACGGGGCCATTTTGCCGAGTTCCTTGGAGAGATTTAACTCACGCGCCTTAGAATACTCATCCCGGATACCTGTGTCGGTTTGCGGTACGGGCAACCGGACAACTAACTTTATAAATTTTCCCGGGATTAGCCATTGCTGATCCCCCTCGGCCGTAGCCTCAGAGTCCCGTCGACACCTTACGATGCCTTGGACGAGGACGTTCATCACCTCGCCAGCATTCACTCATCCGTCAATATAAAGATCAAACGTTGCCCAGCCGGTACGGGATTATTAACCCGTTGTGCATCGACTACTCCTTACGGCCTCGCCTTAGCTCCCGACTAACCCTGGGCGGACGAACCTTCCCCAGGAAACCTTATCCTTACGGCGGCATGGATTTTAACCATGCTTTTCGTTACTCATGCCTAGATTCTCACTTCCAAAAGCTCCAGCCTCGCTCGCCGCTCGACCTTCAACGCCGTTGGAACGCTCTCCTACCAATTATTGCTAATTCCACGGATTCGGTATAGTGCTTGAGTCCCGATCATTTTCGGCGCAAATTCTCTCGATGGGTAAGCTATTACGCACTTTTTAAATGATGGCTGCCTCTAAGCCAACATCCCCATTGTCTATGAAAACTTACCTCCTTCTTGCCACTTAGCACTATCTTAGGGACCTTATCCGATGGTCTGGGGTGTTTCCCTCTCGCCAATGAAGCTTATCCCCCACTGACTGACTGCCAAATTTCTCTCACCGGTATTCAGAGTTTGATAAGGTTCGGTATTCTGGTGTGAACCCTAGCCTTTTCAGTGCTTTACCCCCGGTAATCAGCATTTGACGCTATACCTAAATATATTTCGGAGAGAACCAGCTATTACGGGGCTTGATTAGCCTTTCACTCCTAACCACAGCTCATCCCTTAACTTCTCAAGGTTAATGGGTTCGGCCCTCCACATCGCGTTACCGATGCTTCAGCCTGGCCATGGCTAGATCGCCTCCGCTTCGGGTGCTATACCAGTTACTCCCGCCCTATTCAGACTCGCTTTCGCTTCGCCTCCGCGTCGTAAACGCTTAAGCTTGCAACTGATATAGACTCCTAGGCCCATTATGCAAAAGGTACGCCATCACCCCACATGGGGGCTCTGACCGCTTGTAGGCAACAGGTTTCAGGTACTTTTAACTCCCCTAACAGGGGTCCTTTTCACCTTTCCCTCACGGTACTTGTTCACTATCGGTCGACACCTTGTATTTAGCCTTATGCAGTGGTCTGCACGTATTCACACCGGGTTTCACGTGTCCGGTGCTACTCTGGATACTCATAGGTATTCATCAGATTTCAATTACGGGCCTATCACCCTCTATGGCCGGCTTTTCCATACCGTTCATCTATCTGATAAAAGTCCATGCCTGAGTCCGAACCCCGCAGGGATAAATCCCCGCGGTTTGGGCTGTTCCCCTTTCGCTCGCCACTACTGAGGGAATCGCTTCGCTTTCTTTTCCTCCGCTTACTGAGATGTTTCACTTCAGCGGGTTTCGCTCTTTCAACACTATTTATTCATGTCGCAGTACCGGCGCTTTACCGCCGGTGGGTTTCCCCATTCGGATATCTCCGGGTTAAAGCCTGCTTGCGGCTAACCGAAGCTTTTCGCAGCTTGCCACGTCCTTCATCGCCATGTGTCGCCAAGGCATCCTCCTGTTGCCCTTCGTTGCTTGATAACAACTATTGTTCCTTTTTTAAATATGGGCTGTCACTGGATTCTATTCACTTTCTTCCGTATTCTAAGCTATCGTATTTTTTACCTCGCTTATTTACGTGTTTTCTCGTCTACATACTGTCAAAGAACTTAAAGCATTCTTCCACAAACCCCTTCATGGGCCCAGGTGGACTTGAACCACCGACCCCACGCTTATCAAGCGTGTGCTCTAACCAACTGAGCTATGAGCCCTCTAAATGGTGGAGCCGAACGGGTTCGAACCGATGACCTGCTGAATGCAAATCAGCCGCTCTTCCAACTGAGCTACGGCCCCTTCACTATCCAGCGCGTCCCGGGTCTCCCCATTTAACGCCTTGCGGTTTGTCGATTCTCAATGAACTTGCGCCCATTTGAAATTTACTAAGCACGATCGCGCGAACCTCATCCTCATTCTCACATGCTCCCCTCTCGGGTCACATCAGAATTTCTCCTTAGAAAGGAGGTGATCCAGCCGCAGGTTCCCCTACGGCTACCTTGTTACGACTTAGTCCCAATCACCAGCCTTGCCTTAGGTCGCTGCCCCCCTCGCGGGTTAGCTCACGAACTTCGGGCAAAACCGGCTTTCATGACTTGACGGGCGGTGTGTACAAGGCCCGGGAACGTATTCAAGGCGTCGTAGCTGATACGCCTTTACTAGCGATTCCGGCTTCATGGAGTCGAGTTGCAGACATCCAATCCGAACTGGGACCGGTTTTCAGGATTTGCATCGCCTCGCGGCGTAGCTTCCCTCTGTACCGGCCATTGTAGCACGTGTGCAGCCCTGGATGTAAGAGCCATACTGACTTGACGTCATCCCCACCTTCCCACCTGAATTCAGGTTTGTCCCCTAAGAGTCCCCGGCTTTACCCGCTGGTAACATAGGGCGAGGGTTGCGCTCGTTGCCGGACTTAACCGAACATCTCACGACACGAGCTGACGACAGCCATGCAGCATCTGTGTACCTGTCCCGAAGGACTATGCGCTTTCACGCATATTCAAATACATGTCAAACCCAGGTAAGGTTCTTCGCGTTGCATCGAATTAAGCCACATGCTCCACCGCTTGTGCGGGCCCCCGTCAATTTCTTTGAGTTTTAACCTTGCGGTCGTAGTCCTCAGGCGGTACACTTATCGCGTTAGCTGGGGCACTGAAGGGGATGATTCCTCCAATACCTAGTGTACAACGTTTAGGGCGTGGACTACAGGGGTATCTAATCCCTTTCGCTCCCCTGGCCTTCGTGCCTCAGCGTCAGTTAATGTCCAGGAACCCGCCTTCGCCACGAGTGTTCCTCTCGATATCTACGCATTTCACTGCTACACCGAGAATTCCGGTTCCCCCTCCATTACTCTAGTCTCGCAGTATCATGTGCAATCCAGGGGTTGAGCCCCTGCCTTTCACACACGACTTACGAAACAGCCTACGCACGCTTTACGCCCAGTGATTCCGAACAACGCTTGAGACCTCTGTATTACCGCGGCTGCTGGCACAGAGTTAGCCGTCTCTTCCTCTTGTGGTACTATCTTTTTAATTTGCTCCCACATGACAGGGGTTTACAATCCGAAGACCTTCATTCCCCCACGCGGCGTCGCACCATCAGGGTTGCCCCCATTGTGAATGATTCGAAACTGCTGCCACCCGTAGGTGTCTGGACCGTGTCTCAGTTCCAGTGTGGCGGATCGTCCTCTCAGACCCGCTACCCGTCTTTGCCTTGGTAAGCCGTTACCTTACCAACTAGCTGATAGGCCGCAAGCCCCTCCTAAAGCGCCTTCTCAAGCTTTAGTTCCTCTTACATGTGTTTAAGGACCACATCCGGTATTAATTCGAGTTTCCCCGAGCTATCCCCGTCTTTAGGGCAGGTTGCTTACGTGTTACGCACCCGTTCGCCGCTTTCTCATCCACGTATTGCTACGCTTTTGTTCTCGCTCGACTTGCATGTCTTAACCACGCCGCCAGCGTTCACTCTGAGCCAGAATCAAACTCTCCGTAAAATCTTCTTTTTAAGATTTCATTAGATCGTTCAACGTCTGTTTATTGATATATCTCTATATCGATTCGTTGGACTTTTTTTCAAAGTTTTGCCAAAAAAATTTTTGGCTGGTTCGCACAATCGTACTTAGTAAATTTCAAAGAACTCTTCCCCTCATCGGCGCCCCTTGCGGAAACTTAACCCGATTCGGTTCTTTTTTTTCGCTCGACCTTCTCAAGTCGAAAGGCCGCCCATTAAGCTATACCTTTCTTTGCTTGTCAAGCTTCTTTTTTATCTTTTTTTCTCCCACATATAGTGGTGCTTTTACAACAAGTTTATTACCTTTGACCTTTGCCTGCGCAGAATCGTACACCCAATACTTTTGAGTCTTTGCCTGCACATAACTGCCGCTCGCGATTCCCGTACTCAAAAGAGCTAGCACCAGTAACATAGCAATCAAAACACGTTTCATACTCTTTTTCCTCCTTTTATTTTCCTTAATTTTACTCGCATTATTAATGTATCATGATACATTAAACTGTGCAAGCAGAAATTTACCAATCTCCAACAACAAGATTACGTCTTTCTAAGCAGTAACCACAGAATTGTTTTTTATTTCTTCCACAACATCCATGATCTTTTTCGCTGTTTCCATATCATCTTTAAACAACGTCACGATACTTCCCACACTTCGAAATGGCTCATCCTGAAGCACTTTGCGGTCTTCTATATTTCCATTTCTAGAAATATAATCTACCAACAACCGAACAAACCGAATTTGATTAATATTCAAACGTTCTTCCGTCAAGAACTCGCTAAATGCCTCATTTACCGCTTCGGTGTCAACGCCTACAATTTTTCTAACCAACATTCCAATCGGAGTATCTCCGTATTCTTTTTGATAGTCTTCCCGGCTTCCCAACTCGTGCCAGAGAATCTCTTCCAGCGAATGCAGATCTTCTTTTGTCAGTTTCTTATTACTCCGAAGTTTGTACACTGCAATATTAGTTTTATGTTCTTTCAGGTAATATTCTACGTTTTTACGATAGTTTTCCAAATTATTTACCGCATAGATGGGGTCACCCTTTTTCTCTTCAATAATCTTGTCCTCTACATCAACATAAAAAGACTTTGTATTTATCTTATCCAAGAAACGGATAAGTTCACGCAGCACCTCTCTTACCCGATCAAGCTGCATAACATCTGCCTGCTGCCAAAACTCTACAGTCTGCACTCTGGAAAGCAATGGCAACTGTGCCTTCACCTGCGGTATCCCTGTTTTTTTCTCTAATGCTGCCGCTGTAGTTACCACCGTATTTACCTGGGACTGTACATTTTTACTTTGTAACACGCCAAGTTCAATGCTATACAACAAATAGTCAAATCGTCGTGCAAGTTCATCCTCTTTTTCCGGCATGACAAGAGGCGCAATGTGCTCTTTTACCATCCTCATCTGTTCTGACTCGATCGAATCCCAGGCTTTTTTCTGTCGAAACATCTCAACGAAACGCAGATGATTTTTCACTCGGAAACTAGTCGTATCCAATTCAATTACTGTGTGATGTAATTCATCCACAAGATCTCTTCTATAATTTACATATTCTTCCTGTTTAGCAAAAACCGGTGCCTGTAATTCCCGCGCAATGCCCGTTTTTACATTAAATATTTTCTCACTTAATGCTGCCGGCACTCCCGTTTCTTTTCCATTCGTTTTGACACTGAAAAATTCGAAATTATTACAAAAATCAAAGATTAAAAAGCTCTCTTTATCCTGTCCTTCGCCAAACAGATTCGGGCATAACCTCGTACCTCGTCCAATCATCTGCCAAAACTTGCTATAACTTCGGATCTTTTTAAAGAAAACTAAATTTAAAATCTCAGGGATGTCAATTCCGGTATCCAGCATATCAACAGAAACAGCAATCTGCGGATATTTTTCTTTTGAGCTGAAATCATCAATCAAGGTATCTACATATTTAATGCTGTAGTCAATTTGCTTGATAAAATCACCACCAAATTCCGGAAACATCACATGAAATCGCTCCACAATTATTTTGGCATGTTCACTATTTTTAGCAAAAATAATCGTTTTTCCCAGCTTATCACCGCCCTCTACTTTTAAGCCATTTTTCATCAGTTCAATAAGTACCTTATCAATCGTATCCAGATTGAAGAGCCAGTTATTGATTGCGGATGCCTCAATATCAAGCGGAGTATCTCCTTCTTCTATTCCAAAACTTTCTTCAAAGGATTCTTTCTCTTCTTCTGAAAGTTCATTATATCGAATTCCATCCTCCATTATTTTCGTCTTATACTCCAATGTTGAATAGGAAACCAGATATTTTTCTTTTACCGCCTGCTCCAATTCATAATCATACGTTGGATTTCCATTTTCCAAATCAAACACACGATATGTATTTTTTCCAACATCATCTTTTGGCGTCGCCGTCATCCCGAGGATATAGGCATCAAAATAGTCAAATATCTCTTGATATTTTTTATAAATAGACCGATGTGCTTCATCAATGATAATGAGATCAAAATGTGCCGGAGAAAACATCCGGCTTCCATCTTTCCGCTTTTTCTCATCAATCGCATTCATCATCGTAGGATAGGTACTGAATATCATGCGCGAAGCTTCCGGATCTTCCTTATTGTCTAACAAATTACAACAAGAAAGCCCCGGAAGCAGGTTACTGTAATTATTTTTCGCCTGTTTAACCAATGCTTTTCGATCTGCTAAAAACAATATATTTTTCACATAATTGTGTCTGCGAAGGACATCTACAATACTTATACTGACGCGGGTTTTTCCCGATCCCGTCGCCTGTACAATAAGCATTTTTCTATGTTTTTTTGCAATGGCATCACACACTGCCGTCACCGCTTCCTTTTGATACGGCCGGTTCGTAATTTCATCGCTAATCTCCAGATTTTCAAGTGGTTTCCTGGTTTTTCGACGATCTATTTCAAGTTGTAATTCTTCCTGTGTGAAAAATCCTGCCACCCGGCGCTTGGCAAAACCAGCATAATCATTTGTATAATACGTCTCAAACCCATTTGTTGTAAAAATCAACGGCCGTACCCCATACTGATTTTGCAAACAATCCGCATACAACTTTGCCTGCTGACTTCCCACAATCGGATCCACAGAGGCTCTTTTCGCTTCTACAACGGCCAACGGAATACGGTCTTTCCCATACAAGACATAATCAACATACCCTTTTCCTGTTGCATTTGGCATACCTTGCACTTCTACCTCTTCCATACAATTTTTTCCAATCGTCCAGCCAGCCTCTTCTAATTCCACATCAATATATTTTTTCCGTGTTAATTCCTCACTCATTTCATTGATGGTAAAATTACGACTCTGAATATTTTGCTGTTTAATCTTTGCCATTTGCTCTCGAAGTTCTTCATTTTCTTTAATCATATCTTCGAGTTTTCGGTCTTTACTACTCATTTTATCATACATTTTCTGCAGTTCTTCCGAGCTCATCCGCTTGTCTTCACCACTCGGCAAAATCGACTCATCAAACTGCTTGTCCTTGTACACACGTGAATAGCTGTAATCAATCCAGTCACAAAACTCAAACAAATCACGAAGTGATACAATGGCATCATCTCGTGTTATCTTTTTATTGGTATGTACCGCCTTATTTCCCAGCCAAATAACATATTTGAGCATCGGAAATAAACGCGGCTCAATGATACTCCGAAATGTCCTTTCATGTATCAGCGAAGAGATATTATCCTGATACGGCAGTTTCAATTCGTTGTCAAAAGTGAACACAAAACGAACCGCTAATTCCAATGCTCTTCGTGACAAAATAGCACACGTAGAAGGCGAAACAACCAAACTCTGTTCCGCTTCTTTGGCTTCCTTTGCAAATTCATCATAAATTCCCGTTAAAAACTCAAAATTAGAACTCATATGCTTCCTCCCTTATTTTCCCAGCCCCACCACACCCATGCAAGTACAAGATCTGTTTGAGACTGTATCTGTTTTTTATTTTCACATCTGTATTTGATGCTTATATATTTGCAGCAAGTTTTTTATTACAAGTTTTGATTTGTTGACTTGGTTGACAAAGTCAGCAAATTGGTTTTGGAGTTCGATGGGTGGCAACGGAATATTTAATTTCAAAAAATTTACAGTAGTAAAACTAGCTTGATTTACCGCAGGCTGAATAATATTCTGCAACTGTCTATAATAATAATCACTCATGGCAAACCAGTTATAATAGCATTCATTACAGTTATCATTAAGCTTCATTCTGAAAATATTAGTTGTATAAATACACTTTCTTCCTACATCTCTATATACTGCTGTTTTACCAATCTGTGACACACTATTTATAAAATTAATTAATATATCGCCATCTTCTAACACATACTCTTCTGTCTTTGCCCCTTTGGGATCCTCTTTATACCAATACTTAACATCGCCATATATAAATTGACCATTTTGAATATTTCCAGACCTAATTACTGGCAATCCGATATCAACATCCGAAAGTTTTCTAGACAATCCACTTTTAAGAAATGCCGAAATATCAGCTATTTTTACAAGCGGCCAATTATATTGATTAAACATCAAATCACCAAACATCTCGACAAATCGGGCTTGGATTAATTCGTCTAGTTTATGAAGTTGGCTTTCCCTATAACAAAGAACATTATTAACTTTTGTAATAATATTCACTATTTCCATTTGTTTTTTAATACTTGGTAATTGAATTTTTGCCCCTGTAAGGTTTCCTAATTTAATGTACTTAATAACTCCTCCAATTGCCTGTTTACGTAGTTCATTTATATAACTACTCATAAACCAATAAAGATATTTCATATATAGCTTACCATCACTTGCATCTTCTATTATATAAGTCCTTTGATAAGCATCAAATTTTCCATTATAATATTTTACATTCAAATCACCATTACCAGCAACCAACACGCATTCGCAATCATATGAATACGAATCTATGGTTAATGTTTCTTTCGAACATGTAAAAAATGGGTATCTTCCATTGGCAACTGATGCATTAGCATCCAATTTTCCTGTTTTTATTGAAGTCAGTTCACCTATACTACCTTGCATCTTCCCATGCCGACTTTTTTTAATTTCTTCTTGCGTTTCGAACATATGTTTGATATGATATATTTAAGGTGTTACCATAAACGGTAGGCGGTTAGCCTCTTCCAGAAAGTTCTAGCTCTGTTTACATAGAAATCCCTTTGGGGAAATCCATCGGAGGAGGTACGTGCTCATGCTCACGATCGAAGGATTCATAGCTGTTATCAGCCTGTGCCTGACTTGTTTTAGTCTTGGCTATTCTTTTGGTACGAGAGATAGCAGGACACAAAAATGACCGCCCCTAGTTCTGGCAAACTGAGCGGTCATTTTTTACCAATCTTTTTATCAGGCTAACCGTCTATCGGTAGCACCTTTCTAACTATTATAATAGCATCTGACCGCTTTTATGTCAATCCAATATTCTGTTCTGCAAGATCACTACAAATTTTAATTTGTAGGGATGATAAATGGCGAAATTAGTTGAGATAACAGGAAAGGCCCTGTCTGGCGAGTGGGGAACTGACGATGAAACAGGCGATGGAATTCCTATATTAAGAACAACAAATTTTACTAATGAAGGCGTTGTTGACTATAAGGATGTTGTTACTAGAACAATAACTAAGAAAAATATCGATGAGAAGTATCTTCGCTCAGGAGATATTATTATCGAGAAGTCTGGCGGTAGTGACAAGCAACCAGTTGGAAGAGTTATTTATTTTGATGGACCTGAAAAGACTTATTTATTCAATAATTTCACAGGTTTGCTGCGGGTAAAAAATCAGGAAGCATGGTTCCCTAAATATGTATTTTATTCACTCTATGGGAATTACCGTAGAGGTGGTACGAGACCATTTGAGAATAAGACAACGGGACTTCATAACTTAAAAACGGATGATTATGTTTCAAGATATGAAGTAGCTGAAACTGATTATAAAAAGCAGGTTGAGGTTTGTGAGCATCTTGATCGACTCTATAATGTGATTAAGCTCAGAGAAGAAGAAATACAGAAATTAGACGACCTCATTAAAGCCCGATTTGTCGAGATGTTTGGTGATCCTATAACTAATTCTTTTGGTTGGGAAGAACATTGGTTAGATGAATATATAGAATTTCTTACATCTGGCTCCAGGGGCTGGGCCAAATATTTTACAGATGTTGGGAATGAACTCTTTATCACAATAAAGAATGTGAAGAATAATCAGATTACGATAGATAATATTCAATATATTAATGCACCAAATAGTAAAGAGGCAAAACGAACACGAGTTAAGACTGGTGATTTGTTAATTAGTATTACGGCTGATTTGGGAAGAACAGGGGTTGTAGATGAGGCAATATCAAAGAGAGGTGCCTATATAAATCAACATCTTTCTTTGGTACGACTTGATCAATCTAGGATTAATCCATTGTATGTTTCATACTTTTTGGAAACAGAAGGTGGAAAAAAACAATTTGAAAGTAAAAATCAAAATGGTGTAAAAGCAGGTTTGAATTTTGAAGCGATTAGGTCTTTGAAAATTTTAGTACCACCAATGGAATTACAAGAAAAATATTTAACTTTTGTCAACCAAGTCAACAAATCAAAAGTTGAAATTCAACAAGCACTTGAAAAAACACAATTATTGTTTGATTCATTAATGCAACAATATTTTGGCTAAAATAGGTAATTATCAGTGGGAAAACTGTTTGAATATTTTACATTTTATTGGTTGCAGGATGTTGGTACACTTGAAAGGAGTATACCAACATGGAAGAAAAAATTGTAACAATACTTAATGAGATGTCAGCATACCTGTCAATTCCTCAGATGAAAAAACTGCAGGAAGTAGTACTGAAAACATTTTCGGAAAATGAATTAGATAAAAAACACATCACAAATGAAGAATTTTTAAAAATGTTTTTAGATGCTAAGAAGATTGAGGGGTGTTCGGAACGGACAATTCAATATTATGCTGTTACGGTTGAACATTTGCTTAAACAGACAGATACGGAAGTTAGAAAAATTACAACGGAAGAAATACGCGCTTATTTAGCGGATTATCAAAAGATAAATGGATGTTCGAATGTTACAATTGACAACATTCGTAGAAATATATCGAGTTTCTTTTCGTGGCTGGAAGAAGAGGATTATATTCTGAAAAGCCCGATGAGGAGAATCCACAAAATTAAAACGAAGACGGTGGTGAAAAATGTTATCACAGATGAAGGAATAGAAAAACTTCGTGATAATTGTAAAGAAATTCGTGATTTGGCAATGATTGATTTATTGTATTCTACCGGCATAAGAGTTGGAGAATTGGTAAATTTGAATATTGATGACATTGATCTGGAAGGCAGAGAATGTGTTGTGTATGGGAAAGGAGACAAGGAGAGAAAGGTATATTTTGATGCGAAAGCCAAAGTGCATTTAAAGGAGTACATATTAAGTAGAAATGACCAAAATTCAGCATTATTTGTAACATTGGATTCTCCGCATGACCGCTTGAAAATAAGTGGTGTGGAGATACGGCTCAGGCAGCTTGGACGAAGCCTGGAACTTGATAGGATTCATCCTCATAAATTTAGGCGGACGATGGCTACCAGGGCAATTGATAAAGGTATGCCGATAGAACAGGTACAGCGAATTTTGGGGCATTCTCAAATTGATACGACGATGCAATATGCTATGGTAAATCAAAGCAATGTTAAATCTTCTCATCAGAAATACATGGCTTAGACAAATTAAAATTTGTCGGTTTCTCCTTTCGCGATTTTTTTACCACCTGATAGTCACTCCATCAGGTGGCTGTCCTTTGGCTTCAATCACTTGAAGCGCCTATTTTCTATAAGTTCAGTAACTTTTTCAATTCAGCCATTTCTGTCTGAATCGTATTTTCAATTTCCTCGATTTCACTAATAATTTCTTCCGTAGGTGGATACTCCACTGCCTCGTATACAATTTCTTTGTACTTGTTAATCGACAAGTCGTAATCATTGTTTACAATTTCATCCAAATCTACCATGAAGCTTTGCTCTGTTCGTTTACGCTCTGCTTCCTTGTCAAGATTATTGTAACGTTCAATGATATCCGGGATATCATTTTCAGCTACTTCCTGCCGCTTATCATCCAAACTAAGTCCGTCTGCTTTCATATCGTAAAACCATACTTTATCAGTTCCACCACTTCCTGTTTTTGTAAAAACCAAAATCGCTGTAGAGACACCGGCATAAGGTTTAAACACTCCACTTGGCATGGATATTACAGCATCCAGCTTATTATTTTCCAATATTTCCTTTCGTATCTGTTTATGTGCTTTACTAGCCCCAAACAAAACTCCGTCTGGTACAATAACTGCAGCTCGTCCTCCCTTTTTCAAAATCCGAAGGAACAACGCAAGAAATAAAAGCTCCGTCTTTTTCGTCTTAGCAACTTTCAGCAAATCTGCAGAAACCGCTTCATAATCAAGACTTCCCTTAAATGGCGGATTGGCAAGTACCAATGTATATTTTTCTTCATCCGTATTCTGTTCTGAGAGGCTGTCTCGGTAAGATATATTGGGGTTATCCACTCCATGCAAAAGCATATTCATCGCACCGATTCGAAGCATCGTTCGATCCATATCATTTCCAAAGAACATTGAATTATGAAAATGTTCCAATGCTTTTGCATCAAGAAACATCTCACCATGATGATCTCTCAGATATTGCTGGGCTTCTATCAGAAATCCCGCACTTCCCATCGCTGGGTCTATAATAATATCGCCCGGTTCCGGCTTCACCAACTCAACCATCATTTTAATGATGTGACGCGGAGTACGAAATTGTCCATTTGTTCCTGCCGTCGCTACTTTAGAAAGTAAATGCTCATACAAGTCTCCCTTCGTGTCCGCATCTCCCAATTCAAGCTGATCTATCCCATCCACAATCTTCGTAAGCATTGCAGGTGTCGGAATTTTAAATATGGCATCTCCCATGTAGCGAGCATACGCGGAATCTCCATCTTGATGAAGATTTTTAATAAATGGAAATACACCATTCAATACAACGTCATACATTTCTTCTGCTGAGCCTAAGTTTTTAAATTTCGACCAACGATACTTTTGACAATCTCCCGGAAACATCGATTCATAGGTTATTCCTAAAAAATTTGCTTCACTTTCTTTTGTCGTCTCCACATCATCCAGCTGCTTGATAAATAAAAGATACGTAAATTGTTCTATGACGTCCAGGGGATTGGTTATACCACCCGTCCAAAATGTCTCCCATATTCTGTCAACTTTATTCTTTAGTTCTCCTGTAATCATTTTCTTTTATCCTTTCCTCCCGATATATAATTTTATTGTACCATATGAACCAAATTTCTGTAAATAGTTTAATTTACCAATCTCCTTCTTCGTCCTCATCTATCGCATCGTCCACTCCATCTGCATAATCCGAATCACTATTATACCGGTCATCGTCATAATCGCCATCCTCATACACATCCTCATATCCTTTGTCGTAGGATTCATAAGGATTCGAATACGATTTTTTGCTCTTGGACGAACCCGAGTAACTCGATTTGTTCGAATACGAACTGCTCGAGCTCGAATCGTAATGATATGGTTTTTTCGTCGAAGACGGTCTTGTCGTACTTGTAGAATAGGTACTTGATGAATAACTCGAAGATTCTGTCGATTCCGACTGTTCTCTTTCTTCTCCTTCTTTATCTGCCTCTTCCTGGTGTTTCTTGCAATATAAACTATCTTCTGAAAACCGTTTTTCATGGCAGTCACTTGCCCAGCATTCTCCATACCCCCATATATGCTCGCTTACATAGTCCGGTACATTTCTGGCTGCTATTACAATAAATGCCAAAACCAAAAGTGCTAAAATCTCATACTTTGGTGTGTTGCCCTTCTTCATGATAACCGCCTCCTAATTGTTTCATTCTTAATTTTTTACTCGTAACTATTCAGGATCCAATGTATGGAAATCAATGAATCGTCGTGCTTGCACGTA
>OGPH01001770.1_pt1 | contig 14692 bp, 13 predicted proteins | sample 1552891 | NCBI WGS metagenome assembly OGPH01 (sample SAMEA2580272, study PRJEB22360) | human gut metagenome | biome: human gut; feature: human-associated habitat; material: faeces | place: Denmark | collected 2008/2010 | reverse complement strand
GATCCGCCACGTGCTGTATAACTGCTCGGCGGCAAGACCCAACATCGAGTCTTCCACCAATGAGGAAGAGATCGAGGTGCAGACGGAAACCCTGGCTCTTACGGCAGCGCCTCTGGCTAACGGCTATGTAAAGGCAAGAACCGGGGATTCCACTACGGATGAGGTCTATAAAGGCTGGTATGGTGCTGTGTATATGCCGACCACTGCCAGCACTTCAACGAGTGAAGCAGGAGGTGGAACCGCATGAGCATGAAGAGGAATATCGTAATTGACGGGCAGGAGGTCGCTTTCCGGGCCTCCGCCGCCATTCCGCGCATCTATAGGATGCGGTTTCACCGGGATATCTTTAAGGACTTAAAGGATCTGGAAAAAGGGATTGATAAGAACAATCCGGAAAATTCCAGTCTGGATCTGTTCTCGCTGGAGATGTTTGAGAACATCGCCTATGTGATGGCAAAGCATGCAGACCCTTCCATCCCGGATACACCGGAGGAATGGCTGGATGGCTTTAACACCTTCTCCATCTATCAGGTGCTGCCCCAGATCATAGAGCTGTGGGGGCTGAACACTCAGACGGATGTGCAGGCTAAAAAAAACTTCGCCCGACTGACCGAGAAATGACAACGCCGCTGTTCCTTCTGCGGTGCGTACAGCTGGGGCTGTCCATCGGGGAGCTTGACCTGCTGACCATCGGCCTGGTCAATGACATGTATGTGGAGAGCCGCAACGATGAGCATAAATATGCTGTGGTAGCGACGCAGAAAGATTTCGATTTATTTTAACCGGGATATCCACACCTTTTGCAGAAAAAAAACCATAGACAAAGGGAAAATCAGAAAAGGTGCTGATAATGAAAAGGTGCTGATTTTCAAAGTTGCCTGGAGAAATCCGGGCTTTTTCTATTTCAGGAGGTGAGTGACACATGGCAAGCCGGATCAAGGGAATCACGGTGGAGATCGGCGGCGATACCAGCGGTCTGGAGAAGGCGCTGTCCGATGTGAACAATTCCATAAAGAAGACCCAGAGCCAGCTGCGGGATGTGAATAATCTCCTGAAGCTGGACCCGTCCAACACAGTGCTTCTGGCCCAGAAGCAGGAGCTTCTGCAGTCTGCTATCGGGGATACTGAAAGGAAGCTGCAGGCTTTGGAGCAGGCACAGGAGGATGTGACGAAAGCCTTTGAGCGGGGGGATCTGGGAAAAGACCAGTACATGGCCTTCCAGCGCGAGGTGGAGGAAACCAGAGGGACGCTGAACCGCTACAAAGCCGATTTGTCCGGCCTTCAGTCTGAGCAGGAACGGCTCTCCACCAACACCGAGAGGCTTGGCAAGCTGTTCGCTGCTACGGAATCCAGTGTGGATGATTATGCGGATGTGCTGGGAAGCAAACTGGTAAATGCTATCAAGAGCGGCACGGCTTCTTCGGATCAGTTAAAGACTGCCATTGAGAAGATTGGACGGTCTGCTACCGGCGGCAAGGCAGATATCAGGCAGCTGACAGATGCTTTGGATACGGTGGATGACGGGCAGGCCATCCGGAACCTCATTGAGGATCTGAACGATGTGGGGGACGCTGCCCAGGATGCCGCAGGCGATATTGGAGAGATTGCGGAAGCAACCAAGGGTGCGGCCCTTATGGAGGCGGCTGACCAGTTGTCTGTTGTCGGGGATAAGATCCAGGACATTGGAGACAAAGCTGTGTCTGCTTATGCAGAGACGGAAAATGCGGTCACGAAGGTAAACGTTTACTTCGGAGAAACCGGGGCGGCGGCTGAGGCCAGCGCTGAGATTGTGAAGGACGTTTACGGCGCTGGCGTGGGCGACAGCATGGAGTCCGTGGCAGATGCTGTCATCATGGTAAAGAAAAACCTTGGGGAGCTTTCCGACACTGACCTGACCAACCTGACACAGCAGGCGCTGACACTGGATGAACTGTACGGTATCGACATGAACGAGACCCTGCGTGGTGTCAATGCTTTGATGAAGCAGTACGGCATGACAGCCCAGGAAGCGATGGACTATATCGTCAAGGGTACACAGAACGGTCTGGATAAGACCAATGAGCTGGGGGATAATCTCTCCGAGTATTCGGGCAAGTTCGCTCAGGCGGGCTATTCCGCATCTGAGTATTTCCAGCTTTTGCAGAACGGCCTGGAGGGCGGCGCTTACAACCTGGATAAGGTCAATGACGCCATCAATGAGGTGACCACCAGACTGGCGGACGGCACCATCGGGGATTCCATCGATCTGTATTCTCAGAAGACCCAGGGGCTGTTTCTGGCATGGCAGAACGGAGAAGCTACTCAGAAGCAGGTCATTGATTCCATTGTGGCGGATATCGCAAACTGTACCAGTGAGCAGCAGGCGTTAAACATGGCGGCAGAGGCCTTCGGAACCATGGCCGAGGATGGGAACCTGAAATTCATCACTTCCCTGACTTCCGTGGGCGAGACCTATGACAGCGTGGCAGGCTCGGCACAGAATCTGTTCGACCAGACCGGCACTCCCATGCAGGAGATGGAAGCCAACACCAGGAAGTTGCAGCAGGCTTTGGTACCTCTGGGAGAAAAGATCGTGGAACTGGCCAACGTGGTGCTGCCGCCTCTGGTGGCAATCATCACTGCGGTGAGCGAGGTCTTTGGCATGCTGCCGGAGCCGGTGCAGAATTTTGTAATTATCCTGGGCGCATTGCTGGTGGCATTTACTGCCTTGGTGCCGATCATTGCGGCTCTTGCGGTGTCCTTCGGGGCATTGAATATTTCCCTGCTTCCGATTATCGGCATCATTGCTGCAGTGGCTGCGGCGATTGCGGTGATTATCGCTGTGGTGAAAAACTGGGGAGCAATCACCGAGTGGTTCGGGCAGCTGTGGGAAACCGTATCCGCAAAGCTGATGGAGCTTTGGGACAAGGTGGTAATCTTCTTTACGGAGACAATCCCGGCGGCGGCTCAGAAATTCGTGGATTTCTTCTCCGCTATCCCTCAGTGGTGGAGCAATCTGTGGTCGCAGATATCCGCATTTTTCGTCAATATCTGGAACAATATCAAAAATACAGCGTCGCAGGTCTGGAACGCCATCAGGCAGACGGCGGTCAAAGCGGCGAACGGGCTGAAGCAGGGAGTTCAGAATATCTTCTCGGCTCTGTCCCAGTTCATTTCCCAGATCTGGAACACGCTGAAGCAGACGGCCTCCAATATCTGGAACGGCATCAAGACCACGGTGGTGAATATCGCCTCCGGGCTGAAGGACGCTGCGGTGAACGCCTTTAAAAATCTGGTCTCCGGCATCGGCTCTGCCCTGTCCGGCCTGACGTCTGTGATCAAAAACGGATTCTCCGGGGCGATCTCCTTTATCACCAGTCTGCCGGGGAAAGCCCTGCAGTGGGGCAAGGATTTCATTCAGGGGCTGATCAACGGAATTTCCAGTATGATTCAGTCTGTAATCAACACGGTGTCCGGTCTGGCTGACCGCATCCGTTCCTTCTTGCATTTCTCAGCGCCGGATGAAGGGCCTCTTTCGGATTATGAGACCTGGATGCCGGACTTTATGAAAGGATTGGCAGGCGGCATCGAGAAAAACCGGAAGCTGGTAGAAAACGCAGTGAAGGATGTGGCATCGGATATGGTGATCACTCCGAAGGTGAATGCATCCGGATATGGATATACAGATGGGCTCATGGCAGGCGGCAGTATGGCAGACATGATCTCCGGGATTTCCTCTGCGGTATCGGAGGCACTGACCGACTTTTCCGGCCAGCAGGGAAATATCGTGATTCCGGTGTATGTAGGCGGCACTTTGCTGGATGAACTGGTAGTGACAGCCCAGGCAAGACAGAACCTGCGGTCAGGAGGGAGGTAAGGCATGGCATTTATTCAGTATCTGACTTTTGACGGGATCGCTCTCCCTCTGCCGGATTCCTACGAGGTGCAGATGGATGATGTGGAGGCGGACTCCGGCGGTGAAACAGAGGCCGGGACGGTACAGCGGGATGTGGTACGCCTTGGAGTGGTGAGCATCCCGGTGAGCTTCTCCGTCTCCGCAAAGTGGCTGCAGATCATGACGGAGTTTAAGCAGAAGGAAAAGATTTCTGTGGGATATTTTGATGCGGAAACATTGGCAGTCAAGACAGCGGAGATGTATGTGGATGGCTTTAAGGCGTCCTTGGTGAAGGACACTTCCCGGAAGGGGCTGTGGAAAATCAGCTTTACATTGTTAGAATTCTGATGTAGATTATACGTAAGGATTTGGGGAGTGGTCATTATATGCAAATAGATGTACATTTTAATATAAAAAAATATAGAACTGATTGGAGTAATCAAATCATAAGGACCAGTATAGATGGAGTAGATGTTAATCTTGATATAAATGATGAGAAATGTCATATTTTACTGGCATCTGCAGAATCAGAAATTTGGGACATTTTTTATGGTGTGTGGGAGATACTTGCACTTTATGATGGATATTTCTATACACCTATTTCGGCTATGGTAGATGGAACGCCTTTTGATATTGAGAGATTATACGGAATGAAATTTCGTAAGACAGATTCTTTTTGGAGAACTGGTGCGACGCTTTTAGCAGAAAATAATAGGTTAATTGATGACAAGGTGGTAAAAAATTACATGTTATTTCGTAATCAAGGCAGAGCACAAGGAGGGATGATTGCTTCTATCATAAATGCTTATTTTTCTCTATTATCAGTTTCATATTCTGAAATTAACATAGAACACAAACTGTCTCTTATGTTAAATATTTGTGATGGTTATTTCTTAAACGAAGTTGGCAATAGTAGAGGGACGGGCGGACATATTTTAAATATCATCGGAAATCTTGACAGATCTAAAGTTCAATATGGCTTAAGTTTAATGGGAATTCCCAAAAATAAAATTACAGAACTGTTTGGCGATGTACGGGATGAGATAGACCATTATGTTTTAAAGCCGTTCAGTGCGGGTAGTTATAGTCAGGTTTTGCCCCAAAAAGTAGGATGCATTTTAAATACATATCTATTGTATATTGCAGAATTATCTATGCGGGTGACCTTGCTCGGTAAAATTAACGGTACAATTGAGACTAGAGCGAAAGAGAGAGCTATTGATGGAATAAATGATTGGATGATATTAAAAAGTGAGCTTTCTGTAATGTGCAAGCTACCGGAGAATCAAATGAAACAAGATTATCAAAAAATAATTCGAAGCATCAGTCAGAAATGATTGGTGCTTTTTTGATGCCTGAAAACGGAAGGAGGGGTGTCCGATGTACCCGGTAAGTGAGGCGTTCCTGCAGGCGGTGCAGGGGAACACCCGGAAGTACTACTGGACGGGAAAGATCACAACCGTGGCCGGTGTGGAGTATTCCTTTACGCAGGAGGATATCGTAAAAGGCAGCGGCTATATCACGGCTCAGTGCTGCGGCAATTCGGAGATTGAGCTTGGTGCGGTGTATGCGGCAGAGATGGGGATCAGCCTGTTTCTTGATATCGACCGGTACACGCTGGAGGACGCAAAGGTGGAGTTGTCTTATCACCTGCGGCTGGCAGACGGCAGCTACGAAGCAGTGCCCATGGGAATCTTTGAGGTGAGTGAAGCCAACCGGACAGCGCATGTGTTGGAATTAAAGGCCTATGATTACATGCTCCGGTTTGACCGGGATTTCAATGGCTTTGAGACTATTGGTACAGCTTACGGAATGATGGCGCTGTGCGGTACGGCCTGCGGGGTGGAGCTGGCCCAGAGTCAGGCAGAGATCGAGGCGCTTCCCAATGGCTCGGAGCTTTTATCCATCTATCCGGAGAATGATATTGAGACCTACCGGGATGTGCTGTACTTTACGGCCCAGGTGCTGGGCGGCTTCTTCTGCATCAACCGGGAGGGGAAGCTGGAGTTTCGCCAGTATGGGAACACGCCGGTGATGGAGATTTTGCAGAAGCACCGGTTCTCCAGCAGCTTCTCTGATTTTGTCACCAGATACACGGCAGTCAGTTCCACCAACCTGCGGACGCAGACGGCTGAGTATTATGCCCTGGAAGAAGATGACGGGCTGACCATGAATCTGGGCATCAATCCCCTGCTCCAGTTCGGTTTGGAGGAAACCAGAGCGGAACTGTGCCGGAACATCCTCACAGCCTTGGCTGTGGTGAATTACGTTCCCTTTGATTCGGATACGATTGGAAATCCGGCTCTGGATCTGGGGGATGTGCTGACCTTTTCCGGTGGGCAGGCAGACAGCCAGCAGATTACCTGCGTGACGTCTTTTACCGTGAAGATTGGCGGGCGGCAGAGCCTGAAATGCGTGGGAAAGAATCCAAGGCTGTCTCAGGCGAAGTCCAAGAATGACAAGAACATCTCCGGCCTCTTAAACCAGATTGAAGCGGGAAAGATTGGCATCCACACCTTTACCAATGCCTCTGCCTACACACTTGGAGAGACAAATGTGCGGATTATCAGCATTGAGTTCGCTTCCAAAGAGGAAAACCACGCACAGTTCTTCGGGCAGGTGGTGGTGGATGTGGTGGCTGATACGGTGGAAAGAACGGCGAATGCCAATGGCACGATAGTGGTGCCATTTCCTGCAACGGCGGCAGACAGTGGCACAGATACAAACGCAGATTCCACGGAGGGAGGGGCTGCGGAGGACAGCACAGAGGTTTCCGTGGATGTCAGTCTTCCGGTCACCTGGACGGAGGACGGGAAGGTAATCTGCTATGTCACCTTTGAACTGAATGATGCGGAGATTCTGCTGCATCGTCCGGTGGAGACCTGGCACAGTGGGAAGCATATCCTGTCCCTGTATTACCCGATTGAGAACGTGGTGCCTAACATCACGAATACCTTCAATGTGTATCTGCGGATGGAGAATGGCTCCGGCACGGTGGGTATCGGTGACTGCATCGCTTCCATTAGTGGTCAGGCAATGGCGGCTGCGGCTGCATGGGATGGGAAGATTACCATTGAAGAAAGTGCAGGCCTGTTTGCGATTGGCGGCGGCCTGCAGGTGAAGAACTATGCGGATGTGATGGCAATGGAGACAATGGAACTGGTACAGAGAATCTATTCTGATACGATTACAGGCAGGACATCGATTGGCGCGTTTTGTCGTCCGGTGACGCTTGCATAGAGGGAGGAATGACGATGGTTTTAAAAGGTGTAATGACGATTGAACTGACGGATGAAACCACGGGAGCCGTGGAGACCGTCACGGAAGAAAACATGATCACGGAATCCGTGAATAATATCTTGGGGCTGAATCCTATGGGGATTTTTTATGCCGCTACCGGGCAGTATGACACGGCATTGGTATGGAACGACAGCCTGCTTCCTATCTGTCCCAATATGATCGGCGGCATCCTGCTGTTTTCCAAGGCACTGACGGAGGATGCCGCAAATATTTATGAGATGTCGGATAACCTGCCGGTAGCGTATGCGTCCAACGATGTGAATTCCACATCCAATACCGCCAGAGGCAGTCTGAATCTGACGGAGAGCATGGCCTTGAGCGATGGCTATAAGTTTGTCTGGGAGTTTACGCCGAGCCAGGGGAATGGCACCATTGCGGCGGTGGCCCTGACCAGTGCCCTGGGCGGACAGAATGCCTATGGCAGTCTGGCAGCAGATGCCAGCGCCTTCCTTCAGCTGAAAGTGGCAGATATCGGGAGCCTTTCGGAGGCCAATAAAATGGTGCTTTTTGAGGCGGCGGAGATGGATTTTGAGAAGGACCTGCTCTATTCTATCACCTATGAGAATGCCAGTGTGCGTATCCGGAAACTGCGTATCCCCATTTTTTCAATCGGGCTGAATGAGAAGCTGGATGACTCCACCTTTACGGTCCTGGATGATCAGGCTTTGAATACGGCGACTTTTGAGTTTCTGGGAGATTATACGAAGTATGGGGAGTTCATGGACGGGAAGGACGGATACTGGTACGGCTTTTCCAATGAGGGGAATTCTTCCGGAGATGCCACCATGCTCTGGGTGAAGATTTCCAAGACAGACTACTCGTTTACAGAGGGCCAGTGGACGCTGTCTAACGCCTATCTGATGGATGTGGGGAACCGGGAACTTGGTTCCTTCCCGGAGCGGTATGTGAAATGCTGTGTCCGGAATGGATATCTGTATGTGCCGGCCTATAACAAGAAAGGGATTTACAAGATCAATCTGGAGAATTCCACGGATGTAACTTTGGTCGAGTTTGGGTTCACTTCTAAATGGAAGCCCCTTTGTGAGGCTGGCACCTGTGAGCTGTATATGACGCTGATTGGTGACCTGATCGTGGGCGGGGATTTCCAGATCACGGCGGATGATACGGTGATCCAGACACAGGGAAGCGCAAGGCTGAATGATGCAGCTACTCCACTGTTCCAGTACAAGAATTTCCTGATCGGCTGGGGCGGCAGCTATGGCAATGAATACCGGACGGCCTATCTCCTGACACCTTACCTGGCATCTATCAACAACCTCTCGTCAGCGGTGGTGAAAACCGTGGATAAGACCATGAAGATCACCTACACGCTGACGGAGGCATAAGTGGGGATTAGCGGGATTTCTTAGATGGGGAATTGTATCCGGGATTGGGCTCAGCTACATGGGAAAGTTTACGGGAGTCTTCATGAAGGTCTTTCTGGAGTCTGCAGATGGCGGCAGACTTGGCAGCCAGTTCCTTTTCCATCTCGGCTCTCTGCTGGTCTGCCAGTTCCTCTGCCGTCATGGGACGGATATGCAGGGAGCCTTCCCCGTACTCCCCCGCGATGGTGCTGCCAATGGAAAAGCCCAGTTCCTCCAGCCATCGGCCTTCCATCTGGATCTTCGGCATCCGGGTGTAGGAGCCGCCGATACTTCGGCTCTTGTATACGACTTTGATGTTTTTCTGCTTCATGCGATTACCTCCTGTTTGATTTTGTGATTGTATTTATCACTCTGTCCGGCAGGAATAGCAAGATAAATCTGTGTCATAAACTGCACAAATCTCTGGCGGCAGGCTTGTGTACTAAGACACTTTATATAGAAACCTACAGTCGGCGCTCTTATGGGGCGTCCTTTTTATTTCAGGAAAGCGAGGGATTTCGTTATGAAAGAATTCTGGAACATGATCCAGCTGGTCTTTACGGCTATGGGCGGATGGCTTGGGTACTTCCTTGGGGGATGTGACGGCCTGCTCATCGCCCTGGTGCTGTTTGCGGTGGTGGATTATCTTACAGGCATTATGTGTGCCGTGGCGGACAAGAAGCTGTCCAGCCATGTGGGATTTAAGGGAATTTGCAGGAAGGTGCTGATCTTCCTTCTGGTTGGCATCGCCAACATCATTGATGTGCAGGTCATTGGAACGGGAAGTGTGATCCGGACAGCGGTGATCTTCTTCTATCTGTCTAATGAGGGTGTAAGCATTCTGGAGAACGCAGCCCATCTGGGACTGCCGATTCCGGAAACCTTGAAGGCTGCCCTGGCTCAGATCCATGACAGGACTTCGGATACCGATGGAAAGGTAGGTGACGAATAATGGCATTTACAAATAGTTCTATGGTGGCATATAAAAAGCTCAGTCCGAATCATTCTGGGCAGAGGACGCACGGTATTGACCGCATCACGCCTCACTGCGTGGTGGGCCAGTGTACGGTAGAGGGACTTGGAGACTGGTTTGCCAAATCCTCCACAAAAGCATCCAGTAATTACGGCATCGACAAGGACGGACGTGTCGGCCTGTACGTGGAAGAGAAGAACCGCTCCTGGTGTACTTCCAGTAATGCCAATGACCAGAGGGCGATCACAATCGAGTGCGCTTCCGATACCACAGAGCCGTATGCTTTCAGGGATGTGGTGTATCAGACGCTGATCAAGCTCTGCATCGACATCTGCAAACGTAACGGCAAGAACAAGCTGATCTGGTTCGGGGATAAGGACAAGACGCTGAATTATTCGCCGAAGAGCGGCGAGATGATCCTGACGGTTCACAGGTGGTTTGCGAATAAGTCCTGTCCGGGCAACTGGATGTACGCAAGGATGGGAGATCTGGCAGAGAAGGTGACGAAGGAACTGCAGGGATCCGCTGATTCCGGTGGCGGTTCGACTGCAAAGGGAACGCAGGCTTCGGTTCTGAAGGACCTGTCTGAGGCGGATGCGATCAAGAAGGTTGGTGCACTGTTCACTGCGGATCAGAAAAAGAGCGGCATTCTGGCATCGGTATCGCTGGCTCAGTTTATTCTGGAGTCCGGGTATGGAAAGAGTGAGCTGGCTCAGAACGCCAACAACATCTTCGGGATGAAGTGCAGTCTGTCCGGGAATACATGGAGTGGATCCAGCTGGGACGGCAAGAGCAAATACACGAAGAAGACGCAGGAACAGAATCCTGACGGCAGCATGGTCACGATCACGGCGGACTTCCGGAAATATCCCTGCATTGAGGATTCCATTGCTGACCATTCCGCTTACCTGCTTGGAGCGAAGAACGGCAGCAAGCTGAGATATGATGGGCTGAAGGGATGCACGGACTATAAGAAGGTTGTGCAGATCATCAAGGATGGCGGTTATGCCACAAGCCTGATGTATGTGGAGAAGCTGATCTCTATCATTGAGAGGTGGAACTTGACGCAGTATGATGCTAAGGACTCCGGTGGTGAGGTGATCCGCTGGTACCGGGTGAGGAAGTCCTGGGCCGATGCAAAGAGCCAGAAGGGAGCCTATAAGATCCTGGATAATGCGAAGAAGTGCGCGGATCAGAATCCGGGGTATAAGGTGTTCGATGCGGATGGCAAGGTTATGTATGAGCCGAAGGCAGCGGAGCCTGCGGTAAAGGTGCCGTTCCTGGTGAAGGTCAGTATTTCGGATCTGAACATCAGAAAAGGACCGGGGACCGATTATGACAGGGTTCAGTTTATTCCGATCGGTGTGTACACGATCATGGAGGTACGGAGCGGTAAAGGCAGCTCTGCCGGATGGGGCAGGCTGAAGAGCGGTATAGGATGGATATCGTTGGACTTTGTCCGGAGGATTTAAGAATGACGGCTGGTGGAGATTGAGTTCTCTGCTGGCCGTTTATTTTTTTGTTCAAAAATCGGAATGGCAAGTGTTCAGGGAACTTTAAGAAGTAGCAAAGACGAAGGAGGTTCCCTGATGACGTTAGAAGAAATGAAAGCCGTGGATGTAAGAACGGTCAGCAGGGATGAGCTGGTTGATATCCATGATGTGCATATCGACAGAACGCTGCCTAAGATAGAGAGAATAAAGGATTTTATCCGGCAGATTAAGAATCCGTATGTGTTTAAGTGCGGGAATGTTGTAGTAAAGATGGAGTTTGCTGACACAGACCTGACGCTGGAGGATTGTATGGAGCATTACCTGAGGAACAGGTAGAAGTGGTCATATTTTTTATGTCGTGGAATTCGCTGAACAGGAGTGATACGATAGGCTCAGGTCGAAACAAAATATCACTAAGCTGAAAAGCCTGATGGTTGGATTTCTGACTGAGCAAGATCAGTCGAAAGGAGCTATCAGGCTATGAGTGTTTTATCGAAAGAATATAACGCGTGTATCTATGCGCGACTGTCGCGAGATGACGGCGATAAGCTGGAAAGCGACAGCATTATTAATCAGAAAGCCCTGATAAGGGACTTCATATCTAAGCATCCGGAGATCCATGTAGTTTCGGAGAAGACCGATGATGGATACTCCGGTGTCAATTTTGACCGACCGGCATTCCAGGAGATGATGGAGGACATCCGTTCCGGGAAGATTAACTGCGTGGTGGTCAAAGACTTATCCCGATTTGGAAGAAACTACATTGAGGCTGGTAACTACATTGAGCGTGTATTCCCCTTCATGGGTGTTCGTTTCATTGCTATCAATGACAGCTATGACAGCCTTGATCGGAACCAATCCGATTCACTGATTATTCCCTTTAAGAATCTGATCAACGATGCCTACTGCAAGGATATTTCTGTGAAGATCCGCAGCCAGTTGGAAATTAAGAGGAAGAAGGGGCAGTTTATCGGAGCTTTTGCTGTGTATGGATATCTGAAGGATCCAGAAGATCACAACAAGCTGATCCCTGATACATATGCATCTGAGGTTGTGAGAGCAATCTATAAGTGGAAGCTGGAAGGCATGAGCCAGGGACGGATTGCGGAAAAGCTAAACCTGCAGGGTGTGCTTTGTCCTATGGAATATAAGCTGTCTATGGGCATCAAAGTCCAGACGAACTTTAAGGTGCGAAAGCAGGCATTGTGGTCTCCGAGATCGGTGACGCGGATACTGACAAACGAGATATATACCGGTGCTTTGATACAGGGTAAAACCAGTACGCCTAATTATAAGGTGAAGAAGATTGTTGCGAAGGATGAGGCGGAGTGGATTCGGGTTGAGGATGCGCATGAGGCGATCATTGACCGAAGAACATTTGATGATGTGCAGCGGATTCTTCAAAAGGATATTCGTTCTGCTCCGGATGAAGAAGTGGTGTATCCGTTTTCGGGATACCTGAAATGCGGTGATTGTGGTCAAAACATGGTGAGGAAGACTTATACCGCAGGGGATAAGCGTTACACCTATTACATCTGCTCTACAAGGAAAGCGGGAAAAGGCTGCAGCACTCATCAGATTACAGGTGATGAATTGCAGGATGCGGTGCTTCAGGGAATACGCAGCAGAGTGGACAGTGTTATTGAGATGGAAGAACTACTGAAGATCATTGAGTCCCTGCCGGAGACACAGAGAAATGTTTTCAACTATGATGCTCAGATTGTGAAGCTGAAGGAGGATATCGAGAGGAACCGCAGCTTCAAGATGAAACTGTATGAAAACCTGCAGGAAGGCATGATCGGCCAGGAAGAATACTTCCTTTTCAAGAAAAGCTACGAAGCAAAGATTCAGTCTGCGGAGGCAGCAATAAGAGCTGTTGAGCAGGAACGGCAGCAGGCAATTGAACATAACCGTGAAAGCTATGCCTGGATTGATGTCTTTAAGAAGTATCAGAACATTACAAGCATTGAGCGCAAGACCATCGTGGAACTGATCGAGGAAGTCATAGTCCATGAGGACAAGAAGATAAGTATCCGCTTCAGATATGGTGATCAGTATACAAAACTGGCGGAGCTGCTGGGCAATTACTCCGATATGGCAGCAGAATAGGAGGCAATCAATGGCAAGAAAAAGCAGAAAAAATGTCAATCAGAAGGTAGATACAACGATCGTGACAGCCTCTTATACCATGACCGGAATCTATGTGAGGCTGTCTATTGAAAATAGTGGTAAAGATGACGACGGGGATTCTATAGATAATCAGATAAGCATCTGCAAAGAATATTTGGAAGAGCATCCGGATCTGAAGCTCTATGACGTATATGAGGATAACGGCAAGAAGGGTACCAACTTTGCTGGGGTTAGATAGCGATACTTTTTACATCTACCATGTTGCGGCGGTCATGGTTGACAACTTGCGTCGGCTCCTGCTCGGTATCAACCTGTCCGACAAAGCTGTAATGGATTTCGATTTTCCGGGTGTTGGTTTCCCGGTCTAATTCATGTATCAAAATACGGTCGATAAACTCATGGACGTTTTCATAGGTCAATTCCTGTATGTCGCTGTATTTCCCGACAATCTGAATAAACCTTGATATATCCCTTTTTCGCTCGGTAACGGTTGCGATCTGCTGTTGTAACTCGTCTATCCTTGCGGCAAGGGATTTCTTTTCGTCCTCATAGCCGGAAGTTAGAAACACAAACCGTTCATCTGTCAGTCTGCCTAATGCGTTGTCCTCGTACAGCTTGCGGAAAAGCGTGTCAAGTTCGGTCATACGCGCCTGTGCTTTGGAAAGTTCCTTTTGCTGCTGCGCTAATGCCTTTCTCGCTTCCATGTCGCCGTACTCGGTAGCTTTACAGATAAAGTCCTGTTCGTGTTCCTTAACATACCGCAAAACCCGCCGCATATCTTCCAGCACTAAATCAAGAAGTACGTTTTTGCGGATATAATGAGAGGTACACTCGCTGCCTGTCCTTGCCCTGTTGCGCCATGCGCCGCAAGAATAGGAAAACTTGCGCGGCTCGATATTTACGCCCTGTTGGTAATACATCTTATGTCCGCAACCAGCGCAAAACAGCAAGCCGGAAAAAATATCAATCTCCGCTGCTTTTGTCGGGCGGTGGCGGGTAGCAATCCGCTTTTGCGCAAGTTCAAAGGTTTCCTCGTCAACAAGCGGCTCATGGGTGTTTGGGAAGAAATAGCGTTGTTCTTCTTCGTTCTTCCGGGTCTTTTTCGACTTGTAGGATACCTTGTGAGTTTTCGCGGTTATGGTATGCCCTAAATATTCCTGCCTTGCTAATATGTCATAGAGCGTTTTGTCCGGCCAAGTATAGGGGGCGATCATTGCCCGCTGATACCGCGCCTGTCCTGTGCGCTGATAGCGCAACGCTCCAATCGTCAAGACTTTGTTTTCCGCAAGCCATTTTTGGATTTCGCACATACGCACGCCGCTAACAAACATAGCGAAAACCTGTTTGACAATCGGCGCGGTTTCCGGGTCGGGTATAAGGTGGTGGCGGTTGTTCGGGTCTGGGATATAGCCGTATGGATATTCCCCGTTGACGCGCTCGCCTTTTTGCGCCTGTGCCTGTTTAACTGCGCGGATTTTCTTGCTTGTGTCGCGGGCGTAAAACTCGTTAAACCAGTTCCGCAAGGGGGTAAACTCGTTATCCTCCCGCGCTGTGTCAA
>OGPH01001769.1_pt1 | contig 14696 bp, 11 predicted proteins | sample 1552891 | NCBI WGS metagenome assembly OGPH01 (sample SAMEA2580272, study PRJEB22360) | human gut metagenome | biome: human gut; feature: human-associated habitat; material: faeces | place: Denmark | collected 2008/2010 | reverse complement strand
CCGCCTCTGGGCCGAATCCCACGGCGGCTGCGCATCCTGCGGCCGCTGTGCCAGGGCAGTAAACGAATAAGCAGAAAGCGGGAAAGAGGATATAACCCGGAGGTTTGCACTGGGCAACCAAAGGAAACTTCTGTTTTGACCGTACCGGACTTATGATAAAAACATAAGGAAGGAGTGGTTGAGCATGAAACGAATGAAAGGAGTTGTCATCACAGGGACGAACACGCTGGCTGTCAGTGAGGATTGTCCTCTGCCGGAAAAGATCTGTCCCACGGGCGCGCTGATCCGTCCGCTGATCTGGTCGCCCTGCACCAGCGACGCTCATCTGTGCGCCACCGGCTGTGCGTCTCTGCCTTACCTGCTGGGCAAGGCGGTGGGGCATGAGATGTGCGGCGAGATTATAGAGGTGGGACCGGAGGGCCATGATTTTAAGCCAGGCGACCGGGTTATCGTCTGTTCGGTAATGCCGGTATGGCGCAGTCTGGAAGCGCAGGACGGACATGCGAAGAACAGGCAGGACAATATGTACGCGGGAATCGACTATCCGGACCGGGGCGGTTCCTTTGTGGAGCAGTATTACATCCGGGATGCGGATATGAATCTGACGAAGATTCCAGAGGGCGTGACGCTGGAGCAGGCGGTGATGGTGCCTGATATGATGTGTACCGCATTTGAGGGAGTCCAGGCGCTGAACCTGAAATTCGGCCAGTCCGTGGCCGTCCTTGGCATAGGCCCGGTCGGGCTGATGGCGGTTCGGGCGGCGGTTCTTCAGGGCGCCGGAAACATTTTCGCCATCGGTTCCAGACAGGTATGCTTCGATGTGGCAAAGGAATATGGAGCGACCCATCTGGTGGATTATCATCATGAGAACTACATTGAGCAGATCGTTCAGGACAACGGCGGCCCGGTGGACGGCGTGATTCTCTGCGGCGGCAGCGAGCAGGAACTGAGCAGGGGCCTGCAGATGCTGAAAAACGGCGGAACGCTGGTGAACCTGAGCGCCTATTTCGGAAATGCATCCATTCCCATTCAGCCTGCGGTCTGGGGCTTCGGCTATGGAGACAAGACCATCAAGGGCGTGGGCTGCGGCGGAGGCCGGCTCCTGATGTCCCGTATGGCAAACCTGATCGCCTGCGGACGCGTTCATCCGGAGAAGCTCATCACTCATCGCTATCATGGAATGGAGCAGATTCCGGAGGCCATGGGGCTGTTTTTGAACCATGACCGGACGCTCATCAAGCCGGTTATTTATAACGACTGAAAAGATGCTGCCTGCGGCCGGTCAGGTTCCGGTGAGATTTGGCGGCGGGCCGCTTTTGAAGCAGAGAACGGAGGAAACAGACGATGGAATATGTAACGTTGAATACCGGTGTGAAAATGCCCCTGGAAGGCTTCGGTGTATTTCAGGTGCCGGATCCGGCGCAGTGTGAACAGGCAGTGATAGATGCTGTTGCCAGCGGATACCGTCTGATTGATACCGCGGCTTCCTACGAAAACGAGACCGCAGTTGGCGAAGCCATCAGAAAATGCGGCGTGCCCCGGGAAGAGCTTTTCATCACCACCAAGCTCTGGGTGCAGGACGCAAGCTATGAAGGCGCGAAGCAGGCCATTCAGACTTCTCTCGACAATCTGGGACTGGATTACCTGGATCTGTATCTGATCCATCAGCCCATGGGCGATTATGTCGGCGCATACCGGGCCATGGAAGAGGCATATCGGGAAGGAAAGCTGCGCGCCATAGGCGTGTGCAACTTCTATCCGGCCCGTCTGGCGGATCTGTGCGAGACGGTTACGGTGATGCCTGCGGTCAATCAGGTGGAACTGCATCCCTTCTTCCAGCAGGAAAACGCGCTGGCGCTGATGAAGGAATACGGCGTGCATCCCGAAGCCTGGGGCCCCTTCGCGGAAGGAAAGCACGGGATCTTCACCCATCCGGTGCTGACGAAGATCGGCGAAAAGTACGGAAAGAGCGCGGCGCAGGCAGCGCTCCGGTGGAACGTGCAGAGAGGCGTGACCGTGATTCCCAAGTCGGTGCATAAGGAGCGGATGGAGCAGAATCTGGACATCTGGAATTTCACCCTGAGCGACGAGGATATGATAGAGATCGCAAAGCTGGATCTGGGCCATAGCGAGATCGTCAACCACGATGATCCTGCCTTTGTTAAAATGCTGCACAGCAGGAAGCTGCATGAGTAAGAACAGCGGTTCAAATGAGAAATAAATAAAAAGGGATCTTTACAGAGGATCGGGAAACGTAGGAAGCGTTTCCCGGTCTCTGTCTGTTCCCCATCGCCGTAGTCGTTCTTATCAGGATGATAAAAAACGGGGCGTTTCTTCCCTTTGGAGAGAAGAAAGCGGATTAATATTTCGGAAACAAAACGGAAATATTCCGCCAATAAAGCAGCTGTATCCTTATTCCATCAAAAGCGGAAACCCCGCATGAAAAGAAGAAAGGAAGAAAAATATCATGAAAAAAAGCAGTTTTGTGGCAATGATTCTGGGAACCATCGGAGGAATTCTGTTTGCGCTGGGCATGTGTATGGCCCTGATCGCGGAGTGGAACGCGCGCCAGCCGGGTATCGTACTGGGGGGGCTGGGGGTGGCGGTGCTCCTGATCATGCTTCTGGTATGGAGGAAGATGGAGAATAAGGAGCCCATCCATTTGTCTGGAAAAACCATCGGAACCGTGCTGCTCGGCATTCTGGAAGCCCTGGTTCTGGGAGTAGGAATGTGCCTGACCATGGTGTGGGGCCGGATGATTGTGGGAACCCTGGTCGGCATCGTTGGAATCGTCCTGCTTCTTTGCTTGATTCCTATGGTGAAGGGGATAAAATAAAAAGCCCTTTTCTGGCAGAAAAAAGGTTTTCTGTGAATTTTTTCTCCATCATTTTGTTGAAATCTCCGTCATTTCGAAGTAAAATGATGCATATAATTTTAAAATGAGGTAGATAAGCTCTATTTGTGATACTTCGGAACGGAGAATGCCATGAGATTATTTGACTATAGAAAAGAACCGGAAAAGCTTTTGACGCCTGAGATTGTGCAGATGATTGCGGGTATTCATGAGCATAAGGGCAGACAGGAATTGTTTCTGGAAGCTGATATCGATGAACTCAAAACATTGCTGGAAGTTGCATTGATTCAAAGTACAGGTGCATCCAACCGTATTGAAGGGATCTATACAACTGATAAGCGATTGAAGGAACTGGTGGAACAGAAAGCAGAACCCCGCAACCGTTCTGAACAGGAAATCGCAGGTTATCGGGAAGTGCTTGCCACAATCCACGAAAGCTATGAATATATTGTTCCCAGACCTAATTTGATTTTGCAGCTGCATCGGGACTTGTATTCCTACTCTCAAAGCGCTGTTGGCGGAAGTTATAAAAACGCGGACAATGTAATCGCCGAAACAGATGAAGAAGGCCGCCAAAAAACAAGATTCATTCCGGTCCCGGCATTTCAAACCGCAGAAGCAATGGAGGAAATGTGCAGAGCATTTTTGGAAGCATGGGAAGCGGATCATATGGATAAACTGCTTCTGATCCCAATGTTTATTCTGGATTTTCTCTGCATTCACCCATTCAATGATGGAAATGGACGCATGAGTCGTTTGCTGACCCTTCTGTTGTACTATAAAGCAGGATATCTTGTCGGGAAATACATCAGTATGGAAATGCTGATTGAACGGACCAAAGAAACCTATTACGAAGCGCTGCAGGCAAGCTCCATCGGCTGGCACGAAAATGAGAACAGTTACGAGCCTTTTGTAAAATATTATCTTGGAATTATACAGAAAGCATATAATGAATTTGAAAGCCGTGTGGAACATCTGAAGAACCGCTCTCTTTCCAAACCGGAACGGATAAAAGCCATGATTGACCAAAAGGTTGGAAAAATTACGAAGAAGGAAATTATGGAGACCTGTCCTGATATAAGCAAAACAACCATTGAGCGTACTTTGACTGATCTGGTTAAGAGTGGATATATCGCAAAAGTTGGCTCGGGGCCGGCTATAGGGTATGTCAGAATTTGAATTATGGTAAATTACGGGGCTGGAGGTTAATTTCGATTTTTAACCTCCAGCCCCCTGTTGCGTTGAGCGGGAAGGAACTCAGATTTCCGTTTCTTTATAAATGTCTATGATTTTTCTGTACCCCAGCTGTTCCAAAGAACTTTTCTGTTTTCCCGCATTTTTTCGTCTGGGTGACACCAGAACGGACATCCCTTCTGCACGCAGCGCGGCGGCCTTTTTCAATACCAGTCCGATTTTGTTTTCATCGACATCCCTGTCGATCAGGAAGGCAAGCCTGTTGCTTTCGTCCATGTCCGTTGCCATCTGGTCGCGCATGAGGGAGATGATCCGTTCAAAGCCGATGGAAAAGCCACAGGCGGGCACGTCTTCTCCGCAGAATTTTCCGATCATTTTGTCATAACGTCCGCCTCCGGCAATGGACAGACCGGAGGAATCCAGACCCACTTCAAAAATGGGGCCGGTGTAATATGACATCCCGCGTAACAGCGTGGGATCAAATACGATTTTACCGCCTTCAGGAAGGATGGGACGTACGCACCGGATGATGCTGTCAAGATTCTGAATGAGTCCCCTGTCTACAGCGGCCGATCCGTTTTTCTCAAAAAATGTTCCGCAGGAATCACAGAGCCTGTCAGTAAAAAAGCAGCAGTAACGGTCCACATTTTCTGCCGGAAGCCCCATGGCGAGCAGTTCTGTTTTCACGCCTTCCATTCCAATTTTATCCAGCTTATCAAGAATGATGAAAATAGCATCCATTTCATCATCAGGAAAAGAGCAGGAGGCGGCCATCGCTTTCAGAATTCTCCGGTCGTTGATTCTGACCGTGCTGTTTCCGAGCCCAAGCTCGTGAAGCATGCCCATGGTTGCGCCGATCAATTCGATTTCTGCCAGATTGCTGCTGTCGCCTATCACATCGATATCACACTGCATGAACTGGCGGAATCTCCCTTTCTGCGGCCTTTCGGCCCGCCATGCATGGCCGACCTGAAGGGATTTAAAGGGAACGGGCAGATTGTTTCTGTTGTTGGCGTAAAATCTGGCGAGTGGTACGGTCAGATCATATCTTAATCCGCAGTCACACATCCTGCTGACATCCGTTTCCTGTTCCAGCTTTGCGCCTCTTTTCATCACTTTAAAAGTCAGTTTTTCATTATCGCCGCCCTGCCTGCTGGTCAGATTTTCAATGTGCTCCAGCGCGGGCGTTTCGATCAACAGGAAGCCGTACTTCCCGTAGGTATTTTTGATTTTGTTCAGCGCATTTTCTCTGATCTGCGCTTCCAGCGGGCCGTATTCGGGCATACCCTTTACCGGTGTTTTAATCAGATTCATTTTTATCTCCTTCTCTGCCGCCATGCGGTCTTTTTTCATTAAGAAATCCGTTTCTCATTCCGTTCCTTCACTTCAGCAAGAAATTCCTCCATCGTCATGGAAACCGACTCGGCGGTATCTCTGTCACGGACTGTGATCGTACCGGATTCCTCCTCCTTTGCGCCGATGATCAGCATATAGGGAACCCGGCCCACCTGCTGAGCTTCCCGGATTTTATAGCCGATCTTCTCCGGACGTTTTTTCGTCACGGGCATCCAGTTCACAGCGGATTTTGGCATCTTCGAGCCGTTCATAGACGGATTTCGCATAGTCCAAAGCCTTTTCGGAAACCGGAAGGACCCTGACCTGAACGGGAGCCAGCCAGAGGGGGAATTTCCCGGCATAGTGTTCGATCAGGATGCCGATGAACCGTTCCAGAGAGCCGAATATGGTCCGGTGGATCATGATCGGCCGCCTGGGGACGCTGTTTTCATCGATATATTCGATCTCAAAATTCTGAGGAAGCTGGAAGTCCAGCTGAATGGTGCCGCACTGCCAGGTTCTTCCGATGGAATCCTTCAGATGAAAATCGATCTTCGGTCCGTAAAATGCGCCGTCGCCTTCATTGATACGATAGTCCAGGCCGGAATCGTTCAGCGCCTGACGCAGACCCTCGGTTGCGGCCTCCCAGTCCTCATCGCTGCCCATGCTGTCCTCCGGTCTGGTGGATAGCTCCACATGGTAAGAAAATCCGAATTTGCCATAGACCTCATCGATCAGACGGATGACGCCTTTGATTTCCGCCGGAATCTGTTCTCTGGTCATGAAGATATGCGCGTCATCCTGGGTCAGGCAGCGTACCCGGAACAGGCCATGGAGCGTACCCTTCAGCTCGTTGCGGTGCACGAGGCCGAGTTCGCCGCAGCGGATCGGCAGCTCCCGGTAGGAATGGGGACGGCTTTTATAAACCAGCAGGCCGCCGGGGCAGTTCATGGGCTTGATGGCATAATCCTCGTCGTCGATCCGTGTCGTGTACATTCTGTCACAATAATGGGTCCAGTGGCCGGAGGTTTCCCAGAGGGAGCGGTTCAGAATCTGCGGGGTTGAGATCTCAATATAACCGTTTTTCCTGTGAAGCTCGCGCCAGTAATCGATCAGAAGATTTTTCAGGATCAGGCCCTTGTCCAGAAAGAAAGGGAAACCCGGACCGGCGTCGCTGGTCAGGAACAGTTCCATTTCTCTGCCGATCTTCCGATGATCCCGTCTGACCGCCTCTTCCAGCATGGTCAGATGGGCTTTCAGCTCCTCGTTTGTGCCAAAGGCGATCCCGCTGATTCGGGTCAGCATCTGCCTGCTTTTATCCGCTTTCCAGTAGGCGCCGGAAAGGCCGGTGAGCTGAAAGGCTTTCAGAGCTGCAGTGCTGGTAATATGCGGACCGGAGCACATATCGATATAATCGCCCTGCTGATAAAAGTGGAGTTCGGCATCTTTCGGCAGGTCGTCCACATGCTTCAGCTTATAGATTTCGCCGCGCTCCGCCAGCAGTTTTTTCGCCTCTTCTCTGGATAGAGAAAACGTGCGGAAGGGCAGATTTTCTTTGCAGATCCGGCGCATCTCTTTTTCAATGGCAGGAAGGTCGGCCTCTCCAATCCTGTGGTCACCCGGATCGATATCGTAATAGAATCCGGTCTCGGTGGCCGGACCATACGCAAAATGGGTGCCTGGATACAGGCGGCTCACTGCCTGAGCCATGATGTGTGCGGCGCTGTGGCGCAGAACACGCAGTTCTTCGTCCGGAGCACATTCTCTTACGGTTCCGTCGTTACAGATTACTTTCATAGTATGCCTCCTTTTATCATGTATCTATGATTGATATATTCCGTGTAATATCTCGCCGGTTTGTTTAAACGACACCATAGGAAGTTATATTTTCATCATTACGCTCATACCACTTCGCCTGTGCGGCATACATGTCAGCATATTTCCCTGGACGTGACAATAATTCCTCATGGGTTCCCATATCGATAATTTTACCTTTATCCATCACAATAATTCGATCTGCCAGTCTGGCGGAACCAAGTCGGTGGGTGACCACAATTGCACATTTATCCTGAGCCATTTCCTGAAACTGCAAATAAATTTTTGTTTCTTCCACCGGGTCGATCGCCGCAGTCGGCTCATCCAATACTATAAATTCGTGATCTCTGTATAATCCGCGTGCAATTGCGAGACGCTGCCATTGCCCTCCGGAGATATCTATTCCTCCGTATTCAGGAGAAAGCATTGTTTCCAACTCTATATCGTCCTGATTAAATCCGGCTTCTTTCAAAACACGTTTTATGCGTGTGCCATCAGAGCTTCCTGTCAGTTCCTGAGGGACACTGAGGATAACATTTTCTTTCAGTGTCATTTTATATTTCTGCACTTTTTGAAACACTCCGGATATCCCCCTGTACAACGAAGACGGTGCGGTTCTGGCAGAGTCCAGCCCGCCAATCAGGACTCTTCCCTCAGTGGGACGATAAATCCCAGTTAACAAACGTACAAGCGTACTTTTTCCAGCACCATTCTCTCCAACTATAGCGATAGTCTCTTTAGGCCCTATATTCAATGACACATTTTTGATGGCAGGATTTTCTCTCCCCCAATAAGTAAAAGATACATTCTCCATAGTTATACCTTCTGACATATTCGGAGTTTTAGTCTCACCACCAACAGTAGGCATATCAAGCAACCGAATAACATTATTAACTTTGCCAAAACTCTGATTAATATTGGCAATATGTCCGCACACAATCTGATGCATCATACTGAACATTGTCCGAAGCACTGTAAATACTGCCGCAAATGCCCCGACCGATATTTCATTTGCAATCGTCGCATCAAACAGAATAACTGTAGAAACGCCCATCCCTGCAAAACCGATAACATCCAGCGATAACTGTATCAATGAGGCCTTCTTTTCTGTTTTCCACTGTTTCCGGCAAAATAATCTCAATGCATTTTCGAATGCTGAATAGAAATATTCAAACGCCCCCAGGGTACGCGTTTCTTTGTAATATTCCCTGTCGCACATGGTGCTTTGATAATATTCATATGTCCTTCGAACTGGTGCGCTTTCCTGTTCCAATTTCCAGTACACATGCAGGCGTGCAATTTGCCCCAGCATTGCCGGAACAAATGCAAGAACCAGCGTAACCAGCAGCAATGGCTTAAGAGAATACAGATAACTTCCAACAGAAATAAAGTACACCAGATAAAAACTGACGCAGATACACATACTCATACAGAAGTATGGCATAACCGCCACTCCTTCACGTGCTCTGTTTAAGTCATCCAGAAACTCCGGATTTTCAAATTGAGCCGGGTCAACCTGCTGAAGTTTATGGAATAATATCATTTTGATTTTCCCGGATGATTTTTTGAAAATAACATCTGCTAAAAAGTTGAAGATGCCCTGTATGAGTTCAACTCCAATCGTGGTTCCCGCCAGCGCCAGCAGTGGTAACAAACATTCCCATGCGTTTCCCTTACTTGCCACTACCATACTTACGGAATCAAATAAAAACTGCATGGCAACAGCATTAAACGTAAGAAGCAGCCCCAATATTACTCCCAGTAACGCAACTACAGTATCAAGCAATGGTGTAGATTTGAACTGGATAGGCACAATGCGGAAAAAAATATTTTTAAGTACATGATCTTTCTTTTTCATTGATACCAGCTCCTTTGCGATTCATACATTTGTGCATATATTCCAGCCGCTGCCATCAGTTCATCATGAGTCCCCCTCTCAGCAACAGTGCCTTCATCAATTACAAGAATTTCATCCGCAAGCTTGGTGGAGCCCAGTCGGTGGCTGATAAAGATTGTTGTCTTATCTTTCATCAATTTTTCAAATTCCTGATATACTTCACTTTCTCTGATCGGGTCCAGCGCAGAAGTCGGTTCATCCAGAATTCTGACAGCTGCATTACTGAACAGGGATCTGGCAACAGCCACCCGCTGCCACTGGCCGCCAGAAAGTTCCTGCCCATCTTCATGAATCTTACCAAGATGTGTATCCAGTCCATTTTTCAATTCCGCTACTATATCACCGATCCCCGCAGCTTCTGCTGTCGTTTCCACATTCCCACTTTTCATTTCATTCACATTTCCCAATGCAATGTTGTCACGCAATGACACAGAATATTTTGCAAAATCCTGATAAACAATTGAAAACATTGCTTTGACCTCGCCGAGAGGATAAGACCTTAGTTCTTTTCCGTTTATCAGAATCTCCCCTTCATAATCTGTATATAGTCCTGTCATCAATTTGGTGAGGGTTGATTTTCCGGCACCGTTTTTTCCTACAAAAGCATAATGCCTTCCTTTCTCCAGTTTAAAATTCAGACCATTTAATATCATGTTTTCACCTGACGGATAACGAAAACGAACATTTTTGAATTCAAGACTTTCAAAAGCAGGTACCTGACTTTGAGGAGTAACCAGGGCATCTTTTGTCTGACTCATATTTGCTAATATATCGAGTTCTTTCATATATTCATGGATACGCGAGACTCTTTCCATTGCATCCGACATTTGAGCCGCAAGTTTATTAATAATACCGAAAACAGAACTGACAATCCCTGTAAAAAGACCAATTGTCAATCTGCCTGTTATAACCGGATTTACCAGCGTCAACGCTATCAGCAAAGATATCATCGCCAGAATAAGGCTTGATGCCTTCATTGTAATGAACTGCCTTAACGCAACATTTAGCTGTAGTTTTCGACCGGTTTCATACTGGTCCTGCCAGTTGGCGCTTAATTCATCACCATAACCGAACAACGTTCGTTCCTCAATGTTATCGCGTCCGGTCAGGACATTATCTAAATATTCTGTTCTTCGATTGAATTTTTCTGAATCCTGCCCCGCTTTATAGTTTTTCTTTCCTGCGTACAGAGACAGTTTGAAGAGCGGTATAGAAAACGCAACAATTATCAGGGCTGCCCACCATACATTCGTTATTAGTAGTCCGAGAACAGAAACGACACTGATAACAATCTGCAGAATTAATATATATGCACCGAAACCGTCAACCAGCGCTGCTGCAGGATCACGCATAACGCGGGTAATCAGTTCCCAGCTGATATCATTTTCAATATGCTTAAATTCCAGGGATGACTGTGTTTTTACCAGTAAAGGCTTTATTTTCATTGTAATATCAAGACGGATTTTGGCATCCACCATCTTTACAACAGATTCTACTGTTTCATAAAGACCAAGTACAACAAGCAGGACAATAAGAGATGGATAGACATCACTTTTAGGACCTCCGTTTTCAATAATGGCCAAAGCCGTGTCAACAAATTTTGCAACAGACAGCGCCAGCAATCCGGACGATACCAAGCCTCCAACGATTGTCAAAAAAATTCGTAATGTTGTATATAGTGGTGACATGATAAATATCATTCTCAGTACGCCCAGTCTCGTTAGACTTTTTATATCCGGTTCCATCTGTAACGTCGCCCCCTTTGAAAAACAAAAAGCACCCTTATACAATCGTATAAGGGTGCTGTATCAGCACGGTTCCACCTTAACTTTTCGCTTCAGATTCTTACAAATCCTTCTCCTTAACGCGGATATACGTCTGCAATTCCGAGCCTGCCCATACAACAGGCCTGCCCGTCTCACAGCGGCTCCGGAATGGTTTTCACGATGCCCGGCATAAAGGGACTTCCACCACTTCGTCCCTCTCTCTGGTCAATGCCCGCAGCAGGCTACTTTTTCCTTCATTGCCTTTAAATTGACGTTATCGTAGCACATGTAAAATGAGATGTCAACTGTTTGGGGTATATAACTTTTGATTTGCCGATATTCTTTTTTAGGAAGAGGCTATTGATTTTTAGGGACCTTCAGGCCTGTTTTTTCCATAAACTTCTCCAGTGATCCCGCTCTCGCTGCCTCCTTCAGCCAGGCAGAGAGGATCTCGATATCTTTCTCCTCTGATATGCGCTTTTTCACGTATTCCGGCACCTGCTCATATAATTCAAGAACTTCCAGAACGGATTCCGCTTTCCCTTCCACTCTTCCTTCTGCTCTTCCTTCTACCCTTCCTTCTGCTATTCCCTTCGCCTGCCCTTCTATTCGTCCTCTTCTTTGCCAGATCTCTCGTTCCGCTTCTCTGAGCTTCCTCATTTCCTCTTCTTCGTTATACTCAAAAATCGACATGGCGATCACCTCCGCTCTCTGGCTGCGCAGAAAGTCCGCAAGAATCCCTTCTTCTATACACTCTGTCACAGCCCTGTCCACCGCTTCCTCAATCGCTGTTTTCCCGTCCGCATATCGCCTGATCCGGGCCACGAATTCACTGTATTCCCTCAGGGTTCTGCATCTTTCCATCAGTTCCGGATTGCATCCCTGATTGATGTTCAGATATCGCACCTTCAGCTCCAGCTCCGGTTCCTCTTCCTTCTGCCAAAAGGCATCCGACAGCTTTATGGTGGTGTCCTCCGGTTTCTTCTCTTTCCCGTTGTAGAACACTACAAAATGGGGCGCTGGGATCTTTATCATTTCGGACTGATACAGCGATTTTTTGTTCACACTCTTTTCCATAAGCCGCGCAATATAAAGCAGATCGCGCAGGGGCATGTTCGGATTCCATGTGGACTGGTGCTCGTACAGGGTCATCCTTGCGTCCAGAAGAAAAGATACATCGTTCTTCATGGCCATATAGACCGCGTTTTCCAGCGTGGTAATCGTCAGGTCATCCGGGTTCTGATAGTCCGTCCCGTTCAGGGCGTTGTACAGCTCCAGAATAGCCCTTTTGTCGCTGTAGAGCATCCGGAATACCGTGTCCTTATGCTTCCTGTTGGCATGCAGTTCTTCGTTCATTGTACCTCCGTTTCCGCGAAGGCTTCCTTTCCTGATCTTTTCTACAAAGGCAGAACCTTCGCCTGTGCGGCGGGTACGGTCACTCCCTTCGTCCGCTCCCGCCCGTTCTTTTCGTTACATTGTTCTGGAATCAAGCATAGAGCTTCTGAATGGAATGTCAGATATGACAGACGGCGGGAAATCCGCCAGTTGCCGAACGGCTTACAGAATTTTTATGCTTAGCTGTATTTTATCATCCCGGTTCCCCGGTTTCAACATCATTTTTCCCAATTTATTAACATTCAACTGCTTCTGGTTATTTTTGCGGTAGGGAAAATAACATAATGAATGAGCATGCAGGAAACGGCCCGTTCCCCGGACACAGTTTTTTATTTCATCCCCCTCCCGGCTGATATCCGTTCATGCAGCAGATACACATAATCGACACCAAAAGGCTGTAAACGCATATCAGCAAAACAATGGCAAGCTGCCCCCGTGCAACAGCTTCCGGAACATTCTTATAGGTATACAGGCAGAAGCATATCAACGATATAACCAGTGCCACAGCCAGCAGCAGGAACGATAATGTCGTTCCTTCCCTGATATACTCCGGGATTATTCCGGCCGTACTGTGCATGTCCGAAAAAAGCCCCAGATCATTATTGACTCTTCCGGGAAAAAACAGGCAGACCAATGTGAACAAAATGCAAAATAAGCCTGTAGCTCTTTTTCTTTTCATTCGTTTTCCCCTCGTACAACACTTATCCCTTGCTGGCAGAATCATCTTCATTGACATACATATCCCACAGATACCTGAACTGCCCTTCCTCCGTGCTTAATTCATCAAAAGTACCTTCCTGTACCACTTTTCCCTCTTTAAAAACATAGATATAGTCGAACATTTTTACCAGGTGTAACCTGTGAAGAACACTGACAATGCATTTATCTCCACTGCTATGAAATATGTTGGTGTATATCTGCATCTCCGTCGCGGGATCGAGACTTCCTGTTGGCTCATCCAATAGTACAAGGCTGCTGTTTTTCATGGCAAAAATTCCTCTTGCCAATGCGAGCCTTTGTTTTTCTCCACCGGAAAGATTTACACCTTTTTCCTGTATGTTTGTCTCAAGTCCATTCGGCAAACGTTTGAGAACTTCATCAAAACCCGCAAGATGTATTGCCTGATATATCTCTTCCTCTTTCACCTCAATACCCATTGTAATATTGTACTTTATTGTATTTTCAAAAATTTCAGGTTCCTGCTGGATTAAAGTTGCAATACTCTCCAGCGCAGAAACAGGCAGTTTTTCCTTTCCATCTTTTAAGACTGAACCATCCTCATTATCATAGATACCTCTGAGCAGTTTCAAAACCGTGCTTTTCCCGGCTCCACTTTCCCCTACAAAGGCAATTTTTCTCTTCCTTTCCAACTGGATGCGGACTTCATTCAGATTAAAATTCCCCTTCCGATAATTGAAATGCTTTAAAAGCACCTCCAGATGCTTCCAGCCTGATATATCAGAGGATTCAGTTTCTTTGTATACTCCTTTTTCTTCTAAAATATAGGTGATAGATTCTAAATACCTGAGTAATCTTATGTTCATTTACCAAATGAGGAAATACTTTTTCTATCCTGTTTTCAATATCTTTCTCAGCTGCTTTACCGAGTCTGAGGACAATGATCGTAGTAATGTTTCCTATATAGTCGTAAAGCGCAGATGCAACATTATGCCAGCAATTATTATAAGCCTTATATTCCGGCACTGATTTCGCGTACAATATTTTGGTGACCCGTACCAAAATTATTCCGGCTGTTATAGCAACTATTACAATTACAGGTGATAATGTAAATAGCACTACCAGCGGAACAATAAAATTCAATGCCACACTTATATACATACTTTGAGACTCGCTGAAACTCTGGAGGGCATTTGCCGCTCTATTTACCCGGTCTATAACATTTCCGGAATGATTTTCTGCATGCCATTCCAATGGAAGACTCTGTAGATGATCATACATCGAACATATAAATCTTTTCTTATTGCGAAAAGCAACCCATCTTTCAAAATACCGCGCGCTTCTATGACATATTTCAAAAATACAAAAACATCCAAAATAAACTGCCAGCCATCTCATTACAGTGTTGAATAAATTTTCATTATTTAACTGTAATGCATTAACGATCCGGGAAAATGCATAGGGCTGCCCCAGCATTCCAAGCATGGATAAAACGTGCAGGAACAAATATAAAACCACGCGCCAGTGATCAGATTTTGAATATTTCCACAACTTTTTAAACATAAAAATGTAATCCATAATCAACCTCACATACGACTAAAAAAATTTTTTCTTTCACTGAAACGAATACGCTTCCTCACCTGTACAGTACGAGGGTTGTCCTGAACGTATGGTTTTCTCTTCTCTGATCCAAAAATCCGCTGTACTTTTGGATTGCATAGCGCACACTCTGAAGCCCTGTTCCGTGACGAACCCTGATCCA
>OGPH01001768.1_pt1 | contig 14703 bp, 9 predicted proteins | sample 1552891 | NCBI WGS metagenome assembly OGPH01 (sample SAMEA2580272, study PRJEB22360) | human gut metagenome | biome: human gut; feature: human-associated habitat; material: faeces | place: Denmark | collected 2008/2010 | reverse complement strand
CAGTCAAGGCTCCGGGCTTTGGCGACCGCCGCAAGGAAATGCTGCAGGATATCGCAACCCTGACCGGCGGCACCGTGATCTCCTCCGATCTGGGCTATGAGCTGAAAGATGCTACCGTCCAGATGCTGGGCCATGCCCGTCAGGTGAAGGTCTCCAAGGAGAACACCACCATCGTTGGCGGTGCAGGCGATAAGGATGCCATCGCAGCCCGCATCGCTCAGATCCGCAGCCAGATCGAGGCCGCTACCAGCGATTTCGACCGTGAAAAGCTGCAGGAGCGTCTGGCAAAGCTGGCTGGCGGCGTGGCCGTCATCAAGGTCGGCGCTGCTACCGAAGTTGAGATGAAGGACAAGAAGCTGCGCATCGAGGATGCTCTGAACGCAACCAAGGCTGCTGTTCAGGAAGGCGTTGTTGCCGGCGGCGGCACTGCTCCTATCAATGCGATCCCCGCTGTGCGCGAGCTGTGCGACACGCTGGAAGGTGACGAGCGCACCGGTGCCAAGATCGTTCTGAAGGCTCTGGAAGCTCCTCTGCGCCAGATCGCTAAGAATGCCGGTCTGGAAGGCAGTGTCATCATCGACAAGATCATCTCTGCCAACAAGCCCAACTACGGCTTTGATGCTCAGAACGAGGTCTTTGTGGACGATATGATCGCTGCTGGCATCGTTGACCCCACCAAGGTCACCCGTTCCGCTCTGGAGAACGCAGCCTCCGTCGCTGAGATGGTGCTGACCACCGAAAGCCTGGTCGCTGATCTGCCGGAACCCCCTGCTGCACCCGCTGCTGCAGGCGGTGACATGGGCGGTATGGGCGGCATGTACTAATAACTGCCAAAAAGCCGCATGAATCCTTGATTTTTGGAGCGCGTAAAAGCGGATTTACGCCAAACTTACGCCACTTACGCCAAAAATCAAAGCGCACTATAGGGTAACAAAATCGGCACTCGCTGAAAAGCGGGTGCCGATTTTTTGTGTCTGGGGGATTTGAAGACTCATGAAACCCACTGATGGATTCTGCGAGCGGCAACTGCAGCAGATCCGGGAGATTCGCCTGTCGGAGCGCAAGTTTTACCAGAAAGTGACAGACCTGTATGCTACGGCGTTCGATTACGACAAGGATGCCAAGACGACCCGGCTGTTCTTCCAGACCGTCCAGAACAAGATGCACTATGCCGTGCATCGCCACACGTCGGCAGAACTGATCTATGAGCGAGCTGATGCCAACAAGGAGCACATGGGTCTGACCACATGGGAAAATGCCCCGGACGGAAAAATCCTGAAAGCAGATGTGACGGTGGCCAAAAATTACCTGAGCAAAGAGGGAATGAACTATCTGGAGCACATCGTGTCACTCTATCTGGACTATGCCGAATTGCAGGCAGAACGGAAAATCCCTATGAGCATGGAGGACTGGGCAAAGCGTCTGGACGGCTTTTTGGAGTTCAACGGCAACGAACTGTTGACCGGCCCCGGTAAAATCAGCGCAGAACAGGCGAAGCTTCACGCAGAAACGGAATATGAGAAGTATCGTATCGTGCAGGATTGTCTGTATGAGAGCGATTTTGATAGGTTTATGAGGTTGAATCGAGAAGTAAATCAAAATGAGAAGTAAGGTTTAACATCGAAACAGCTGACAGATATTGCATGATGCGGTCTGTCAGCTGTTTTATCTTATCTCATATAAAGGGATATCTTATGAATGTTCGTGACATGTTGAAAATTCTTGCTGATTTAATATGTTCTCGATTTCTTTGCGAATTTCTGCAATTTCTTTCTCGTGAGACTTTTTGTAAAATCTTATGATATCCACTCGGACATGTTCTTTGTCTAGCGAAGTACATTCGGCTAATGTGTAGAATTCTGAATGCTTTCCTGCTAATTTTGCCTGTTCCAGCATTGAAATGATATCTGCTTTTGAAGCACCCCAGTCTTCACATAGGTCATCTTTGTTTTCAGCATTCAATGCTTCCTGTATCAAGTATGCTTCGGGCCATATCTCTCCAGGTAAGTACTGAAGTCTTTGCTCCATTAAATCATCGAATTCCTTTTCACTGTGGTTTAATCTTATCTCAAGATGTTTTTTGATTTGCGTTATTGCCTGAGTTTTTTGATTCCTTTTATCTCCGTCTAAAAATGCAATGAATCTATAATCTTCTTCTCTGTAGTGTACAGCTAAATGCTTCAATACAGCTTGATCTGAGCCAATCGGTATAATATGGATTCGATTGCGTATTTCTAATGGTAGTGAATTTGTTAGAAAAGCTGCGGCAACATCATCTTCTGTAAAAACACTCAGTTCTATTCCATGATGGCCAGATAATTCGCCAAAAGCAAATTCCGAGGTGATATTGGGTATGATATCCGTTGTGTTATCTTTTCTTCTAATAAAAAATCTTGCATCAAGTGGAAGTTCATCCAATACCATCTTTGAATGTGTTGAGCAAATAATCTGGCAATGATACTTCTCGCAAAATTCCTTGAGAACCCTAACTAACATGCTTTGTGCTTTTGCATGAAGTCCTAGCTCTATTTCATCGACTACAATCAATGCTCCTCTTCCTGCAGCAATAATTTCAAGGAGCAGACCTAAAACGGCGTTCTCACCAGCACCCATATTAAATCCAGTGTAGTCTGTTCCACTTCTTTGAGCAGAAAAAAGACGATACGTTCCATATTTTTTTAAACTTATGCCGGAATAGTCTCTTCCGAGTATTTTTGACATTGCATCCCTCAATTCTCGAATTTGAGTTTCTGATAAGGGTGCATCTTCTGTAAATTTACGGCAATAGTGTTTATGAGGACTACTCTCAGATGGCGGAACGATACGGTTAATTCCGAGATAGGTTACAGATCTTATTGGGCGACGATTATAGTCTGTCCATTTCCCGCTGGATTTTTTCTTTCTTATATCAGTCTTTATTCCTGTTGCTGCTTGATAATCTGCTTGAATCTGGATACCAGCGATGCCGTGATCATCCGGTGTAAACGTGAAGAAGTCACTATAAGTATAATACTTTCTCGGCTCTTGCATCCCAGGCCGCATTCGATTGCTCGGACAAAAATCACTACTGTTATGAAAAGCGCATGCAATTAAAGACAAATATGTTGACTTTCCTGATCCGTTCTCGCCTACGATTGCTGTAATTGGGTATGAGAAATTTATTTCAGAAGGATAAACACCACGAATATGCCCACTGGATACTTTTATTCTTTTTAGAGAATTAACGCTTTTTTCATCGGCAAACCATTTCCTATTTTTTCTGTCCAGTTGAGATTCTTTATACATTCCTTTGACTTCTCCTTTTTATAACGCAATTCGCACAAAGTTTCGACCAAATTCCGTTATAGTAAACGATGTCTCATCATCTTTAATGGTATTATTATCTCCATCCGGAAAATTCGGTGAGTCTTGTTCATACATCAACCCAAGGGCAACAAGGCGTAACAGGTTCCGGCTCTGTGATTGTTTTCGGACATGATGTTCTTCTTTTAGAAGTGCTACATCATTCGGAATAAGCTGATTCATCATTGAAGCGTATTCTGAAAATTCTTCCCATGAAATTTCTCCATCCAAACGCTTCAAATAAATCCTGCCAAGCATTTGTGGTTTTTCACTTTCCAAATAATTTGTCACCACGATCATAACATATTCAAGTTCTTTTTCAAACTGTTTTGGATTTTCATTCAAAACCTTGACATAATGCTCTCTTCGCGTTTTATTTATACAAGCACTATTAGTCGCCAAAAGAAACTGTGAAACTTGTCGAATTTCATGGCATTCTTTTATCGCTTTTATCACTGTGTTTCCAAATGCCAACGTCTTGATGATTGGAATTTCCTTGAAAATATTATCCGGCAATTTCGAGTCAACCCAAATTTCAGTTATATCACCAAGATAATCTCCTGCCGTTTCACTAAGCGCATTAGTAACACTTTGCACCATTGTATAACCGTCATCCATACGTCCTCATATCTCCATTTTTCTATCCATTCACGCCAGTAGCAATAAGTCTCGTACCCTTTGCGGTATTTTTAGTATATCGTCTAAAAACAACTCATTCAATACAAAATGCTCACTTTAAACATTTTACACAACTATTCATTCGGATTTTTGTATAAAACAAACAGCCGCCCAGCGACCTTACGGTCTCGCTGGGCGGCTTATTTTTTGCGTTTCCAGAGCAAATATTCTTCGTAGCGGTGCATCTCGTCCTGCTCTTCTTCGGTCAGGCGCTGGCGCTGTTTGCGGGCTTCGTCCGAGGGGTCGATGTCGGTCAGCCCCAGCAGGTAGTCGGCGGAGGTGCCGTAGAGCTTGCAGATGGCAAGCAGCACATTGCTGAAGGGGTAGCTCTTTCCCTGTTCCCACGCACGGATAGACCAAACGGAGATACCAAGTTTGTCCGCAAGGGTCTGCTGTGTGTCATCATTCAGTTTGCGGAGTTCTGCCAATCGTTCCCCAAGCATAGCTTGACCACCTTTCCTTACTACTAGTATATGAATCACTCCTACTTTTGACGAAAAGTGGCTGTACAATACTAGACAAGGCGAAAAGTAGCTGTATAATACTAGTATAAGGCGGAACTAGTACAAAAATACTACTTCCGCCGCAACGCTAAGGCAAAGCGAGGGAATCCCCGTTGGAACAACTGATCGACTTTCACGCACCGGAAGTGCAGGCGGTGCTGGATACGCTACTAAAAGATAAATCCACCGGTAAAAACATCATCTGGGCCACTGACCCGCCGGAGGAGCTGCAAACGGTGATGTACGAATCTGTCACGGATAGATCCCAGATCACCACCCAGCAGCTCGGGCTGACCCACTACGAGGTGGTGCTGCCCCGGATGATGAAGCAGACCGACACCCAGCAGCAGCGCACCCGCAAAAAAGGCGAAGTATTCTCGCCCGCATGGGTCTGCAACAAGATGAACAACGCACTGGACGCCGACTGGTTCCGTGGGCTGGGGGCAGAGGAGAGCGCCGGGCAGTTCACGGTGGAGCTGCCCCAAGGCTGGCAGACGGTGGAAACGCCGGTGCAGTTCCCGGCTTGCAAGGGCAAGACCCCGGCATGGGTGCAGTATGTGCAGAGCCGCCGCTTGGAGGTGACCTGCGGCGAAGCCCCTTTTCTTGCATCCCGGTACGATGCCGCCACCGGCGAGATGATCCCGGTAGCCCGGCGCATTGGCATTCTGGACCGCAAGCTGCGTGTGGTAAGCGAGAACGCCGCCACAGAGGACGAGTGGCGCAAATATGCCACCCATGCGGTGCAGTCTACCTACGGCTATGAGTATCAGGGCGATAACCTTTTGCTGGCACGGGTCAACCTGCTGCTGACCTATGCAGAGCATCTGCAAGCCCGCTGGCAGCGCAAACCCACAAAAGAAGAGTTACAGCCTATCGCCAACATCATCAGTTGGAACCTGTGGCAAATGGACGGCTTGCACCTCTCTGTGCCCGGCGGAAAGCCCCAGCCGGAGGCAGAACAGCTTGACCTCTTTTCCATGTTCGGGGCGGCAGAGCTGCAGCCGCCTACGGTATCCTGTAAAGTGAAAAACTGGCGCAAGGGCAGCCATGGAACGACCCAGAACTTTGAAACCATTCAGGAAGGGAGTACCAGCATGAAGTTTGATTATGTCATCGGAAACCCGCCGTATCAGGAAATGTATAACGGAAATTCTTCAGGAGCAAATTCGGTATATGATAAATTTCTTGATGCATCACATGAAGTGGCAGATAAAGTCGAAATGATTCATCCCGCACGGTTCTTGTTTAATGCGGGGTCTACGCCTAAAGCTTGGAATGAGAAGATGTTAAATAATCCGCATTTTAAGATTTTGTCGTATGAATCTAATAGTGACGTGATTTTTCCTAATTTGTCAGCCCCTATTGAAGGAGGTGTTGCAATTTCATACTGGGATAAAAAGAAGGATTTTGGAGTAATTGGAACGTTTACACCGTTTGTGGAATTGAACTCTATTTTAGAAAAAGTTCGTGATAATGGGAAATTCTCTTCTTTTGCTGATATTGTAGTTACAAGCTTTGCATACCACTTCACACAGAAAATGCATGATGATTATCCTGATGCGGCTTCGTTGATGAGTAGGGGACACGCATACGATTTGAAGTCTAATGTGTTTGATAGACTTTCAATGATTTTTTATGATGAAAAACCAAATGATGGTCATGAATACATTCGAATTTTTGGGCGAGATGGAAGCAATCGAACGCTTAAATATATCCGAAAAGAATATGTCAATAAAGTATCAAATCTTGACAAGTACAAACTTTTAATTTCTAAAGCAGATGGCGCATCAGGGCATATCGGAAAACCAATCCCGGCAAGAATTATTGGCAAGGCAGAAATTGTTGAACCATGGGTTGGTTCAACAGAAACATTTCTGGGAATTGGAAAGTTTGAAACACGCAATGAAGCAGAAAACTGCTTGAAATACATAAAAACTAAATTTGCAAGAACAATGCTTGGTGTTTTGAAGGTGACGCAAGATATCACGCCAACAAAATGGAAATACGTTCCCCTTCAAGATTTTACTGTCCATTCCGACATTGATTGGAGCAAGTCGGTGGCGGAAATTGACCAGCAGCTTTACCGCAAGTATGACCTGACCGCAGACGAGATCGAATTTATCGAGACCCATGTAAAGGAGATGGCATAATGGCTGGCATAACCCTGCGCACTGCCCGGCAGGTGGTGCCCATGATCTACGCCTATACCACCCCGGAAATTGCCCGGCACAACGGCTGGACGAAGATCGGCTACACCGAGCAGCCGGTGGACAAACGCCTGAAACAGCAGACCCACACCGCCGATGTGCTGTACCATGAGGAGTGGCGGGGCAATGCCGTCTACGATGACGGCAGCGGCGAGGTGTTCACCGACCACGATTTCCACGCCTACCTCCGCAAGCTGAACGTGGAGAACGACCGCAAAAACGAGTGGTTCCATCTGGATGGGCAGCAGTCCCGGCGGTATTTTCAGGATTTCCGCATGAACCGGGGGCGCGTGCAGCTGGATGCCGCCATCGCCTACACCCTGCGGGAGGAGCAGGCAAGGGCTGTCCACGACACCAAGACCTATTACCAGAGCCACCCCGGCGGAGAATACCTCTGGAACGCCAAGCCCCGCTTTGGCAAGACCCTTTCCGTCTACGACTTCTGCAAGCAGGTCAATGCACAGACGGTGCTCATCGTCACCAACCGCCCTGCCATCGCCAACAGCTGGTACAGCGACTATGTGCGCTTTCTGGGCAAGGAGTCCGGCTATCTGTTCGTCAGCCATGTGGATGCCCTTGCCGGGCAGCCCCATGTGCTGGACGAGCAAGGCTATCTGGATGCCGCCGCACAGGGCGAGGAACTGTATAAGCGCATTGAGTTCGTCAGCCTGCAGGACATGAAAGGCTCCAAGTATTTCGGCGGCGAGTACGACAAGCTGCGCCACCTGACCGAGCTGAACTGGGATGTGCTGGTCATCGACGAAGCCCACGAGGGCGTGGACACCTACAAGACCGACCTTGCCTTTGACCGCATCCGCCGCAAGTTCACGCTGCACCTGTCCGGCACGCCCTTCAAGGCACTGGCGAACGATAAGTTTGCCGGGGATGCCATCTTCAACTGGACCTACGCCGACGAGCAGGCCGCCAAGCGGAACTGGCAGGGCGCACCGGGGCAGCAGAACCCCTACGCAAACCTCCCCATGCTCAACCTCTACACCTGCCAGATGTCCGAGATCATCCGGGACGAAATTCAGCAGGGTGTGGAGATCGACGGCGAAACGCAGGAATTTGCCTTTGACCTGAACGAGTTCTTCAAGGTGAAGTCGGGCGGCAGCTTTGAGCACGAAGCTGAGGTGGATCGCTTTCTGGATGCCATGACCACCCAGAACAAGTTTCCGTTTTCCACCCCGGAACTGCGTGCCGAACTGAAGCACACCTTCTGGCTGCTGAACCGGGTGGACAGCGCCAGAGCGCTGGCGAAAAAGCTGCAGGCGCACCCGGTATTCCGGGACTATGAGGTGATCCTTGCCGCCGGTGACGGCAAGCTGGATGACACGGACGAGAACCAGAAGAGCTTTGACCGGGTAAAAGCCGCCATCGCCCACCACGAAAAGACCATTACCCTGTCGGTGGGGCAGCTGACTACCGGTGTCACCATCCCGGAGTGGTCGGCGGTGCTGATGCTCTCCAATCTGAAAAGCCCGGCGCTGTATATGCAGGCGGCGTTCCGTGCCCAGAACCCCTGTCTTTTCCACGAAAACGGCACCTTCCGCCGCAAAGAGAACGCCTATGTGTTCGATTTTGACCCTGCCCGCACCCTGCTGATCTACGAGCAGTTCGCCAACGACCTTTCACAGGACACCGCCAGCGGTAAGGGCGACACCGAGGAGCGCAAGGCGCACATCCAGAATCTGCTCAACTTCTTCCCGGTCATCGGCGAGGACGAGGAAGGGGAGATGGTCCCGCTGGATGCGGAAAAAGTCCTCAGCATTCCCCGAAAGATCAAGTCCAAAGAAGTGGTGCGGATGGGCTTCCAGAGCAATTTCCTGTTCCAGAACATTTCCAACGTGTTCAGTGCACCGCAGGAGGTGCTGGACATTCTGCAAAACTTCCAGCCCGTCAGCGAGGCCAAGGCCAAGCCCATCCAGATCACCCCGGAGACCGGCGCAGACCTCTCCCTGAACGACAAGGGCGAGGTGGATTTGGACGAGGGCTACGTCATCGGCAAGGCGGCAGATGTGTTCGGGGCGAAGATCTACGAAAGTACCCCGGCACTGGACACCGCCCTGCAAGACCTGACCGATGCCCCGGCTCCTGCCAAAGAAGAGCATCTGGAACCTCTGAAAAAGAGCATCACCAAGGAGATCATCACTCCTATGGTGGAGCAGGCAAAGCAGGAGTATGGGCGGGACCTGAAGCTGTCCGACCAGAAGCGGTTTGATAGCACCGCCAAGGCCAAAATGGACGTGGCGGTGAACAAGGTGGTGGACAACTACCGCATCGACCAGAGCCAGCTGGAGACCCAGCGCACCCAGCAGCTGCAAAGCTGCACCACTGCCCAGCAGCGCCAGCAGGTGAACCGGGAATTTGACGCAAAGCAGCAGCAGAGCACCGCCGCCCTGATGGAGACGCTGCAATCCACCATCCAGCAAACGGCGCAGGAAATGCAGCAGACCATCGTGCGCACCGTGGAGACCAACCAGAAGGAGCAGGAGAAAAAGGGCTACGAGGACACCGTCCGTGACCATCTCCGGGGCTTCTCCCGCACCATCCCGTCCTTCCTCATGGCCTACGGCGACGAGACCGTGACGCTGGCGAACTTTGACCAAATCATCCCGGACAAGGTCTTTCAGGAGGTCACCAGCATCACGCTGGAGCAGTTCCGCTTTTTGCGGGACGGCGGGCCGTACATCAACCAGACTACCGGACAGGAAGAACACTTTGCAGGCCACCTGTTCGACCCGGTGGTGTTCGACGATTCGGTGAAGGAATTCCTGAACTTGAAGGTCAAGCTGGCGGATTACTTTGACGAGAGCCGCACCGAGGATATCTTCGACTACATCCCACCCCAGAAAACCAACCAGATCTTCACCCCAAAGTGGGTGGTGAAAAAGATGGTGGATCTGCTGGAGCAGGAAAACCCCGGCTGCTTCGATGACCCCGGCAAAACCTTCCTGGACCCCTACATGAAGTCCGGCCTGTACATTACGGAAATCGTCAAGCGCCTTTACCGCAGCGAGAAGATGCGGCAAGCCTTCCCGGACGATAACGCCCGGCTGGAACATATCTTTGCCAAGCAGGTCTATGGCCTTGCGCCCACCGAGATCATCTACCGTATTGCCATCAGCTACATTCTGGGTTTTGCAAAGAATCACGGCATCACCGCCCACCATATCCGTCAGGCGGATACGCTGGAATTTGCCAAGGCGGGCACCATGGAAAGGGCACTGGATAAGATTTTTAGAGATTGACAAATAGAATACGGCATAAAACCAAAGGCGGCTGTCTGCATGGGTGCAGATGACCGCCTTTTTGTGCTATGCCTGTTACAAAAATGAAAGCTGCTGAACGTCAGGCAGATCGTTTTCAGACATGGATTGATTTGCGTTCTTCATCATGTTTCCAATTGTTTTTTTGATGGTGGACTTGGTTTCGATCCCTTGCTTGCGTATCTTTGTATCATTGGTGTTCTTTTGAACTGAGCAGATACTGGATTTCAAGATATGATCGTAGAAGTCCAATGCCATGATATTCGTTCGCTCATTTATATCGATCGTGGACTTTCCAGCATATCGCTGAGCGATATTCCGTGCGGTATGAAACATTGATGTTTCATAAATTTTAAGTTTGCTGGCGAAATCTTTTCCATTGCACCGTGAATTTAAGCTGTCCTCAAGAGGAATCAAATTCCCGATAATGCCATTTTCGGGGGAATTTGTATCATCCAAGATATGCTCGATCGTGAAGGCAGCACACTGCTTACTGGCACATTTGTATCGTTCAAGGACTTCCAAAACAACTTGCACACGTTCCTTGTTTCGGTCATCGTCGTAATACCCAGCGTGATGTGACCACCCTAAATTGGAGAATGCTTTGAGAAAGACTTCTTTGCTGGGAAGTTTATTCTTTAACTCTGAGATAAAGCATTCCAATGCGGAGTCGGAGTAGTGGTTTTCGAGAATACTGGAATTTTTGTAAATCGCATTTGTTATTTTGTTCGAATTTTCTTGTCCAATAATGGTATAGCAGATGAAAAAATCATAGAGAAACAGAAGGGTCTCCTCGTACTTCTCTTGGCTGAGGTGACCGAGTTCATATTGATGAATTAGACTTAAAAGGATAGGACGAATTTGTTCTTGCCGATGCTTTTTGAAAAAAGCATATACTTTAAATTCAACATTCGAACAGTTTGCAGATTCCTCAGATTGAGAAGGAGAAAGAAGACGGTTGTAGTAGATGGACTTCTGATAAATATCGTCAAGAAGCGGAACAGTTGGAATGCCTTTGTTGGAATCACGAATGAGTTTATAATCGCTGACACCTTCCTGAACAGAGGTTCTATATTTGTGGGTTGCATAATGTTTTACAAAGCGTTCGATGTTGTTACCTAAAAGCGATTCGATCTCCGACCAAGTGGTTTTCGCAGTGTCGACATCTCCATCGGGTCTAATGCCTCTTAGAATAAAGTTCTTTAATAGTTCATGTCCTTCCAATGCTGAGCCGCGAGCGTTTAGAATTTCAAATATCGTGTACGCATCTTCCTCGGAAGATGCGGTAATATCAACGTATAGCAGATTGTCCGTGATGGCGGTTCGTAAATTGAGTAGGACTTGAATTGGGGAAAGAGTAGATTCTTCAATATGTTTATGTTGTTTCGAGAATACTGCTTTACAAGTGCTACGGTTTCAAAACACTTTGCCATATTTGGAGAAATTGAAAAGAGCCCGGTAATAATTCGCTCCAGTGCAATATATTGCTCAGACTTGATGACCATAGTTTCCTGATTTAAATCATCACGAGTGAACAAATACTGCTTTGTTCCTCGAAATTCGTCGTCAAATTCATAGCAATGAAGGCAAAAGGCTACACTTGCAAGAAAAATTGTTAGGGAAATAATCCGTTGTTGACCATCTACAATTGTAAAATATGAGATGCCGTTTTTGCGGTCGTTCTCTTTGTAAAGAACGATACTTCCGATGAAGTGGGTTGCTTCTTTTCCGGTAGCAACGAGCAAGACATCATCAAATAACTCTTGCCAGTTCCTTTTGTTCCATACATACTGTCGCTGGTTTCGGGGTGTTCCATAACAACGCTTGGTGAAAAGGTCGTAGACGTGTTTGTCATCTGCTTCAAAACTCAATGAAAGTCACCTCTTTTTCAGTGGATGGATTTGACCATTTGCTAATTAAGTTCATTTTAACCCATGAGAGCCAGAAAATCAACATTAACGCTATGATTTGGAAGTTGCGGTTTACCGATGAAAAAACGGAATGGACTGAAAAGCTAATAATATAGAAAAACCAATACTGACTTCTACATAATCGCAAGCGACAGTTATGCGACAGTATGCTAGTGCAGGCTTCATCTAACGGATGCGGTTTACGGGTTTAGGTGTTCCCAATAAACATTCCGCAAAACGAAATGCCGTTTATATGCTGACGAATTGTTGGCTTACGCTACGGAGACTCCTAGGGGGCTTTCCAAATTTCAAAGCCATTTTGTAAACCAGACCGTCAGCTTTCAACTTTGACTTGAAACTGGCGGTTATTTCATAACCTAGATGATTTTCGAGTTCACAACACCATACCAAACAGGATAGGCTACCTTGTTCTCTATCTTTTTGCCAAAGTTTCCAGCGTGTTTTCTTGCACACTGCCGAAAGTGGCGTGTTTTCAAAACTTTTTGTTGACATGGCTCGATTTTTGTGGTAATCTATCCCAACAATTTAATATAACATATTTACTTAGAGTTCCAGCTCGGCTCCCGAAGGAGTCGGAGCAAGTTTTTAACTTTCTTATCGCTACATAACGAATCCGAACCAAGGCCATCCCAGAAGGGACGGTCAGGTTCAGGTTGTTGTGTGGCGATTTTTTATTGCAAAATCAGCAACGAACCTTGAAAACCGCATGACCGTCTGCATGGAATACATGGCGATGACCCCGCAAGGGAGAGCCGGAAAACGCCGCCGGAAGGGGGCAGGAAAGCCATGCAGGGAGAACGGCAACTGACATCCACTCGCCTCATGTGTTCAAAATGAGCACATGAGGTGAAACGGACGTTTATCTACTCGTTGAGGTAGGAGAAATCAATGTGGACAAATTGTCCACATTGATTCTGTTCGTGCTACGCTTAACCTCGACTTGACATTTTGTCAAGCCACGGTGAGATCTGGTAAGTGTCGCTTTCCGGTATTTTCCAGATTACTGTAACACGATTACCCCATGGTGGGTTACGAAAACCGTAACTCACCACTTGGAAGTGGTAAATGGACAAAATATCCACTTACCACCCAGTCATAACGCACAGATTTTAGTTGGTGATCATTTTGATCACCAACCAGACAATCGTAACGCTTTATTGTGCGAAAGTGGCTGTTACCATTTTGGTGTGCACCCCGTCAAGAGGACAACGAAACAAATCAAAAAAATATCTCAAGCCGCTTTCAAATAAAGGTCATGCTTTTCCAACGGTGTCAGAACGCCAAGGTTACGCTGGAGACGTTTAGTGTTGTAGTAATGAATATAACTGCGAATCATTTTCACCAGTTCAGCACGGTTTGTGAAACGCCTCCCGTAATAACGCTCTCGCTTCAGAATACCCCAGAACCCTTCCATGGGACCATTGTCAATACAGCGGCCAACACGAGACATGCTTTGTGTCATGCCAGCATTGACCAGCCGCTGGTAGAAATATCGGTTGGTATATTGAAATCCACGGTCACTGTGAAAGATTGGATGTGTATCAGGATTGCTCTGGACGGCCTTTGCAAAAGTGTCGAACACAAGCTTGTTATCATTTGTATCCCGAATCACAAAGGAAACGATACGTCTGTCATATAAGTCAAGGATAGCGCTCAGATAAACTTTCTTAACTCTAGGACCTTCGTAATACTTGAATTCCGTCACATCTGTCAGCCACTTTTCGTTTGGCTTTTCTGCATGAAATTCCCGATTCAAAATGTTTTCAGCGTAGTGCTGTGGTGTCTTTGCGTGTCTGGTATTCAAAAATATCGGCAAGGGTAAGCAGCTGTACTTCTCCGCGTTCCTGTGCCTGAAGTAGTCCGTCCGTAAATCCTCCTTTCGAGAAAATGTAGTAGTGGTAGTTTGTTCCTTTCCCAAAGACTGCTGCATATTCCCGAATCAGTTCCAGTTCGTCCAAACCGATTTTTTCATTGCGGTATTTGCAGGAGCCGATGATATAGTCATTTCCATCAACCGGCGTTCCGACAATGTCGATCTGGATCTGCTTCTTTTTTTGAGGGTCGGTTCCCCACCACTGCCCAATCTCACTCAACTCGATAGGAAGATTATTCGCATAATAGAGCAAGTAGTCTTGGCACATCTTCTCAAAAATCAGACCCATATAGTCTGGAAAATACTGCTTCACCGCATGGGGGTAGGTCTTTGCGATCCGCCCCGAATCAATGGCACTTGCATTGACCGGCACAAAACGGTACCAAAAACGAAAAAAATTGTCCGCCAGAAGATAGATTGTTTTCTTGCCCGGTTTCTCTGTGATCGGCGTTTCCTTTTTGACGATTCCAAGGTCTATCAACGTTTTGAGGTACTTTGCCACCACAGAGTTTTCTTCACCAACTTTTGTGGTGATGTCGTTCAGACGGGACGCACCCTCCGCGATTGCCTTAATGATTGCATTATAAATTGCCGGCTCGCGCAGTTCCTGCTTCAACAGGTTAGCTGGCTCCTCATAGAGATAGCTGGAACGGTCAAACAAATTTTCCAGCAACGCTTCATCTACGTTGTTCCGAACATCCAATTTGTTGATATAATGCGGAACACCGCCTGTGATGCCATAAATCAGGGCGTTATCTTTCTCGGGCAGATTCGGATGGAATACCGCTGTTTCCTTGTAATCCAGCGGCATGATCTTGAATTGCGCTGTTCTGCGCCCATACAGAGGGCTTTCTTTGCCCAAGACCTGACTTTCCATAAAACTCATGGACGAGCCACACA
>OGPH01001765.1_pt1 | contig 14720 bp, 12 predicted proteins | sample 1552891 | NCBI WGS metagenome assembly OGPH01 (sample SAMEA2580272, study PRJEB22360) | human gut metagenome | biome: human gut; feature: human-associated habitat; material: faeces | place: Denmark | collected 2008/2010 | reverse complement strand
GGCAGGAACCCTGTGCGGAGACGGAGAGCCAGGCAGCCACAGGCCGGGCAGCGCCTGGAAGCATCCCGCCCTTGCTTCTCCCCCCTAAGTTAGGATATAATTGGATTGCTAGAATAATTAACTAGATAATCATTAAGGCGGTTAAGGGATGGATTGACCGCAGAAGGAGACAGAAATGAGTGACGAGAAGCTGATGCGGGATACGATCATGATGATCCGCAGGACAGAAGGGATTTTTAAGAAATATCTGGACAGAAAAGTGAGTTATACAGGGGTGTATCCTACGCAGCATAGATTGTTGATGGAACTGAATCTGAATCCTGGTATGTCGCAGATCGGACTGGCGGAGAAATTCGGCGTATCCGCTGCCGCCATCGCCGTTTCTCTGAAGAAGCTGGAAAAGGGCGGATATATCCTCCGGCTGATGGATAAGGAGGACAATCGGGTCAATCAGGTGAGCATTACGGAGAAGGGAAAGGAAGTGATCCATAAGAGCATCCGGATCTTTCAGGAGACGGATCAGGCCTTTTTTGAGGGCTTTCAAGAGGAAGAGATTCGGCAGCTTCTGGGATATATGGAACGGGTATACGCCAATATGGAAGCGCTCAATCAAAAAGCGGAGAAGGAGAAGGGAAAATGAAGCGGTATTGGAAATATGTGAAGCCATACCTGTACGCCTTTATTCTGGGGCCCATCCTGATGATCACGGAGGTGGTGGGCGAAGTGGTGCTGCCCGCATTTATGGCGCAGATCATCAATGTGGGAGCGGCCGGAAGGGACATCGGGTATATTATCAGAATGGGAGGGATCATGATCCTGACCGCCTTTATCATGATGGGAGGAGGAATCGGAGGCGCATGGTTTGCCTCGAAGGCATCCATCAGTTTCGGGGCGGATCTGAGGGAAGATTGCTTTAAAAAGGTGCAGCAGTTTTCCTTCCATAATATAGACAGTTTTTCTTCCGGTTCCCTGGTGACCAGGCTGACCAACGATATCACCCAGGTTCAGAACCTGATTATGATGGGACTGAGAATGATGCTGCGCGCGCCCGGGATGCTGATTGGCGCCATCATCATGGCGGTTTCCATCAATCCGGAACTGGCGAAGGTATTCCTCGTGATTCTGCCGGTGATGATTGTCACGATCCTTTTCATCATGCGGCTCGCTTTTCCCAGGTTTGATGCGATGCAGAAAAAACTGGATCGGGTCAATTCCAATATCCAGGAAACCCTTCAGAATGTGCGTGTGATTAAATCTTTTGTGAGGGGAGCGTATGAAGAGGAGCGTTTTTCCAAATCAAATGAAGAACTGAAGGATGCCAGCCTGCACGCCTTCCGGATCGTGATTTTTCAGATGCCGCTGATGACGCTCTTTATGAATGTGACCACGCTGGCCGTGGTATGGATGGGCGGCAGGCAGATCCTGGTGGGAGAGATGGAGGTGGGAAGCCTGGTGGCGTTCACCACTTATATCGTTCAGGTGCTCATGTCTTTGATGATGCTGGCCATGGTATTCCTGCAGAGCTCCAGGGCGATCGCCAGCGCGCGGCGCATTAACGAAGTGCTGGATACAAAGGTGGATCTGACGGATGAGAATGCTTCCGAGAAAGAACGGAAGGTTCAGGAGGGACGTGTGGAATTCCGGCATGTATCCTTCCGCTACTACAAGGACAGCCAGGAAAAGGTTTTGGATGATATAAACCTGTCCATAGAGCCGGGACAGACGGTTGGAATCATCGGCTCTACGGGATGCGGAAAGACCACTCTGGTGTCCATGATCCCGCGTTTGTACGATGTGGATGAAGGGCAGATCCTGGTGGACGGGGTGGATGTGCGGGAATATTCCCTGGCGAATCTCAGGGACGGCGTAGGAATGGTGCTGCAGAAAAACGTGCTTTTCTCCGGAACCATAGAGGAAAACCTGCTGTGGGGAGACGAGAACGCTACGCCAAAAGAGGTGAGGGAAGCCGCGCGCGCGGCACAGGCGGACGCCTTTCTTTCCACCTTCCCGGACGGATATGAGACCTTTCTCGGACAGGGTGGCGTGAACGTGTCCGGAGGGCAGAAACAGCGGCTGTGCATTGCCAGGGCGCTGCTTAAGAAGCCCAGGATCCTGATTTTGGATGATTCCACCAGCGCGGTGGATACGGCCACGGAGGCCAGAATCAGGGAAAGCTTTGCCACTACGCTGAAGGAGACCACCAAACTCATCATTGCCCAGCGCATCACCTCCGTGATGGACGCGGATCTGATCGTGGTCATGGACGAAGGAAAGATTGTGGGCAAAGGAACGCATGAAACGCTTCTGGCCGGCTGTGGCGCCTATCAGGAGATCTACTATTCCCAGATGGATAAGGAGGTTCACGCCTCATGAATGAAGAGAGAAAAGAAGCATTGATCAGAAAATATTCCCGCGGGGAGCAAAGCGGGGCAGCCCCTGCAGGCGGCCCTCCGGGCCCAGGACCGAGAAGAAGAGGAATGAGAGGCGGGAGGCCGAAAAATGCAGGAAAAACGATCAGAAGGCTGCTCTCTTATATCGAGCAGGATCGGTTCATGCTCATGATCGTATTTGTCTGCGTGATCCTCAATACAGTTGCCATGCTGGCAGGCTCCTATATGCTGCGTCCCATTATCAACGGGCTGATCCAGGAGGGCGGCAGCATGCAGACGCTGTTTCACTCAATCTGCCTGATGGCGGCCATTTATGCGGTGGGGATTTTGGCTCAGTACGGCCAGTCGAGGCTGATGATCGGAATTTCCCAGCGGGCGATTTTCCGCCTGAGGAATGAACTGTTCGCGAAGATACAGAAGCTTCCGGTGCGGTTCTATGACACCAACAATCACGGGGATATCATGAGCCGCTTCACCAATGATGTGGACGCGGTGGGGGAGATGTTGAACAATACGGTGGTGCAGATCATCTCCAGCGTCATCAACGTGGTGGGGACGTTCTGCCTGATGGTTTATACGAATGTCTGGCTGACTCTGATTACGGTGATAATGGTTCCGGTGATGATGCAGGCGGCTCGTTTCGTCACGCTGCGCAGCAGGCGTTTCTATAAGGCGCAGCAGGCAGCCCTGGGAACCTTGAACGGGTTCATCGAAGAGACGGTGACCGGTCAGAAGGTGGTGAAGGTGTTCTGCCATGAACAGATCGCAGAGGAAGAATTTTCTTATCTGAACAGGGATCTGAGGGATAAGCAGATCATGGCCCAGTTCTTCGGAGGCATCATGGGCCCGGTGATGGGAAATGCCGGACAGGTGAGTTATTCCCTGACTGCGTGTATCGGCGGGCTGCTGTGCGTGCTGAGAGGATTTGATATCGGGGGGCTTACCGTATTTGTGAATTATTCCAGACAGTTTTCCAGACCGATCAACGAACTGTCCATGCAGATGAATACCATTTTTTCCGCGCTCGCAGGTGCGGAACGGGTCTTTTCCGTCATGGATGAGGAGCCGGAACCGGAGGATGAGAGGGATGCGGCCAGGCTTACGGCCTGCAGGGGATATGTGCGGCTGGAAGATGTGAGCTTTGGCTATGAACCGGGAAAAACAGTGCTCAGACACGTCAGTCTGTATGCAAAGCCAGGGCAGAAGATCGCGTTTGTAGGTTCTACCGGAGCAGGCAAAACCACGATCACCAATCTGATCAATCGATTCTATGATATAGATGAAGGACGGATCACGATTGACGGCAGGGACATACGCACCATCGCCCGGGATGACCTGCGCCGCAACATTGCTATGGTGCTGCAGGATACCCACCTGTTCACGGGAACCGTCCGTGAGAACATCCGTTATGGCAGGCTGGACGCCACGGATGAGGAAGTGGAGCAGGCTGCGAAGACGGCCAGCGCCCATTCCTTCATCATGCGTCTGGAAAAAGGGTATGATACGATGATCGAAGGGGACGGCGCGAACCTGAGCCAGGGGCAGAGGCAGCTGCTGAATATCGCCAGGGCAGCTGTGTCCAAAGCGCCGATTTTGATCCTTGACGAAGCCACCAGTTCTGTGGATACTAGAACAGAGAAACATATTGAAAGAGGAATGGATCGGCTGATGTCGGAGCGAACCACGCTGGTCATTGCCCACCGGCTTTCCACCGTGCGCAATGCGGACGCGATCCTGGTGCTGGAGCACGGGCAGATCATTGAACGGGGCAGCCACGAGCAGCTGCTGGCCCAAGGGGGCAGGTATTATGAATTATATACAGGAAAAAGAGAACTGGAGTAAAGCCGCGGAAAGAAGCATGCGCTGGCTTAAGAACAACTGGATATTTGCGGGATTCTTCTGCGCAATGGCCGGATATTATCTGTGGAGGCTGTATTTCATCCCGCCCTGGTATGATGAACTATATACTTATGAAAGCTTTATTGACAGAGGCGTGATCTATTCCATGATTCATTGGCCCCTGCCGAATAACCATGTGCTGTATTCTGCGCTTTCCGCCTTGCTTAACAAGCTGGGGAGCCCGTATCTGGGACTGCGCGGCGTATCCCTGCTCGCTTCAATGGCAGGGCTTGGCCTTTTCTACCGGATTTTGAAGAAGGTCGTGCGGCCCCATGCAGCGGCGCTTGGCTGTGCCCTGTTCGCATCCATGTACAATGTGACGCAGCAGGCTGTTCAGGGAAGAGGCTATGCATTATCCGGATTTTTTCTGATTGCGGGGATCAATCTGCTCTATGAGATCTGCGTGCCGGAAAGGACTGGCGGCCGCCGCCGCTTCTGGCTCTATGCCGGTTTTGCGGCCTGCCTGACAGGCGGCCTGTATGCGATTCCGAGCAATCTGTACTGGGTGGTTCCCATTTGTCTGGCAGGCGGCTTATTCCTGCTGCTTTTCCGGGACTATGGGAGCCTGTTTCGCCTCATCGCCGCGTCCCTTTTTGCCGCTTTGGTGACCTTCGGCCTGTATACGATAATCTGGCTGGCCATCGGCTCCAATTTCCTGGTGAAAGAAGCGGGAGGCCCTTTCTACGGCATGAGCCATTTTCAGATGCTGCTTTCGGATCCCTTTGCAGCCTTTTCGCGCGGCATGCAGGCCATGCTCTCGGATCCGAATATCCAGAGCGTGGAACGGGAGCAATTTTGGGCGGAATTCGCCGGATACCTGAGCAGGCTGATGGATCAGGTCTATCCTTCCGGTTCCAGGTTCCTTCTGATTGTGATTATACTCGCTCTTATGGCAGCAGCGGCCCTTCTCATAGTCAGTCTGCGCAAAAGAGAGAAAGGGCTCTCCCTTCTGTGCCTCTACTGCCTGGTACTCACGGTGATGGTTCCCATTTTCCTCATCGTTCAATGCGTTTTCCCCTATCTGCGCGTATTCACCTACATGGGAAGTGTGCTGGCGATGCTGTTTGTGCTGACGATGCTGGCCGGGGCACGGCTGCTGCAGAGTGCCTTTGGGGCAAGAAGAGGCAGAGCAAAGCCGGCTGCAGCTGTGGGGCAGAAACGTTCCGGGATGCGGACGGAGGGCGTGCAGGCGCTGCTGTGTGCGGCCCTATCGGCCTTCCTTGCGATCGGCCTTCTCAGCCGGCCCTCCTATCAGGCTGGATATGACAGCAGAGACAACCATATCTGTGCGGCGCTGAAGCAGCTGGATATAGATGAAGTGGACACGGTGATGGTGGGGGATGTCTATGCGCGTCTGAACCTTTACTTCCACATCGAACGCTGTCAGGGAAAGCAGCTGGTGATCGATGAAGAACAGCCGGACTATGTATTGATGGACAAGATTCAGACCGGGCCGGAAGGAGAGGCGCTGATCTGGCCGTATGACAGAAATACCCAGGATTTCCCCTGGGAGTGGATTGAAGGGCATATGGAGGTTGTCTTTGAGGATGATGCGTATATCGCCTATCAGGTGAAAAAGGAAGAGACGCAGGCAGAATGAGGGAAGCTGTCAGGCTATATCAACAAAATGCGCAGGAAAAGCAGCTGAATATCGAAGCGCTTCCCCTGCTGAAAAATCCGCGCATCTTTGCGGAAATGATAAAATCCAACCAGCAGCGCCTCACGCCGTTATGGCTGGAGCTGATTGAAGAGGAAATCGTCCATAAGTTTTTATTCCTTAAGGAAATGCTTGAAAAAATGGGCGTTCCGATTATTGATGATGAGCTGACAGAACTGGTAAAGGTAAGGCTCAGTCAGATTTCCAAATGATAAGCGTGGACGAAATGCCTTTTATGAGGCATTTTCGTTTTAAATAATACATTCATTCAGAAGGTATTAAAACGAGAAGGTTATGCTGCACATTAAGACAGAGGGATTGTTAGAAAGGAGCAAACAGAAGGATGACCTATGTTTTTATACATGGACTTGGACAGACATCATCAAGCTGGGACAAGGTAATAGCCCGTCTTCCCGCTGACATACAGACGTTTCGGCCTTGTTTACCCGCTATTGTAAAAGAGGAACGCACTACATACGACAATCTCTATAAAGCATTTGAAAAGGAATGCAGCCGTATGGAAATGCCCTTATGCCTGTGCGGCCTTTCCCTTGGCGCCGTTCTTGCGTTGCAGTACACGCTGAACAATCCCCAAAAAGTAAAATCGCTCATATGTATCGCACCCCAATATAAAATGCCGAGACTCCTTTTAGGCATTCAGAATATCCTGTTTCGATTGCTGCCTCAAACGGCATTGGGTTCAATGGGTTTTTCCAAAGGAGATATGATTGCATTGACAACTTCCATGAAGAAAATAAACTTTACATCCATGCTGAATGAGATTGCTTGTCCGACATTCATCATCTGTGGCCAGAAGGACAGGGCAAATCAAAATGCCGCAAGGATATTGGCAAACACGATTCCAAATGCGAATCTAGTTTTCGTTGAAAACGCGGGACATGAAGTGAATATAGACGAGCCGGAAACATTGGCAGACCTGGTAAAAAAGGCGTGGTTTTGTGAGCGGTGATCCAGACTGGCGGCTGCATCTGCTGTTTCAAATTTGTTATCGAATAAAAAAACAACGATCAATCTTTTCCGATCGATCGTTGTTCTGCATTTAGAAGAGCTACTGGCCGGAATCGAACCGGCGACCTCATCCTTACCAAGGATGCGCTCGTACCGACTGAGCTACAGTAGCATGTTTCCTCGGCGTCATCACCGAAAGCTAGTATAGCATAGGGGGCAGAAGGTGTCAACAAATTTTTTCATTTTTTTGGGATTCTTTTTTCCCGTTCTCATTTGCGGGAAAACTGTGCAGGCAGCCCAATTAGGAGCCGGCAGAAAATACGGTTCTCCGGCTTTTCCAGCATGGGCGGAAAAGGGCGGGAAATGGGCCGTCGACCGGGACAAACAGTTTGGATACAGAAAAGAAAAAGCGCTTTCCCTATGGCTTTGATGGAAAGCGCTTTTCCTTTTATAGGAAGCGGCGGAATTCAGGCCGGCTGGCCGGGGAAATCCGCGCTGTTTTATTGTGTCTGCCCTTGCTGTGCCTGTTGTGCCTGTTGCGTCGCATAGGCGTTCTGCAAGGCCGTTATCTGTTCACTCAGGCTGTTGATTTCTTCCTGGGCTTGTGTGATGGCAGCCTGGGCAGCTTCCTGCGCAGCCTGATCAGTCGCCTGCGCAGCTTGTTCCTGTGCGGCGATCAGAGCATTTTGGGCATTCTGCAGCGCCGTCTGATAGATGGCCATCTGCGCGTCGTAGTTAGATAGAAGGTTGCGTGCATCCAATTCCTGCTGCTGCTGCGTGATCACCGCGTTGGCATTGGGATCCGCAAAGAATTCGGCTGTGTGAGGACACTGATTGGAAGTGCCTTCCGTAGTGGAAGCGTTCCCGGTCAGAGCCAATTCCAGAGAAGGCGTCATCTCAATGGTGCCGGGTACCTGGAACGGGCACAGATCTGTGGCCCTCAGTCCGGAATATTCGCAGATCATTCCTTGATAATGCACGTCGCAGGTTTCGGTAGGAACCGTACCCTGTGCAAAGTATTCCGTTTTCAACTCTGTGCACACCCCGTCGATCGGCAGTTTCCCAGATTTGGAACATACAGTGGCAGTTACAATATCTGAAGGTACGTCGAAGGGCTTGTTTTCCAGGTTTTCATGGATCTTGCTCATGGCTGCCCGCCAGAGCGTTTTAGCCAAGTTGCGTTCTCCATTGCCGCTTGCAAGCTTAGCGTTATTGTCATATCCAGCCCAGGTGGTACAGGTATAATAAGGCGTATAACCGGAGAACCAGACATCATTATAATCGGAAGTGGTTCCGGTTTTGCCTGCGATTGCCATTCCGCCGAAATTCACCGCGGTACCCGTTCCGGAGTTAACCACATCCACCATGGCATCGGTGAGAAGAAAAGCAGTGCTTTCCTTGATTACCTGATAGGATTCTCCCTGGGTATTGTCGATGAGCACATTGCCGTCATGATCGATCACTTTGGTGTAAAGCTTGGGCTTTATATAGGTTCCGTTATTGGCGATGGCTGCATAAGCGGCGTTTAGTTCCAGATTGGTCACGCCATAGGTAATACCTCCAAGAGCGAGTGACTGTGTCACATCAGAGTAGACCTGGCCGTTGCGTTCCACGCCGTCCGTCAGGGTTGTGAAGCCGAAATTCTGCAGGTAATCATAACCCATGCGGGGAGTGATATAGGTAAGCGTTTTGACTGCTATGATATTCAGAGAGTCTCGTATACCGTCTCTTAAGGAACAAATGCCTCGGTAGCCGGAACTATACCAGTTGGAAACCGGCCTTCCGTTTTCATAATTATACGGAGCATCCACGAAGACATCGGCAAGCGTTAGGCCGGCGCTGTCCAGGGCAGGAGCATAGGTGGACACAACCTTGAAGGTTGAACCGGGCTGCCTTGTGGTGGAAGTTGCGCGATTCAGCGTACGGTTAGCTTCCTTGGCTCCGCGTCCGCCGACGATGGCCACCACATTTCCGGTGTGCTGATCCTGGATCGTCATGGAGATCTGCGGCTGGGGAGTCATAGAAATACTTTCTGCCAGCACTTCGCCTCCGTTTTCCAACAAAGCTGCTTTATATTCTTCGATGGCTGCATACGCATCATCCTGAGATGAGAACAAAAGGGGATACTGACGATCCACTCCGTTTTCCTGAAGCCAGGATTCCAGCATCTCTTTGCTGTAATTTTCCGTTTCCCCGTTTTCCAGCTCAATGGTAAGCTGATAGTCCAGATACCAGGTAGTGCCTTCCGGATAGTTCTCCTCATTGGAGCAGACTTCATCCGCAATGGCCTGGATAGCAGGATCCTGCGTGCTGTATATCTTTAATCCGCCGCTATAGAGCAGGGAGTAGGCCTGCGTTTCTGAATATCCAAGTGCCTGGAGATCTTCCATTAAAGCTTCGGTCAGTGCATCCACGAAATAGGAGTTAATTGTGGTCTGACCGGTTTCTTCATTAACCGTCTGGATCCGGGAATAGACATCATCAGCAAGCGCTTCATCGTATTCAGTCTGCGTGATATATCCCTGTTCCAGCATGCGTTCCAGCACATCGCTTCGTCTTTTCGCGTTATCTTCCGGATGGGAGATTGGATTATAACGGGACGGATTCTGGGTGATAGCTGCGATGACTGCGCACTCAGAAAGATTCAGTTCATAGACATTTTTACCGAAATATCGTTTGGAAGCGGCCTGCACGCCCAGCGTATTTTGTCCGAGATTGATGGTGTTCAGGTAATTTTCCAGGATATGATCCTTGTCCATTTCCTGTTCCAGCATGATGGCTAAATACTGTTCCTGGATTTTTCTCTTTACCTTTACGAAGAAATCCCGGTCGCCCTCGCTTGTCCAGCTGGTCAGCACATTATTTTTAATGAGCTGCTGCGTGATTGTACTGGCGCCCTGAGAAAAACTACCTGAGGTCACTCCTGTGACAGCGGCACGCAAGATACCCTGGATGTCGATTCCATTGTGTTCATAGAACCGCTCGTCCTCGATGGCCACAAAGGCATGCTGAAGATCTTCAGGTATATCTTCAATGCTCACAGGAACCCGGTTGGAACCTTCTGCATCCAGCTTTGCGATCTGGTTGCCCTGGGAATCATATACGAAGGTGGAAAAACCGGTGGGCGATACGTCAATGTTGGAGATATCCGGTGCTGAAGAGAGGATCCCCTTTACCACGCCGAGTCCGCCGCAGATGCCGATCGTACCGACTGCAAGCAGAACAAACAGGAACGCTTTGAAGAACGAAAAGGTAAAGCGTTTTCCCCATTTTTTCGACTTGGAACGTAGTGCCTTTTTTTTCCTCGAGGCACCTCTTTTGCTATAATTCATGTATTTGCCTCCTTAGATAAAAAGCGCCCAAAAGGGCATTACCTATACAATTATAGCAAAGATGCCCCGGTAAATAAAGGTTTTTTATGCTATCTTAATAATTGTTTCACAATTTATACTACTTTTTATGGGCCGGAAAGCCTGTGAAAATTTGGCCAAACGCAAGCGTGTCCCGGCAAACAGCATACCCGCTGCAGGGCCGAGGGAAGAGGAACACGCCGGCAGAAAGGGCGTCAGAACCCGGAAGGCTGAGCAGTAACATTATACAATTAAGAATTGTTTACAATAAATTCACTTTTATTCCGGCCTGTGGTAAGATAAAAACGGTAAGAATTGGAGCCCTAAACAGGGAAGAAACCGGAAGGATGAGTGAATGGAAAAAGAAGAAATTTTTCTTCCGTACAGATGTGTGCTGGAAGGCGGAGAGGGAGAGATTGTCGAGAAAAAATCCCGTTTTATCGCCTCTGTATGTAAAGCGGAAAGCGAAGAGGAGGCGGTGGCGTTTATCGAGAAGCAGAAGAAAAAATATTGGGATGCTTCCCATAACTGTTCCGCATTTGTGATCGGACGCAGGGCGCAGCTTAGCAGGTGCAGCGACGACGGGGAACCGTCCGGAACCGCAGGAAGGCCCATGCTGGAAGTGCTGCTGAAGGAAGAGATCTGCAACGTGGTGGTGGTGGTAACCAGATATTTTGGAGGAACCCTGCTGGGAACGGGCGGGCTGGTGCGCGCCTACGGCGCGGCAGTGAAGGCCGGGCTTGAAAACAGCGTGGTGGCGACCATGCGTTATGGAAGCAGCATCCGGATCACGACGGATTATACGGATGTGGGACGGATCCAATACCTGCTTGGCAAACGGGGGATCCATTCACCGGATGCGGAGTATACAGATCGGGTGACCATGCAGGTCTGCATTCCCGCAGAGGACGAAGAGGCATTCTGCAAGGAGTTGGTGGAGGCCACCGGCGCGAGGGTACAGCTGGAGACGGTTGGAAAAGCGTATTATGTTGACAAAGGCTGACTGGGAAGATATAGTTTTAGAGGAATCCGGAAGGAGGTGGTTATCATGAGAGACAAAAAGATGGGAAGTTCAGATCAGGTTCCCGGGCGAAGTTGGAAGCAAAGGAGAGCATTGGATGAGGCGGCTTTGATGCTTTCTGACGAGGTGCCCTTATGCCTGTCCTGTCCGAAAGCGATCATGACGCCGCCGGAAGGAGCGTGTCATGGCATTAAGACAAGAAGAAAAGAGGAATGTAATTGATAAACTGTCTCTAACAGTCAGAAGCCTGCTTGAAAGCAGGCAGTATACGAGGCTCCGGCAGACCCTGTCGGAGGAAAATGAGGCGGATATTGCGGCCCTTCTGGAAGAATTGGAAGAAGAGGATATGCTGAAGGTATTCCGCATACTGCCGAAGGATTTGGCGGCGGATGTGTTCGCCCATATGGATGTGGATAATCAACAGTTCATTATCACCTCCCTATCCGAACGGGATGCGGGAGTGATTGTGGACAACCTGATGGCGGATGATGCGGCTGATTTGCTGGAGGAAATGCCGGCCAATGTGGTTAAAAAGATCCTTGCGCAGGCAAGCCCTGAGACCAGGAGGGATGTGAACCAGCTCCTGCGGTATCCTGAGGATTCTGCGGGAAGCATCATGACGGTGGAATATGTGGATCTGAAGGAAAACCTGACGGTGGATGAAGCGATCGCCAGGATCCGCAAGATCGGAATGGACAGCGAGACGATCAATGTCTGTTATGTGCTTGACGAAGGGCGGAAGCTGGTGGGGACCGTGGCCCTGCGCCACCTGCTGCTGGGCCAGCCGGAGGAGACGGTGGGGGAGATCATGAATGAGAATGTGATCTCCGTCAGCACTCTGACGGATCAGGAAGAAGTGGCCAGAAAATTCCAGAAATATGATTTTGTTGCCATGCCGGTGGTAGATAATGAGAACCGCCTGGTGGGCATCATTACCGTAGACGATATTATGGATATTCTGGAAGAAGAGGCGACGGAGGATATCGAGAAGATGGCCGCCATTACGCCGGGCGACAAGCCGTATCTGAAGACGGGTATTCTGGAGACCTGGAAGAGCAGGATACCGTGGCTGCTGCTTTTGATGGTTTCCGCCACCTTTACCGGCAAGATCATAGCGAGCTATGAGTCAGCGCTGGGCGCCTGCATGGTTCTGTCCACCTTTATCCCCATGTTGATGGACACGGGAGGAAATGCGGGCAGTCAGGCCAGCGTTTCCATCATCAGAGGCATTTCCCTGGATGAGATACGCTTCCGGGATCTGGCCAAAGTGGTATGGAAGGAACTGCGGGTATCCCTGCTGTGCGGCATTACGCTGGCTGCAGCCAATTTTGTGAAACTGATGCTGTTTGACAAGACGGGGCTGACGGTAGCGGCCGTAATCTGCCTCACCCTTGTGGCGACCGTCTTCGTGGCAAAGATCGTTGGCGCGATCCTGCCCATGCTGGCGAAGCGGGCGGGCGTGGATCCGGCGGTGATGGCGAGCCCGTTCATCACGACCATTGTGGACGCCCTGTCTTTGATGATTTATTTCCGAATAGCGGTGGCGCTGCTTCCTATTTAAAATGCTTTGAAAAATTGGAAAAAAGCAGCATCCGCCCGACAGGAAAAAATGGAAGGATAGGAATTAGAAATCGAGGGAACGAATAAAGAACGGGATGCTGCGCGCTGCGCTGTGTCCCTGTACCAAAGGAGACGAAGGATGAAGCTGATTTCATGGAACGTGAATGGCCTGCGCGCCTGTATGGGAAAAGGGTTTATGGATTTCTTCCAGGAAGCGGATGCGGATATCTTCTGCATTCAGGAAAGCAAGCTGCAGGAAGGGCAGATCAGCCTGGAACTTCCGGGTTATTACCAGTACTGGAATTATGCGGAGAAGAAGGGATATTCCGGAACGGCCATTTTTACCAAAAAAGAGCCCGTCAGCGTTGCGTACGGCATTGGAATGGAGGAACACGATAAAGAAGGCCGGGTAATCACCCTGGAATATGAGGATTTCTATATGGTCACAGTATATACGCCCAATTCTCAGGACGGCTTGGCCAGACTTGATTACCGCATGCGGTGGGAAGATGATTTTTTGGCATACCTGAAAGGGCTGGAAGCGAAGAAACCTGTGATTTTCTGCGGGGATCTGAATGTGGCGCATAAGGAAATCGATCTGAAGAATCCTAAGACGAACCGGAAAAACGCCGGATTTACGGATGAGGAGAGGGCGAAATTCTCAGGACTTTTGGAGAGCGGATTCGTAGATACCTTCCGGCACTTCTATCCGGAACTGGAGGGCGCGTATTCCTGGTGGTCCTACCGGTTCCATGCGAGGGAAAAGAACGCAGGATGGCGCATCGATTATTTTCTCGTCTCTCCGTCCTTAAAGGATCGGCTTGAGGATGCGCTGATTTATAAGGATGTGTTTGGCTCCGATCATTGCCCGGTGGGGCTGCTCCTGAAAGAAGATCAGACGGCGGCATCCGGCGAATAACAGGTCATCGGAGAGGATGGGTACGATCCGGAAAGGAGCAGAATGAGAAGACTGAATGTACAAAAAGCTATAATGTCCGCTGCAGTTCTGGCCGCCTTGGTTCTGACCGCCTGCACGGGAGAACAGGAAGCGGGGAATATGAGCGAAGCGGTGATAGAAAGCGAAACGCAGGCCGAAGAGACATCCGCCGCGCAGCCCGAGGAAACGTCTCAGGAAGAGACCGCCGAAACGGCGCCAAGCGAGGAAGAGACAGCAGAACCGGTGGAGGTGACTGTGATCAGCGATGCCACAGGTTCCTTTGAAGGGATCGTCGTGGATGCCGCCATGCACAGCCTGACGATTGTGACAGAAGAAGGGGAACTGTACAGCTATGCCTTCCCGGAAGATGCGGAAGTGGTGGAAACGCAGGACGGGCTTATGCTGGGGCAGGCCGTGGCTGTGGACAGCGAGAACGGCATCGCTTCTGCCGTCCGGGATGGTGTAAAACAGCCTCTGGCGGACAGGAAGGCGCTGGCCTTTGCCGCGGATATTCTGCTGGCATTCCAATATCAGGATATGGATTCCCTGGCGAATCTGGCCGGTTATCCCCTTCAGGTTAACCTGGGAGAAGAGGAAATGACTGCGGAAGACGGCGGGGCTTTTCTCTCCCTTTCCAAGGGGCAGATTTTTACCGAGGAGCGGGTGCAGGCCGTCGTGAACTGCAACCTGTATGCCCTGGAAGAACTGGATGGTGAAAGATATGTCCTGGGCGCAGAGGAAGGCGGGCCGAACGTCATCTTCCAGAAAGATTCCGAACGGGACAGCGGCTTTGCGATCGTGGAAATTAATTAAAATGCTGGGCCGGAACTATGTTACTGCTCGGCCCTCCGCAAATACCGTTTTGTCTCCCTCGTTTGCGCCCCCGGTTCCCCAAGCACGGGCATCCGCCTTCTGCGGCGCAGGGTTCGGCTGCATT
>OGPH01001763.1_pt1 | contig 14725 bp, 7 predicted proteins | sample 1552891 | NCBI WGS metagenome assembly OGPH01 (sample SAMEA2580272, study PRJEB22360) | human gut metagenome | biome: human gut; feature: human-associated habitat; material: faeces | place: Denmark | collected 2008/2010 | reverse complement strand
CCGCCAGCGCAAAACGGCAGCAGGAAAAGCGTCATCAGACGCTCAGCCATCTCGCAGTGCAGCGTTGCTCCCCGTTAACTCGCGTAAAGGCGCAGATAAAATTTCAGCGAGTGAACGGAAAACCCACTTTGGCGAAATCTATTGCGGGCTGGATCCACAACAAGCGACTTATGAGAGTGACCGCTGTGTTTATTGTGCCGAAAAAGCTAACTGCAACTGGCATTGTCCGCTGCATAACGCTATTCCGGATTACATCCGTCTGGTACAGGAAGGAAAGATTATTGAAGCGGCAGAACTTTGCCACCAGACCAGTTCCTTACCCGAAATCTGCGGCAGGGTATGTCCACAGGACCGTCTTTGTGAAGGTGCATGTACTTTGAAAGATCACTCTGGCGCAGTCTCTATCGGTAATCTGGAACGCTACATCACCGATACTGCGCTGGCGATGGGCTGGCGTCCCGATGTCAGCAAAGTTGTTCCCCGTAGCGAAAAAGTGGCGGTGATTGGCGCTGGACCTGCAGGATTAGGGTGTGCTGATATTCTGGCGCGCGCGGGAGTTCAGGTTGATGTCTTTGATCGCCATCCAGAAATTGGCGGTATGCTGACTTTTGGCATTCCTCCTTTCAAACTCGATAAAACGGTATTAAGCCAGCGGCGAGAGATATTCATCGCAATGGGAATCGATTTCCATCTCAACTGTGAAATTGGCCGCGATATCTCTTTCAACGAATTAACGGCGGAATATGATGCTGTTTTCCTCGGCGTGGGGACTTACGGGATGATGCGAGCAGATCTGCCGCATGAAGATGCGCCTGGTGTCATTCAGGCGTTACCGTTCCTGACCGCCCATACCCGCCAGCTCATGGGATTGCCGGAGTCTGCAGAGTATCCGCTGACGGATGTGGAAGGTAAGCGAGTTGTGGTATTGGGCGGTGGCGATACGACAATGGATTGTTTGCGGACTTCCATCCGCCTTAATGCCGCCAGCGTGACCTGTGCGTATCGTCGTGATGAAGTCAGTATGCCGGGCTCGCGCAAAGAGGTGGTCAATGCCCGCGAGGAAGGTGTTGAGTTTCAGTTCAATGTTCAGCCGCAATATATCGCTTGTGATGAAGATGGACGCTTAACTGCGGTGGGCCTGATTCGTACCGCTATGGGTGAGCCGGGGCCGGATGGTCGCCGTCGTCCTCGTCCGGTTGCGGGTTCAGAGTTTGAATTGCCCGCCGATGTTCTCATTATGGCCTTTGGTTTCCAGGCACATACCATGCCGTGGTTGCAGGGCAGCGGAATTAAACTCGATAAATGGGGCCTGATTCAAACCGGCGACGTCGGGTATTTACCTACCCAGACGCATCTGAAAAAAGTCTTTGCTGGTGGTGATGCAGTTCATGGCGCGGATCTGGTTGTCACTGCAATGGCCGCAGGAAGGCAGGCGGCGCGCGATATGTTAACTCTGTTTGATACGAAGGCATCGTGATGAAATCGTTAATTATCGTTAATCCGGCTGACTGTATTGGCTGGCGGCCCTGTGGAGTGGGCTGTGTGGGGATTGGCTGCCGTACTTGTGAAGTGGCCTGTGTGGTCGCTCACCCTTCAGAACAGGAGTTGAATGCCGATATCTTTTTACCCCGGCTGAAGGTACAACGGCTGGATAGCATCAGTGCGCCGGTGATGTGCCATCAGTGTGAAAACGCCCCTTGTGTTGGCGCTTGTCCCGTGGGGGCGCTGACGATGGGAGAGCAGGTGGTGCAGGCAAATTCTGCCCGTTGTATTGGCTGTCAGAGTTGCGTCAGTGCGTGCCCGTTTGGAATGATCACCATTCAGTCATTGCCGGGGGATACCCGGCAACAAATCGTGAAATGCGATCTCTGTGAACAGCGGGAAGAGGGGCCAGCCTGCGTTGAATCTTGCCCGACACAGGCGCTGCAGTTGCTGACTGAAAGAGAACTCAGGCGAGTCCGCCAGCAGCGTATTGTTGCCAGCAGTGAGAATCCTCTCTGAAAGAAATCTCCGCGTTGAAAGGCGCGGAGAATCTATTAGATAGCCCAACCACCCGCGTAAAACGCGACCAGTGCGGCAGTAATGATCACCGTACCAATATTCAGCTTTTGCCATTCGCGTGCAAAGACGCGGCCCCCTACCAGTGTTACAAAACCCAGCATAATACCGGTAACGATATTACAAGTCAGAACGATGAACACGGCACACACCAGGCCAGCCATTGCGTCAATAAAATCGTTGAAATCCAGCTTCGAGACGTTGCTTAACATCAGCAAACCCACGTACATCAGTGCGGGAGCTGTGGCATAACCGGGGATCAGAAACGATAACGGTGATAAAAACAGAATCATCAGGAACAACGCACCAACCACGGTTGCGGTTAAACCGGTTTTCCCCCCGGCGGCGGTTCCTGCCGCTGATTCGATATAAACCGCCGCGGGCGCTGCGCCCACCAGGCCGGAGAATATTGAACTTACTGAGTCACTGGTCAGGGCTTTGCCGCCGTTGATGATCTGGTTGTCTTTATCCAACAAATTCGCCTGACCGGCGACGGCACGGATGGTGCCAGTGGCGTCGAACACTGCGGTCATCACCAATGCCAGTACACTCGGAAGTACAGTTGGCTGGAGTGCGCCCATAATATCGAGGCTGAAAATCAGAGACTTACCATCTTCGCCAGTCAGGCTTGGCATCGCCACCAGACCGTGGTACTTCACCGCTGGGTCAAAGATTAAGCCGATGATCGAAATTGCAATAATCACCAACAAGATCCCGCCGGGTACGCGGCACTTTTCCAGACCGAAGATGACCGCCAGCCCCAGTAAGCTCATCATCACCGGGAAGGAGGTAAAGGCACCGAGCGCCACTGGCAAGCCTTCAATCGGGTTTTTGATAACCATTCCCACACCGTTAGCAGCAATCAGCAGCAGAAACAGGCCGATACCGATACCTGTACCGTGAGCGATCCCCATCGGCAAATTACGTAAGATCCAGGTACGCACACCGGTTACGGAAATAGCGGTGAAGATGACGCCCATCAGAAAGACTGCGCCCAGTGCGACAGGAACGCTAATTTGTTGCCCGAGTACCAGACTGAATGCGGTAAACGCCGTCAAGGAAATAGCGCAACCAATCGCCATTGGCAAATTGGCCCATAACCCCATCAGCAACGAGCCGAAGCCCGCGACCAGACAGGTGGCAACAAACACAGCTGCGGGAGGAAAACCTGCTTTGCCCAGCATTCCCGGAACGACGATAACGGAATAAACCATGGCCAGAAAGGTCGTTAAGCCAGCCAGTACTTCCTGACGAACGGTACTGCCACGAGCGGTAATTTTAAAATAATTATCCAGCGCGCCCTGTGGCTTTGGTGCGTCCGGTGTTTGTAGGATGTCTCCAGACATAATGATGTCCTCACGAGGATGTTAAAGTTTTATTATTAGTTGCGTTCGTACACCAGACGACCATCAACGTAGGTGCGGTAGATCGAACGGTCATCGCCCAACGTCATCATCACGAACAATTTGTCGACTAAAGAAACAGAGTTGTCATAGCGCAGCTGCTGTAGCGGAGTGGCAGTGGGTTCCATCACCACGAAATCAGCCTCTTTGCCAGGTAAAAAGTTGCCAATCAAATCGTCAAGGCCCAGAGATTTCGCTCCGCCGAGCGTGGCCAGGTAAAACGCTTCATATGCCGAGAGGCGATAGCCTTGTAATTGCAATACCTTGTAGGCTTCGTTCAGCGTTTGCAGCATGTTAAAAGTTGTTCCGGCACCGATATCTGTTCCCATGCCCACTTTGACTTTCTTCTGCCATGCTTTTTTCAAGTTGAATAAGCCGCTGCCGAGGTAAAGGTTGGAGGTCGGACAGAAAGCAATGCTGGATTTGGTTTCGCTGAGACGATCCCACTCTTTTTCTTCGAGATGGACGCAGTGAGCAAAGACACAATTTTTACCGGTCAGGCCGTACTGATGGTAAACATCAAGATAACCATCATGGTCAGGATAAAGCGATTTCACCCAGGCAATTTCATCTTTGTTTTCACAGAGATGGGTATGTACCCATGTATCCGGATATTCTTCTTTCAGGCGTTGCGCCATCGCCATCTGTTCAGGAGATGAGGTAGGGGCGAAGCGTGGCGTAATCGCATACAACAGACGACCATTTTTGTGCCAGCGTTCAATCAGTTCTTTGCTTTGGTGATAGCTGCTTTCGGCAGTGTCGAGCAGATAATCCGGTGCGTTTCGGTCCATCATAACTTTACCGGCAATCATACGCATATTGATATGACTGGCGGCTTCAAACAGCGCATCAACGGATTGTGGATGAACAGTGCCAAACACCAGCGCCGTGGTGGTTCCGTTACGTAAAAGCTGCTTGATGAAGAACGCCGACATCTCGCGGGCGTACTCTAAATCCTCATAACGACGTTCAGTAGGGAAGGTGTGTTTATTCAACCACTCCAGCAATTGTTCACCATAGGCCCCCACCATTTCACTTTGCGGATAATGGATATGTGTATCGACAAAGCCCGGTACTATCAGTTTGCCGCGATAGTCGCGCACGCGAATGGTGTCAGGAATTTGATGCTTTCCGTCTTCCCATTCGCCAAACCATTCCACTTTTCCCTGTTTAATGAGCAATAAACCATCCTCAATAAACCGCAGCGCAGAGGCAATTTCTTCCGGGTTATCGACCGTACGGGTGACATCAATAAAACTGCCTCGTACCGCTTTTAACGTGTGTTCTCCTGACATCATTGACTCCTTTACTGTTAATCCATCTCTTCCGCTGAGGTAATACCAGGCAGAACGTTTTCCTGTCGGTAGCCACCAGGGAGGATAATATTTAATAAAATCGCAGTTACCCCGCCAGCACAAATAGGGTTTTCAACTAATACATAAATAGAGGCTGGCAATATTTTAAAAATTTCGGGATCGTAGGAGACACCAAGCCCTAAACCTAAAGAAGTGGCAACAATAAGCGTTTCACGGCGCTTTAAACCGTTGGTGATGATGATGCGAATCCCTGCGATGGCAATCATGGAAAACATCAACGTCATTGCGCCTCCCAGAACTGCTGAGGGAATGGTCGTGAAGAAGCCGCCAATCATCGGAAATAAGCCGAGGATAACCAGCATTACCGCGATGGTTCGCCCGACATAACGTGAAGCGACGCCAGTCATCTGAATAACCCCATTATTTTGCGCAAACGTGGTTAATGGTAATGAACCGACAGCGGAGGCGATAACAGAAACCAGACCATCTGCCAGCACGCCGCCTTTCAGTCGGGACTGATACTCTTCCCCCTGAATGGGGCGGCGGGAAACCATTGCTGTGGCGGTGATATCGCCGACAGCTTCCAGCACGCTAAGCAGATAAATCGTGCCAACCACCAGGAACTGATGGAAGCTAAAACTAAAGCCGTATTTGAACGGATGCGGGATGGTGATTAACGGCAAATTGTGCATACTGCTGAAATCCACCATGCCCAGGCATAACGATGCGATATAGCCGACACATAGCCCAATGGCGATCCCTCCCATGCGTAGCAACGGACTGCGACAGCAGTTAAAGCCGATCACCACAATCAAAACCAATAAACCAACGCCGAGATGTTCGTAATTGCCGAACGTACCGCTGCTTTTGGCTGCAAATCCTCCACCAAAATCAATAATGCCGACTTTAATCAGGCTTAAGCCGATCATCAGCACCACAATGCCGCTGACGGTAGGCGTAATAACCCGACGTAAATAGGGCAGGATAAAAGAAGAGCCGACAACCAGAAATGCGCCAACGAAGGAGACGCCGAGGAGCGACGACATGATTAACTCTTCGTGAAAACCGTCGCTTTTCATGCTGCTGCCCAGCGCAATCATGACCGTAACAAATGAAAAATTGACTGACTGAATTGAAAGTAAACCAGAACCGACGATGCCGTAGCGGTTTACTTGTAACCAGGTACCAATACCAGAGGCGATCATCGCCATAGAAACAAGATAGGCAGTTGTTTCAGCGGAAAGCTGTAAGGCCGCACCCACGATTAACGCGGGGGTTACCATCGGAACGAAAATTGCCAACAGATGGGTAATGGCACCTACGAGAGCCTGATGAAAGGGAGGGCGATCCTCCAGTTCAAATATAAGGTCAGAACCTGCATGGTTTATATCAGACATCCCTTCACTCCTTTTAAAGTAAATTTGATCATCTGAATTAGTAAAATAAATTCCCACGAATTTGGGGCGCAGGACGCCTTGAGAACGGCTTATCTCATTTTCGCAGTCACTATTTAGTCATCGTTCAAACAGAGAAACAGGCCGCCGAAGCGGCCATTTATTACTTATATTTTTTCCAGCGCGGTGAGTATTTTCTCCGGTGTGAAATGCCATTCGCGTAACCAGATGCCGCAGGCATCGTGAATTGCGGTAGCAATCGCCGGAGCTGCGCCATTTACACCGATTTCCGAGATCGATTTCGCCCCGAATGGGCCGACTTTATCGTCGCTCGGCACCAGCACAGCGCGGAAATCACGCGGAATGTCACCAATTTTCGGTGCGCCGTAACTGCGTAAATCACGCGTTAACGGGTGACCTTCGGCGTCATAAATGATCTCTTCGCTCATACTGTGGCCGATAGCTCGCAGAGTGGCACCGTAGATTTGTCCCAACGCTAACTCTGGATTGACCGGTGTACCGCAGTCCAGCAAGGCGTAGAATTTATCCAGGCGGATTTCACCCGTACGCGTGTTGACGGCAACTTCAGCGAAGTTTGCGCCATACGGGAAGGCGAAATCAGGTGTGATATAACTGCCAGTTCCCACCAGTGAACCAAAGCCGGTGCCGGTTTCGCCTTTATGGGCTATCTCTCCGAAACTAACTTCGCCTTTCTTGCCGCGAACGACGCCCGGCGTTGCTAGTTGAACATCTGCCACTGGCTCACCCAATATTTGCGCGCCGTGGAACAGGATTTTCTCCCGCAGATTTTCCGCTGCCAAACGCGCAGCGTTACCCGAGAAGCAAGTACCGGACGAGGCATATGCGCCTTTATCAAACAGTGCATGATCGGTATCACCGGAGATAACATGCACGTCCTGCGGTGGGCAGTGCAGCACTTCTGCTGCCAGTTTGGTCACCACAGTATCCAGACCAGTACCAATATCCGCACCACCGGAATGAACGATAAAGGTGCCATCCGATTCCAGTTTGATCATGCAGTTAGCCTGATCGATATCCGGGATACCCGATTTCTGCATGATAATGGCGACGCCGCGACCGATGTGCCAGTCACCATTTTGCGGTTTTGGTGAAGACCATTGGATCATCTCGCGACCCTGACGCAGGATCTCTTCCAGTGCGCAGCTGGCGGCGGAAGGAACGGAGGTCGGCGCTTTACCTTCACCGATTGCACCGAGAATTTTCAGCTCTTGCCCTTCGTGTACCCGGTTACGTTCGATAATTTCCAGTTGGTCGATCTGTAACTGTTCAGCCAGTTCCGCTAATGCCATGGTGATAGCGAAGTTACCTTTCGGTGCGCCATAACCCTGATAAGCACCATTTGGGCAAATGTTGCTGTAGTAGGTGGTGACCTGAAAATCGACGTTATCGCATGGATATAACGGCAGCGACAGCGCCGGTCCGTTACACGGTACGGTGAGTGAGTGGTTACCGTAAGGACCCGTGTTGGCGCGGAAATCCATCTTCACTGCCGTCAGGCGACCATCTTTTTTCGCGCCCAGTTTGACGGTGACTTTCGCGACGTGACGAGAGGTGTTAGCAATAAACTCTTCTTCACGGGTGTAGCGGAACAGTACCGGACGCCCGGTCACGCAGGTTGCCCAGGCGCACACTTCTTCCAGCAGGATGTCCTGTTTGGAACCAAAACCGCCGCCTACACGTTCTTTAATGACATGAACTTTATGTTGTTTCATGCCCACGAGGCGCGCGACCTGGCGGCGTAAGTGCCATGGTACCTGGGTGGAGGCGTGGATCACCAGACGATCGCCGTCCATACGGGTAAAGCAGATATGTGTTTCAGTCGGGCACTGCTGCGCCTGCGTTGAGTTATAGGTTCGCTCAATGATCACATCGGCATCGGCAAAGCCTTTGTCCATATCGCCAATATGACCATGAATACTGGCAGCGATATTTTTGCGTGGGCGAGAACCGATCGGGAAGTTGATGATCATATGCTCGCCGCGCTGGGCTGCATGGCTGTTATCATCTTCCAGAGTATCTGGCGCACCAGCAACATACACCACCGGTTCATCGTGCACGACAGGCGCATCTTCCGCCATTGCCTCGTCAATCGACATTACCGGCTTAAGCACTTCATATTCAACGTCGATGAGCTTCAGTGCTTCGAGCGCAATGTCTTCATTTTCGGCTACTACCGCAGCAACGCGATCGCCGACGTGACGCATTTTCTTGCCGAACATTCGGCGGTCAAGCGGTGACGGTTCCGGTGCGCTCTGACCACCCGGGGTATAGTAAATATCCGGGCAATTCAGGTGAGTAATAACGTGAACGACGCCCGGTAAGGCTTCAGCTTTGCTGACATCCAGATGAGTAATCAGTGCGTGAGCGTGTGGGCTACGTAACATTTTAATGACGCAGGCGTCAGCCGTTACTCGATCTTCAACATAGCAGGGTTTCGCCTGCACCATTTTCGCGGCATCAGTTTTAGGATAATGCTTGCCAATGACTTCAAGGTCGTCACGGAAAGTCGGAGCGATATCAATGGTGGCCTGCGGATTATTTTTACGTGCAACCGCCAGTTCAATGACCTGATAGTATTGCTGCCAGCCAGCATCGCGGCTAAACAGACCTGAGAGTGCGTCGTCGATCTCTTCGCGGGTAGGTGCGTCGATGCGATCGAGAAGATCGGTGATAATCAGAGCCGCAGCTGGATCGTTATAACCAGACTGCACCACGCCAACATCAACCATGGCCTGTTGAACCAGACTTAACTCATTCCATTTGCCCAGAGATTCTGCGGTACGAATATCTGCCTTCTCTAACTGTGCGGCGATAAGCAAGGACGCGTTAACGATATTACCGTTAAAGATAATTGCGTCAGAACCGGCAAACCCAAAACCATCATCACTGTTGCGTACAGAGTGCATTCCCATGTTAAACAACAGCTTTTGCACGTTTTCGCCTGGATTAACGGTTAGCTCCTGAGGCGCGCCATTTAAAGTAAAGTGGATGATCATACGGCTTCCTCCCCAGCCTGTTGGCAGTCGGCATACAGGTCGGCTACCAGAACTCCCGTGATATAGCGTTTATAGGCCACGCTGCCCCGCAAATCTTCCTGCGGGAAAATGGCGTTGGCGACAGCCTGTTCAAGTGCATTGCCTTCCAGATTTTGAGTTTCAACATCATGCAGACGCAGTGCTTTACTGGCTACGCCATCCAGCGCAATTCGCATACCGTCGTGGTCTGTTATTGCAACGGCTGCCGTCACGACGGTTAAACCTGCCTGAGAACGGCTAATTTTGCGAGTCGCACAGGTGCGATACGGATCTTTAATGATAATTTCGGTTAACAGGCGATCGCATGGGCAGGCCAGGTAGTCCTCGATTGACAGCGTTTCGCCGTTGCCAAAAACCAGTTCAGCATCCAGTGCCAGCAGGACGGGAAGCAGCACCGACTCTTCCTGCCGGGCGGCGATTTCACCACCAATGGTCGACTGATTACGAACATGGCGTGAGTAAACAAAACCGAGGGCTTCACACAGTGCTGCAGGAATAAATCGCGCATCACGCAGTGGCTGCAAGCGAGACATTGCGCCAATTCGTAGTGCACCGTTATCCCAGTCAATCCAGTCCAGCTCCAGATCCTGCAAGGAAATGGCAATCTTTTTATCGGTACGGGTTGGTGTAGCGTTGAGTTTGCTGCCCCCGGCGAACCAGACGGCTTCATCCTGGTAGCGGCGCTTCAGTTCCAGCGCTTGTTCGACAGAGTCGGGTCTGAAAAATTGTTCAATCATCGTCTTTCCTTAATTTCCCCTCTTCTCTGAAAGAAGAGGGGAGCTGTTATTTATGCCAGCGCATCCATCCGACGCCACATACTGGCAGCGGCTTTTCTGGCTTGCGCATAAATGGAATCGCAATCGAAGTTAAACTGACGGTCTTCATAGACCATCACACCATTGACCATCACGCTGTGAACGCTGCCTGAGCCCATACCGAAAGCGATATGCCCGGCGATATTGTCTGCCAGCAGCGGCGTTGGCGAGTTGTAATCGCAAATGGTTAAATCGGCTTTGTAACCGGCTTCCAGAAGCCCAAATTTCGCGCCAAAGTTGCGGCTCATCAGTTCGTTGCCGTTAGCCAGTGCTTTGGCAAAACTGTCAGGCCACAGCGGGCCACCCGCATCGCGATGTTTAAAGAAGGCAAATTTCATCTCTTCAAACATGTCCGAACCAATGCCGTCCGTTCCCAACGCCAGATTGCGGATGTCGCTAAGGTGATGGTTGTAGCCGACATGGTTGTTCATGTTTGAACGGGCGTTATGCACCAGGAACGCATCGCGCTGATTGAGTAGGGCGATGTCATCTTTCGACAAGTACAGCCCATGAGCGACCAGCGTTTTGCTGTCGATGAGATCGAATTGCGCCAGTCGTGCCAGCAGGTCTTTGCCGTACCAATGGTGACTGTAGGAAACGTCGTAAAGGTCTTCCGCAGCGTGAATATGCAAACCACGACCTGTGCTTTTCACGGCTTCACGCAGCATCTCCAGACCGGCATCCGGTACGGTAAACGGCGCGTGAGCGCCGATATGTGCTTCCACCAGATACGGCTCGGTTGCTGCTTTCTTCGCCTCATCAATCTGACGGGCGAAGCGGATGTTTTCTTCTACACCTTCCTGCAACTCTTTGATGCCGCTGTTACGGTCAGTAGTTTCAAAACAGGTCATCGCGCGCAGGCCAACTTTTAAAAATGCGTCGCGCAATGTGGAGAGCGACCCCGCCGATATAGGCTGGAGAGGCATGGTGATCGATAACCGATGTACATCCGCTCTTAATTGCTTCCAGGGAACAAATCAGTCCGCTGTAATAGAGCGACTCTTCATCAAGGGCGCGATCGAGTCGCCACCAGAGATTTTTCAGCGTTGAGATGAAATCCGGGCAGGGGGCGATGTTTGCCATAATTCCGCGGGACAGCCCCGAGTAAAAATGGTTGTGCGAGCAGACAATTCCCGGCATCACAATCCGACCATGCATCTCTTTGTAGCTGGCATCGGGATAGCGTTGCGTCAGGGCCTCGTCGATAGCGACAATCACATCATTTTCGATGGCGATATCAACGCCTTCCTGCACTTTCGCCGGGTGTAACTGCACTGCGGTGACATTCTTCAGAATCAACATGATTACACCTCCACGCGGCCCAGCAGATAATGATGATGCTGGTGGACATGGCTAATGATGCGGCACATATCGTTCAGCTCCGGTGGTACGTTGTTGAACTGACCTTCGCTGTCGATGTTTAACACCCAGCTTTGGTTATTCAGACGTACGCGTACCCGGCAATCTTCCACAAGGAAGCCTGGGTTGCTGCTGTTATCAAAGTCTTGCGACAGGCTGAAGACGGTGATTTTGTCTTTGTACGGTTTACCGTTCCACGGGCAGAATTGGGCGCAGTTGCCACATTCGTTACAGTAAGCGTCGAGGTGCAGCGTCTGGAAACGGTTCTGGAAGCCTGGGACCGCAATGGATACGTTGGCGCGGTTCGGGCAGACATCCACACACTTGCTGCAAACGTAGTTACATTCAAGGCAGCGAGCGGCTTCCTGCGCGACAAACGCATCACGATCGTCACTGTTCACCAGAGTGACAGAGATATCGCCTTTACGTTGATAGATTTCCGCCGGATTGACGTTATTCCAGTATTTATCGTTCTGGTGGGAACGGATATTTTCCCGACTCAGGATGGCATCGGTCGCCCGACGCGCGGTTCCGACAGCAGCGACAATGGAGGATGGTCCGCGCTGTACGTCGCCGATCATAAAGACGTCACTCAGACGCGTTTCGCCATTATGGTCGACGTCTGGCCAGCCGTTTTTGTCCAGCGGCACGCCCATCGCATTCAGGGCTTCAGTATCCTGCTGTTCACCAATGGCGGTGATCAGGCTGTCTACATGCAGTGTTACTGTTTCGTTGGTTTCAACCGGACGGCGACGACCTTTCTCATCAGGTTCGCCAAGCGACATAACGCGCAAGGTTAAGGTGCCATCAGCATCGAAACGTTCCGGATTATTCAGGAAACGGAACTCCACGCCGTCGTGCAACGCTTCTTCATACTCTTCGCGCCATGCTGGCATCTCTTGCAGTGAACGACGGTAAACGACCGTTGCTTTTTCTACGCCTGGAACGCGTAACGCCGCACGAGCGCAGTCCATTGCCGTGTTACCCGCCCCGACAACGACCACATGTTTGCCCAGCTTGAGCGCTGTGCCCTTGTTGTATTCACGCAGGAAGGGGAGTGATTTCCAGACATTTTGGTTGTCGCCCGCCAGTTTCACACCGCTATTTTTATCAGTGCCGGTGGCAATCAGAACATAGTGGAAGCCCTGATTTTTTAACTGTTCAACGGTCAAATCGGGTGAGCAGCCATACTCAAATTTTACGCCGTGAGCGGCAACAAAATCGATATCGTGCTGAATTAACTCTGCAGGAATACGGAACTGAGGAATGATATTTTTCACCACGCCGCCCGCATTGGCTTCGCGTTCAAACAGCGTAACCGGATGGCCCGCTCTGGCAAGGAAGTAACCTGCTGCCAGACCCGCCGGACCTGCACCAATCACGGCAACCGGATGGCGTGAACCAGAACCGGCTGGTTTGTGCCAGCGTTGCTTATATTCATCCCAACCTTTTTCCAGCGCGACTTTTTTCAGTTCGCGGATATTCAGCGCACTGTCGTAATCCAGGCGGGTACAGTTGTATTGGCACTGGTGATCGCAAATATGACCGGTAATGGCGGGCAGGGCGTTGCGTTGATAGATGAGTTCCAGCGCGTCGGCATAGCGGTGTTCGCCAAGCAGACGGATGTATTCCGGAATATCTTGCTTGATAGCGCAGGCAGTAACACAGGGGGCAACGTAGCAATCGGTCAGCGGCAGGTCTTCAGCCACTTCAATACGCTCTTCTGGCTTCCAGTGTTTCTGGGTGTATTCCATGGTTAACGCGTCTGCTGCCAGTCTGTTCAGTCGTTCGACGTCAACGTGGTTAAGCTCCCAGGCATCTGAGCCTTCCAGCTCGCGCATGCAGGCACTTAAGCGCAGATAGCCGCCAGGTTTCAGCAGGTCGGTTGCCATAGTAATAGGGCGAATACCAGTATCAAAAATATCGCGGATAGTCAGCTGACTGGCACCACCGGAATAAGAAATGGGCAGTTTGCCGTCAAAGGCGCGAGAGAGAACTGCTGCAACGTTGATGGAGAGCGGGAACAGCGCACGGCCTGACATATACATCTCTTCACCGGGCAATGCGCCTTTATTGTTGATGGTGCCGAGAGTGTTAGTCAGTTTTACGCCAAAGCCGAGTGATTTTTCTTTTGCCAGTGCCATCAGGCGTTCCAGCATTTCCAGTGCTTGCGTCAGCTTGAGGTCGTGATCAAATGACTCTTCTTTTAAGCCGATGTAACCGAAACCGCAGACATCGAGGATCTCACGAACACGCGCGTACCCCAGTAAGGTCGGGTTGAGTTTCACAAAGGTGTTGAGCCCTTTTTCTTCCAGCATGTAGCGGCAAATGGCTTCGATTTCATGCGGAGGACAGCCGTGCATGGTGGAGAGGGTAACCCCTTGTACCATGCTGGTGGGGATGCGAGCGGGTAAGGCTTGCAAGCTTTCGCGTTTTTCCTGCAATCCGTGGCGGGCTAAAAATGCCTCATTCTGGAGTAGCTTATTAAGTGCATCGCGGTATTGAGCGAATTTCGGATGGTCAGATGCGTCCATCATATTGTCGATGAACTGCTGCATCGGCGGTTGCTTAATACCTTCGAGGTTGTAACCGACGCTCATATTAAAGATGAACGATTTACCGGAATCAGAAGGCTGGAACATCGCTTCGAGAAGGTGCAGGGCAAACCAGGCTTTGAGGTATTCATCCCAGGCTTTAAGCAGGGTAAATTCGGTAGACCATTCGGTGTTAAAGCACTCGTCTTCGGCATCGATACAGGGCTTTTCCAGCTCCAGGCGGTCAAGAATTTGGACGGTTTTTAGTTCGATGAAGCGTCCGCCAGTCAGCCAGGAGGTGACGATGTTTTGCGCAAGTTGCGTGTGCGGGCCAGCGGCAGGGCCGACGGGAGTGGCACAGGTTTCACCGAAGACGCTAACAGTTTTACCTTTTACGGGTGAGTAAAACTGTTGCTCGGGAATACCAAAGATTGAGCGTTGTTGTTGGTATTCATCAAATATGCGCGTCAAAAGTTCCTCAAACGGAATGGGACGCATAATATCCCCCATAACCCTCTCCTTAGCTTATACAGATATCATTGAGTGACCGGTGTTGAGAAATCCGGTGGTTTAGGGGGATAGAGCAACAATCGCACCACTCTTGCCAGGTTTGGCGGGAAATATAAAAAAATGTGAGGCGGCTCGAAACTTAATGGCTTTTTGTGAATGAACTCACAGGTGCCAAATGAGAATTAAAATCACTCCTGAAAATTATTATTGCCAGCCCATTTATCACTTTTTCTCTTTTCTCAAAATCAGTGATTCCTTA
>OGPH01001755.1_pt1 | contig 14809 bp, 9 predicted proteins | sample 1552891 | NCBI WGS metagenome assembly OGPH01 (sample SAMEA2580272, study PRJEB22360) | human gut metagenome | biome: human gut; feature: human-associated habitat; material: faeces | place: Denmark | collected 2008/2010 | reverse complement strand
AAGTGATCTGATGATATTTAGTACGCATAAATTTTCTCCTCCGTGGGTAGTGGATAGTTGGTGTGGTAACTGCTATTATACCATCTGCGGAGAGAAAATTTATATAGAAGATGTAAGAAAACCCAGAAAAATCGATGGGTTTGGCGATTTAACAATCGCCTATAACAATGATAAAATAAGGAGAAAAGAAATGAGAACCTATTTGGTGACTGGCGGGGCCGGTTTTATCGGTTCCAATTATATCCATTATATGTTCCGGAAATATGATTCTTCCATCCGCATCATCAATGTGGATGCCCTCACTTATGCGGGAAACCTGGAAAACCTGAAGGACGTGGAAGATAGGCCGAACTACACATTTATCCGGGCGGATATCTGCGATAAGGCGGCTATTGAGAAGATTTTTGCGGAGAATGAGATCGACCGGGTGGTGCATTTCGCGGCAGAGAGCCATGTGGATCGCAGCATCCGCGATCCGGAGGTATTTGTGAGAACCAATGTGCTGGGAACTGCGGTGATGCTCAACTGCGCAAAGACGGCCTGGCAGAAAGCGGACGGAAGCTTTCAGGAGGGCAAGAGATTCCTTCACGTTTCCACGGATGAAGTGTACGGTTCTCTGGAAGAGGAAGGAGAATATTTTTACGAGACCACGCCCTATGCGCCGCACAGCCCTTATTCCGCCAGCAAGGCGGGTTCGGACATGCTGGTAAAGGCGTATATGGACACCTATCATTTCCCGGCGAACATTACCAACTGCTCCAACAACTATGGCCCTTATCAGTTCCCGGAGAAGCTGATCCCGCTCATCATCAACAACGCCCTGCATGGAAAGAAGCTTCCGGTATACGGCGATGGGAAAAATGTGCGTGACTGGCTCTATGTGGAGGATCATGCTAAGGCCATTGATATGGTGCAGGAGAAGGGCAGGCTGTTCGAGACCTATAATATCGGCGGCCATAATGAAAAGCAGAATATTGAAATTATCCATATCATCCTGGATACCCTGCGTGAGATGCTTCCGGATTCTGATCCCAGGAAGGCACATATCAATGAGGGACTGATCACCTATGTGGAGGATCGCAAGGGACATGACCGCAGGTATGCCATTGCGCCGGACAAGATCCGCGCCGAGATCGGCTGGGAGCCGGAGACCATGTTTGCGGAAGGGATCCGGAAGACCATCGCCTGGTATTTTGAGCATGAAGACTGGATGCGCAATGTGACCAGCGGCGATTATCAGAAATATTATGAGGAAATGTACCATACGGATTGATTCCCACGGGAATGACGGCTATAAAAAAAGGAACGGCAGCCGGCCAGCTGTGACCGGCTGCTGTGTAATCGGACGGAGGTTCATCCTATGAAGGGTATTATTCTTGCAGGCGGCAGCGGAACCAGGCTGTATCCGCTCACCAAAGCGATTTCCAAGCAGATCATGCCGGTGTATGACAAACCCATGATCTATTATCCCCTTTCCACCCTGATGCTGGCGGATATTCGGGAAATCCTTATTATATCCACGCCCAGGGATCTTCCGGTGTTCCGGGAACTTTTCGGCACAGGGGAACAGTTGGGCCTGTCCCTTTCCTATGCGGTGCAGGAGAGCCCCAGGGGATTGGCGGATGCGTTTATCATTGGAGAGGAATTTATCGGCAAGGACGGCGTGGCGCTGGTGCTTGGGGATAATATATTCTATGGACAGAGTTTCTCCCGGGTGCTGCGCGCAGCGGCAGCCAGGGAAAAGGGAGCCACGATCTTCGGATATTATGTGAGAGACCCGAGGGAATACGGCGTGGTGGAATTTGACGAGAACGGGAAGGCGCTTTCGATTGAAGAGAAGCCGGAACATCCCAAGAGCAATTATGCGGTGCCGGGCCTGTATTTTTACGACAATGACGTGGTGGAGATCGCGAAGAATGTGAAGCCCTCCGCAAGAGGGGAGATTGAGATCACCACGGTGAATAATGAATACCTGCGCAGGGGAACGCTGATGGTGGAGACGCTGGGACGTGGATTTGCCTGGCTGGATACGGGAAGCCACGATTCCCTGCTGGACGCTTCCGATTTCGTGGCGGCGGTACAGAAGCGGCAGGGCATGTATATTTCCTGCATTGAGGAAATCGCCTATCGGCGCGGCTTTATCTCCAAGGAACAGCTGCTTCGGCTGGCGGAGCCTTTGATGAAAACGGATTATGGCAAGTATCTGGTGGAGATCGCAAAGGGCTTATAGATGTAGATAGAAAGAATGGAGTCAGAGGATAAATGGGAAAAATAACAGTGGAAACATGTGAAATAGAAGGACTCAAGGTGATCACGCCGGCGGTATTCGGCGACGAGCGCGGTTATTTTATGGAGACCTATCATTATGAGGCGTATAAGGAAGCGGGTATCGATCAGGTCTTCGTGCAGGATAATCAGTCTTCGTCCAGAAAGGGCGTGCTGAGGGGGCTGCATTTTCAGATCAACTATCCCCAGGATAAGCTGGTGCGTGTGCTTCGGGGAGAGGTGTTCGATGTGGCGGTGGATTTGAGAAAGGATTCCCCTACCTTCGGAAAGTGGTATGGGGTGCTTCTGTCTGCTGAGAACAAAAAACAGTTCTTCATTCCTAAGAATTTTGCCCATGGCTTCCTGGTGCTGTCCGAAGAGGCGGAATTCGCTTACAAATGTACGGATTTCTATCATCCGAACGATGAAGGCGGCCTGGCCTGGAATGATCCGGATATCGGCGTCGCCTGGCCTATCCCGGAGGGGATGGAGCTGATCCTGTCCGAGAAGGATAAGAAGTGGGGCGGACTGAAAGAATATACAGGAAAACAATCATGAAAAATAAGAATCATAAGCAGGTGCCCGCGGGAAGAATGCCGGTGAGCAAACGAGCGGGCATTACTATTTTCACCCTCGTCATGCTTCTCATGGGGGTGATTATTGTGTTGTATCATAACCCTTTGGCTGATCCGACGGATGAACTGATAAAAAAAGTCATTGCGTGCGTGCTGATCGTGGCAGCAATCGTTGTTTTCATACGGTTCTATGATAAGATCACCCTTCTTCCTTTTGAATTATATGACAACAGGCGGCTGATCTGGCGGCTGGCGAAGAACGATTTTAAACGGCGCTATGCCGGTTCCTATATGGGAGCGGTTTGGGCCATGGTACAGCCGGTTGTGACGGTGGTCATGTATTATATCGTCTTCCAGGTGATCATGAAGCAGAAGGCTCAGATGCTGGGAGATGGGGTGGAGGTACCCTATCTTTTGTTCCTGACCGCCGGGCTGGTGCCCTGGTTCTATTTTTCAGAAGCCCTCACCAACGGGATGATGGCCTTGCTGGAATACGAATATCTGGTGAAGAAAGTGGTCTTTAAGATCAGCATCCTTCCCATCATAAAGATTATTGCGGCCACGTTTATCCATGGCTTTTTTGTGTTGGTATTGCTCATCATCGCAGCTTTGTACGGCTTCTATCCGAGTCTTTATACCCTTCAGGTGTTTTACTACAGCTTCTGTATGTTTGCATTGGTTCTGGCGATCAGCTATACCACCTGTTCCGTGGTGGTATATTTTCGGGATTTGCAGCAGATCGTCGCGATTGGGCTGCAGATCGGGATGTGGGCCACACCTGTTCTGTGGAATATCAACAGCATGGGGGAAACAGCACAGATGCTGTTGAAGATCAATCCCCTGGTCTATGTGGTGGAAGGATATCGAAGCGCGATTTATGGGCATCAGTGGTTCTGGGAGGATTTCTATTCCACCATGTACTTCTGGATCATCACCATCGGCTTGTTTGTGATCGGAGCCCTGGTCTATAAGCGCCTGAAGGTGCATTTCGCGGATATCATGTGACAAGGGTGGGCAAGGAATCCGGTCCAGGCTCATGTTGGTTTGGGCTTGCCTGAAATGTCACGAAGCATTAGGAAGGAACGATATGGAAGAAAGACAGCTGGCTATCCATGTGGAGGGCCTGAATAAAGTATATAAGCTCTATGATCATAACCGGGATCGGCTGGTCGATTCCCTGGGCCTTTCCAGGAAAAAGAAATTTCGGGAACACTATGCGCTGAAAGATGTGGATCTGGATATCTATCAAGGGGAGTGCGTGGGCATCATTGGAACCAATGGTTCCGGGAAATCCACCATCCTGAAGATCATCACCGGCGTGCTGAACGAAACATCGGGAACGGTGCAGGTCAATGGCCGCATTTCGGCGCTCCTGGAACTGGGTGCGGGCTTTAATATGGAATATAACGGAATTGAAAACGTATATCTGAACGGGACGATGATCGGCTTTTCTGAGGAGGAGATTAAGGAGAAGCTGCAGGACATTCTGGATTTTGCGGATATCGGAGATTATGTATATCAGCCGGTGAAAACCTATTCCAGCGGTATGTTCGTCCGCCTGGCATTCGCTGTGGCAATCAATATCGATCCGGAGATCCTGATTGTGGACGAGGCGCTTTCTGTGGGAGATGTGTTTTTCCAGGCGAAATGCTATCATAAATTCGAGGAATTTAAGAAGCAGGGGAAAACGATCCTGTTTGTCAGTCATGATTTGAGCGCAATCAGCAAATACTGTGACAGAGCGGTGTTATTAAATCAGGGCGTAAAGCTGGGAGAAGGAAGCCCCAAAGAAATGATCGACGTGTATAAGCGCGTTCTGGTGGGGCAGTATGATTTGCCCGAGACGCTGGGAAAGAGCGGCGGGCTGGCGTCGGATGAGGATATCCGGCGGGCGGCTGCGGCCAAGGCCGACGGCGGTTCGGGTCAGACGGAGGGCGAAAAAGGCGCCGCAGAGGGGCAGGAAAAGAAACCCATTCAGGGACTGAACCCGCAGGCGCTCGAATATGGAACGAAAGAGGCAGAAATCGTGGAGGCCTATATGGTGGACGGCGCGGGAATCCGCACGTCATCGATTCTGAAAGGAGAGCCCTTTACCCTGCATATGAGGGTGAAGGTGCACAAGGCGCTCGCGGCGCCGATCTTTGCCCTGTCCATTAAAAATATAAAAGGCGTGGAGATTACCGGGACGAATACGATGGTGGAGCGCGCTTTCCTGGAACCTGTTGAAGCAGGTGAGGAGCTGGAAATTACGTTTACCCAAAAGGTGCAGCTTCAGGGGGGAGATTATCTGCTTTCCCTGGGAGTGACCGGGTATGAGGGCGACAGCTTTACGGTATACCACCGCCTTTATGATGTGCTGAACCTGACCGTGATTTCCGATCATGATACGGTTGGATATTTTGACATGGGATCAGAGGTGCGCGTGAAGCGGATGGGAATGTGAGAGGAGGGCACGCTGCCTCTCTTTGATTTTGTATGCGCGCCTGTGCGCGCAGATGGGAGCGAGCATGGAAAGCAAGATGGAACAGATTGGGAAGGTGACGTTGGATCTGTCCCTTTATCCGGGAGAGGATTTCTATTGTGACGGGCCTGTGGAGGATGAAATCCTTGAACTTGTGCAGAAATTTCCCAAGGAAGCCTATCAGGAGCAGATAGAGGAGAAAAAAAGCTGGCCTGTATTCTACCATCTTTCCCCTCAGAGGGAGAATATCGTTTCCTGGTTGCCAATGGATAAGCATACGAAAGTCCTGGAAGTGGGAAGCGGCATGGGGGCCATTACGGGCGTGCTGGCGAGAAAGGCCGGGAGCGTGACCTGTGTGGAACTGTCCAGAAAACGGAGCCTGATCAATGCCTACCGCAACCAGGACTGCGGGAATGTGACGATCCATGTGGGCAATTTTAAGGACATTGAGCCCACGCTGCCATGTGATTATGATTATGTGCTCCTGGTAGGAGTTTTTGAATATGGGCAGAGTTATATTGATTCCGACACGCCATTTGAAGATTTTATGCGGATCAACCAGAAGCATGTTGGGCCGGGCGGGAACCTGGTCATTGCCATCGAGAACAAAATGGGAATGAAATACTGGGCCGGCTGCATGGAGGATCATCTGTCCACCTTTTTTGCCGGGATAGAAGATTATCCGGAAGGCGGTCCGGCCCGCACTTTTACGCGGGGAGGGCTGGAACGGATTCTGGAGAAATGCGGAATTGAGGAATATCATTTCTATTATCCTTATCCGGATTATAAATTCATGGACACTGTGTATTCTGACAGGAGACTTCCCAATCCGGGGGAGTTGTCCCGCAATCTGAGAAATTTTGACGGGGACAGGTTGCTTTTGTTCGATGAAAAAAATGCGTTCGATATGGTGCTTCGGGAGGGGCTTTTTCCCCTATACAGCAATTCCTATCTGCTGCTGACCGGCCCTGCGCCCAGGATCATTTACTCGAAGTTTTCCAACGACCGTGCGGACATCTATGCCATCCGTACGGATATTGAAGAGGATGCGCAGGGAAAAAGATGTGTGCGCAAGTATCCGGATACCCCCGCAGCTGCAGAGCATGTGGAAAACATTTTCCGATACTGTGAGGCGTTGGGGAAAAGGTATGAGGGAAGCGGCCTTTTGATCAACCGCTGCGAGCTGGAGAGGGACGATGCGGGCGGAGTCTGTGCCGTGCTGGAATATCTGGAAGGAAAGACGCTGGAAGAGATGCTGGATCGCTGCCTGGAAGAGGGGGATCAGGAGGGCTTTGACCGCCTGTTTTTGGAGTATCTGGATAAAATCCGCTTTCATGAGACCTTTCCCGTCTCGGATTATGATTTGATTTTCGGAAACATTCTCGTCGATTCAGAAGGACGATGGAATCTGATCGATTATGAATGGACCTTTGACGAATGTGTGGATACCAATGCGGTGGCTTACCGTTCGCTGTATTGTTATAAAATGGGAGATGGGAGAAGAAAGGGCCTTTCTTTGGAACGTTTTCTTTCCATGCTTTCCATCAGCGAGGAAAAAGCGTCTGAGTATCGGGCCAGGGAGCGGAGATTTCAGAAAGCTGTGACGGGAAACCGGGTATCCATCTCTGACATGCGTGTTTTGTTGGGAAGGAGGGCGGTGTCCTGGCAGCCGTTTTTCTCGGAACTGGAGCGCAATATCGTGGAAGTTTTTGAAGACTATGGAAAGGGATATAGCCCGGAGCATTCTTACCATCTCTATCCCAGCTACATGGTGGCGGATCGGATGCGTGTGGGACTGCCGCTGAAGGAAGGGATCCGGGGGGTGCGCATTGACCCGGCGGAATGCTCCTGCGTGATCCGTATGGAGAAAGCGACGCTGGATGGAGAAGAGCTGGATCTGGCGGATAAGGCCGTTCTGGCTGTGAACGGCTGGGAACTGACGGAGAAAAAGGAAAAACAGCCGGTATTTTTCTTTCACACCAAGGACCCCAACCTGAATATCCGTCTGGAGAAGATGGAAAGGGAAGAGGGGCAGATACTGGAACTGGAATTTGAGATAAGCAGGCTGACGGAGGAAGCTGCGGCGGCCCTGGATGCGAATCTGAAAAGGAGACATTGGTTTTGAATATAAAGAAACTGCTTCAGGCTCCTCTGAGAAGGAGGCAGACAAGGAGATATGAGGCCAGGATTGAGGAACAGACCGTTCGGTATCATGACTGGATCGTGCGCAAGGAGCAAAAAGAACAAAGCGGCTTGTCCCTGAAGGGACAGGAACTGAAGCTTAGATGCATTTCTTTCGGGGAATGCGGCGCTTCTTTTCCCGCCGCTCGAAGAATGGAGGATGCGCATAGCATGCGGCCGGAAGATAGCGCACAGGAGGGTGAGGAGATCCTGGTTTTTTACGGAGGGGACGTGCGCCCGGAGGATGGGGCGCTTGCGCGGATCGCGGATTATTTTGCCAGGCATCCTGAGACCATTTTGGCCTATGCGGATGAAGATGAACGGCTGGAGGAGAACGGCGGAAGGCGAACCAACCCCTGGCTGAAACCGGATTGGTCTCCGGATACGCTGATGTCGTATTTCTATTTCGGCAATCTGTTCGCCGTCCGCGCAAAGGCGGCGGAAGCGGTGGAGTGGCTGCAGGAGGCAGATTATAGAAAGAATCTGTATGATTTCTGCCTGAAGCTGACGGATAAGGCCTCTTTCGGGCCGGAAGAAAACGAGACGGCCCAGTCTGGGAAAAGAGCGGTGGGGCATATCGACAGCGTCCTGCTGCACAATGGCATGCCCATAGAGCCCTTCGGCATGGAAGAGGAATACGACGGGATCAAGCGGCAGGCGTACATACGCAGGGGGTGGCCCGAGAAGCCGTCAGGGATGGTATCCATTATCATCCCGTCCAAAGATAATCCCAGAGTGCTTTCCACCTGCATTCATTCCATTCTGGAGGGAAGCAGCTACCTGGATTTTGAGATCATTGTTATCGATAATGGAAGCAGCGATAAGAACCGGAAACGGATCGAGAGGATGCTTTCGCTGATGACGGAGGGCTGCCGTTTCAGGTATGTCTATGAACCCATGGAATTCAATTTCTCCCGCATGTGCAACCGGGGAGCGGCCCTGGCGAAGGGGGATTATATCCTGCTGCTCAATGATGATATTGAAGTGCCGCAGGACGACTGGCTGGAGCGGATGGTGGAGAAGGCGGCCCTCCCCCATGTGGGAGCGGTGGGCGTCAAACTGCTGTATCCGGAAAGCCATACCATCCAGCATGCCGGCATTACCAATATACGGCTGGGCCCGGCGCATAAGTTGCAGTTTCGGGACGACCGGAACGATTATTATTTTCTGCGCAACCGGCTGGCATTTGACGTCCTGGGCGTGACGGGCGCCTGCCTGATGGTGCGCCGCAGCGTCTATGAGAAGAGCGGCGGGCTGAAGGAGGAACTGAGGGTTGCCTTCAATGATGTGGAGTTCTGCTACAGGCTGCATGAAATGGGATATCAGAACGTGGTGCGCAATGATGTGGCCCTTTACCACCATGAATCCTTAAGCCGAGGGCTGGATGACAGCGTGGAAAAACTCAAACGCCTGCATCAGGAACTGAACTTGCTCTATACCCTTCATCCCACATACTACGCGGCGGATCCCTACTATCATCGCTATTTGGTGCGGGATGTCCTGGATCAGGAATTCTATGCGGGCAACCGGTATGAATATGAAGACCGGGTGGATACGGTGGTTCCACAGGCCATGCGGGACGGGCTGCGTCCGGAATGGAAGAATGAAGTGCTGCGCATGGGAATCGAGTTCGCAGGGGATATGCAGAAATGGGAGACGGGCAGGCCCGGCGGCGGGGATTATTTCATCCAGGGCTGGTGCTATGCGTTGCAGGTGGACAATAGCCAGTATCGCTTTAACCTCCTGCTGAAGGAGGCAAAGCGGGACGACGGGCCCATGCGTGAGGAAGCGGCGGGCGGACATGCGGGAGAGAATGCCTCCGGGCCGTCTGCTGTCTGGCGTCTGCCTGTGAACCGGCAGTACCGGCCGGACATCCAGGAAAATCTGGGGCATATGCAGATGGTGGCCCTGACCGGTGTCTGCCTGCGGTTCGACCGGAATGCGCTGCCGGAAGGGGAATATCTGATCGGATTTCTGTGGGAAGACTGTTGTTCCAGACAGAAGTTGTATCAGTGGACGGCAGAAACCATGAGAATCGAATCCTGAGGGAGAGGCTCCAAGCCTTATGGGAGAAACCAAAAGCCTTACGGGAGAGGCCGAAAGCCTGTCCGGAGGCAGCTGGAGGGGCAGGAAAGACTGCGGGCCGGATGAACACAAATATGTCAGAGGTTCGTAAGAAAGGCATGAAACACAATGGAAAAGAATTATAAGGAAGCTTATGAGCAGGAGCGCTATAAAAGCACCTATCTGGCAGGCCGGGTTGCGGAACTGGAAGATCAGGTGGACGACCTGCAGTTTAAGCTGGACCGAATTAAGAATAATCCAATCTGGAAGGCCAGCGCGCCCTTCCGAAAATGTATGCATTTTGTGATCCGCCAGGTAGACCGGCTGAAAAACTGCGGCAGCATCGCCGGCGTATTCGCGAAAATGAAGTACAAGGCCAATGAGCGTAAAGCCATGCGGCATTATGGGACGGAGAGTTTTCCGAATGAACAGGAGAGAAAAGCCCAGGAGGAGGCGGTGTTCGACCGGATGGTGAAGATCAGCATACTCACGCCGCTTTACAACACACCTGAAGATTTCCTGCGGGAAATGATCGATTCCGTCAGAAATCAGACCTATGGAAACTGGGAATTGTGCCTGGCGGACGGTTCAGATGAGGAGCATGCCTATGTGGGCCAAGTCAGCCGCCAGTATGCGGATAAAGATTCCCGTATCGTCTATCGGAAGCTGGAGAAGAACGAGGGCATCTCAGGCAATACGAATCAATGCCTGAAGATGGCCACGGGAGAGTATATCGGCCTTTTTGACCATGATGATCTTCTGCATCCCTGCGCCCTCTATGAATATGTGAAGGCGATCAATGAGAAAGGGGCGGATTATCTCTATTGCGATGAGGCGACGTTCAAAAACGGCGACGTCAACCAGATGATTACCATGCATTTCAAGCCGGATTACGCGATTGATAATCTGCGGGCCAACAATTATATCTGCCATTTCAGCGTGTTCGACAGAAAGCTGCTGGATGGGATGGAGTTGTTCCGCACCAAATTTGATGGCAGTCAGGATCATGATATGATCCTGCGCCTGACGGATAAAGCAAAGTGCGTTACCCATGTGCCGAAGCTGCTGTATTACTGGCGGCGCCATGCGGGAAGCGTTTCTTCCGGCATCGAGGCCAAGCCCTATGTGGTGGAATCTGCCAGGGGGGCTGTGGCGGATCACCTCAGAAGGCACGGATTCTCCCATTTTACCATTACCAGCACACGGGCCTTTGAGACCATTTTTAAGATTTCCTATGAGATCCTGGGAGAGCCGAAGATCTCCATTATCATTCCGAATAAGGATCATGTGGAAGATCTGAGAAGGTGTATTTCTTCCATCATAGAGAAGTCAACCTATGATAATTATGAGATCATCGTGGTGGAGAACAACAGCGAAACCAAGGAGATCTTCTCATATTACGAAGAACTGAAGAACAACCCGGCGATCCGTGTCGTGACCTACACAGGCGAATTTAACTATTCGGCTATCAATAATCTGGGCGTCAGCGAGGCCTCCGGAGAATATGTTCTGCTTCTGAACAACGACACCCAGGTCATCACAGTGAACTGGATGGAAGAATTGCTCATGTACGCGCAGCGGGAAGATGTGGGCGCTGTGGGCGGTAAGCTGTATTATGCGGACAAGACGATCCAACATGCAGGCGTGGTAATCGGGCTGGGCGCACACCGGACCGCCGGTCATGTCCACTACCGGCAGAAGCGTGAAAATCTGGGTTATATGGGAAGGCTCTGCTATGCGCAGAACATGAGCGCGGTGACGGGAGCCTGCCTGATGGTGAAAAAAAGCCTGTACGAACGTGTGGGCGGACTGGATGAAAGCTTTGCAGTATCCCTGAACGATGTGGATTTCTGCCTGAAGCTTCGCAGCCTGGGATATCTGAATGTGTTTACCCCCTTTGCGGAAGCCTATCATTATGAATCCGCTTCCAGAGGGCTGGATACGGAAGGGGAAAAGGCGCAGCGGTATAATGAAGAATCCGCCCGTTTCCGAGAGAAATGGAAGGCGATGCTGGAAGCAGGAGATCCCTACTACAACCCGAATTTCAGCCTGGACAAAAGCGACTTTTCTTTACGCGTCTGAGGTTTTGTAGTATAATGTCGCTAGACATTATACCGGCCCGGAGCGAAGCGGAGAGGCCATCTTCCCCGGAGGGGGCCATGTCCAAAGGACATGGCATAATGTCGTATGCATTGTAAAGATTGCTTCCGCATAATGGAAGGGAAAGGGGAATGAGGGATGAAAACCTGGAGGGAAAGAGTGACCGGAGATTACAGCGACGTGCGCGGCGTATGCCACAATCCCAGAAAGGGGATGAGCCGGGAAGAGACAGAGAGGCGGCTGGACTATGCGGTGCGGCTGAATCTGAATTCGGTGCGCTTCTGGATGGAGCAGGAAGAATGGGAGAAGGATCCGGCAGCGTATGAGGAAATGATCGTGGAGTTTGTTCGTAGCTGCGGCAAGAAGGGGATCAGCGTGATGCCCATACTCTGGAACGGCAACTTCATTACGGCATATGAAGAGGCGACGGAAGCGGAGTGGGAAGGCAAGAGACGCTATGCACAGCGCATGATTGAACTGCTGAAGGATGAACCGGCAATGCTCATGTGGGATGTGTATAATGAGCCTCTGTGCAATGATTATCTGCGGCTGGCGTCCGGTGAGGAGTACGAGGCCAGGAAAGCAAAGCTGGTAAAGGATCTGAGAAAGCATTGTGAACTGGTGCGCGAACTGGATCCGGATACGCCGATCACTGTGGGACACGAGCAGGCCGCTCACCTGGATACCACAGCGGATCTGATCGATGTGATCAGCTTCCACGATTATCTTCCAACCAGAAAGCGGATGGAGGAAGCGTACCTGGCGGCCATAGCTGTTGCAAAGGCCGAGGGAGGCAAGCCGGTGCTCAATACGGAGACGGGCTGTATCGGACGCGCCAACCCTTATGATGCGGAACTGGAGCTTTGCAGCCAGTATCATTGCGGTTTTTATCTGTTTAACCTGATTATCGAAGGCTTCTGGGGAGAGATCCACGGCATCGTTTATCCGGACGGAACCGTACGGGATCCGGGAATCGTGGCCGCGCTGTATGGCTTTATGAGGAAGCGCACGCCCGGACGCATTGCGGCAAGAGGAAACAGGGAAGAGCATGCCAGGATGGCTGTGGAAGCGGTTGAAAAGGCCCTCCGCATGGAGCGGAAATCCCTTTTCGTGAATCAGGCGGGAAGCGTGGAAGAATTGCTGGAGGCGGCGGAATACTGCATCAATATTCTGGAATCCTGTGAACTGGTGCCCATGTGGAATCCGCTTTCTGCGCAGCTTGCGGATTACAGGAGGCGCGATCCGGAGGAAATCGACGGATATGAACTGCAGCAGTTCGCTTACAATCTGGCGAAGCGTCTGAAAGAAGAATTTTTCCTTCCGTAAGGATACATGAGGAAGGACAGGAAAGGAAGAGGAAATGGCGGCAGTCCGTGACCCGGGCTGCCGCCGAAAAGAGAACAAGGCAAAATGGGAAAATATTACCTTGATATGGAAAAATATAAGGAACTGGCGGCGCAGGCCGTGGCGGAGGGCTGTGTCCTTCTGAAAAATACGGGAAATACGCTGCCGGTGAGGAAGGGGGAGCGGGTGTCCGTATTCGGCCGGATCCAGCTTGACTATTATAAGAGCGGAACCGGTTCAGGAGGACTGGTGAATACCCGATATGTGAAAGGGATCCTGGATGCGCTTCGGGAAGAGGCGGATATAGAGGTGAACGAGGAACTGGCGGCTGTCTATGCGGATTGGTGTGCAGAACATCCCTTTGACAAAGGAAAGGGATGGGGCAAAGAGCCCTGGTCGCAGCAGGAGATGCCTCTTAGTGACGATATAGCCAGGAAGGCCGCCGAAGTGAGCGATGTGGCGCTTGTTATCATCGGCAGGACTGCAGGAGAAGATCAGGATACGAAAGCGGAGCGGGGAAGTTATCTTCTGACAGAAGCGGAGGAAGATATGATCCGCAGGGTGGCAAAGTATTTTGACAGGACGGCAGTGCTTCTGAATGTGGGCAACATCATAGACATGAAATGGGTGGAAGAATGCGGCCCCTCTGCCGTGATGTATGTGTGGCAGGGAGGAATGGAAGGCGGAACCGGAGTGGTTCGGGCGCTTACAGGCAAGGTGAATCCCTGCGGCAAACTCAGCGATACGATTGCCCGCGATATCAGCGACTACCCCTCCACGCCGTATTTTGGAGATCCCCACAGGAACATCTATGCGGAAGACATCTATGTGGGCTATCGGTATTTTGAGACCGCAGCGAAGGACAGCGTGCTCTATCCCTTTGGATTCGGCCTTTCCTATACTTCCTTTTCCATTCGGACGGAGGCGTTTGAAAAAGAAGGAAACGCTGTGAAAATCCGGGTGATTGTGAAGAATGAAGGGGAAGTCCCGGGAAAAGAAGTGGTGCAGGTATATGTGAACCCGCCGCAGGGCGTCCTTGGAAAGCCCTTCCGCAGCCTGGCAGCCTTTCTGAAAACAAAAGAACTGCAGCCCGGAGAGGAACGGGCGATTGCATGCTCGATAGATACAGGAACGATCGCCTCTTATGATGACGGTGGATTGACCGGCAACCGTTCCTGCTATGTGCTCGAAAAGGGAAGCTATGCGTTCTATGTGGGAAGCGATGTGCGCAGCGCCAGATATGCGGGAGCCTTTGTCCTGGAAGAGGATGAGGTGACGGATAGGCTGGAAGAGGCGCTGGCTCCTGTTACGCCATTTGAAAGGATGAAACCTGTAAGCGAAGACGGGATCGAGGCGTCTATGGAATGGGAGGATGCGCCGTTAAGAACAGTGAATCTGGAGGAGCGCATCGCGGCAAATCGTCCGCAGGCGGAAAGCTGCAGGATGGATCAGGGGATCCGGCTCGCGGATCTATATGACGGCAAAGCGGATATGGATGCGTTTCTTTCCCAGCTGTCCGATGAAGACCTTGCCTGCATCGTGCGGGGAGAGGGAATGTGTTCGCCCAAGGTCACTCCCGGAACTGCAGGAGCCTTCGGAGGCGTGACGGAGAGGCTGAAAGAATTCGGCATTCCGGTGGGATGCTGTGCGGACGGCCCTTCCGGCATCCGTATGGACTGCGGTACCATGGCCTATGCACTGCCGAATGGTACGTTGCTGGCATGTACCTTTGATCCGGAGTTGGTGGAAGAACTGTATGAGATGGAGGGCATGGAGCTTCGCAAGAACAAGATTGATTCCCTCTTAGGCCCCGGCATCA
>OGPH01001741.1_pt1 | contig 14952 bp, 8 predicted proteins | sample 1552891 | NCBI WGS metagenome assembly OGPH01 (sample SAMEA2580272, study PRJEB22360) | human gut metagenome | biome: human gut; feature: human-associated habitat; material: faeces | place: Denmark | collected 2008/2010 | reverse complement strand
CGGGTAAATTGATTTTTGGCATGAAGGCAAAAATCTACAGTGGTACAGCATGACAAAAGCTCTTCGAAGTATTATTGCTTCGGAGAGCTTTTGTTTTTGGCTTGGATCAGGGGGAAGAGAAGAGCAACTGTTTTGATTTGAACCGATCGAATCCTGATAGAAGATGATTGCTATTCGATTGCTTTCCTACTCTGAATACGGAACTAATTTGTAGAGCGGTTTCTGGATCGATCTGTGGAAGTTCACAGAACACTGCCATCCTTTTGCGCGTAATAAACTTTTCTATTTTCAGGATACAAAAGGTGGATATATGCTGGGTTCTCCTTTGATGGGATTGAGGCACAGGTATCATTGGATGTCTGTGATCCCTGTAAGCGGCCAATTTTTGTTGTCGGCGCCTGGTATGGAGCGAAACGTTGGCGATATTCATGCGCTGATTGCGATTTATTGAGAGCTGCTGAATCGATTGCTTTGCTTAAATGTGTAGAAAACGAGCATTTGTTCACCTGCTTTTCCCAATCGTCAACTCCTGAAAACAGCCAAAAATGCCGGAATAAATTGAAAAAACACCGCCAAAAGTGATTTTGACGGTGTTTTTTATGTATTTTTTCCAATTTACGCTTGACAATGCTTGTCATCAAGTTTATAATAAACTACTGCATATAATGGCGTTTTGTCTGCCCGGCCTTCTTTTTATCAACTGCATTCTATCATGTTCTGCACAAAAATGCAAGGCCTTTTGACAATGATTTATACCAGTTTTATGCGGGACAGTGCGCAAGGATTCCTATTGCTTTACTTTTCCCCGAATAAAACGAACCAATACCCATGGGGATAAAAAAAGAACGGAGTGATGAGCCTATGGTGAAAGTGAAACCTGTTCAGCTTGGCAACAATACCCGCATGAGCTTCGGGCGGATCAACGAGGTCATGGAGATGCCCAATCTCATCGAGGTGCAAAAGAATTCCTACCAGTGGTTCTTGAACGAGGGGCTCAAGGAGGTCTTCCGCGATATTGCGGAGATTACGGATTACACCGGTAATCTTGTGCTGGATTTTGTCGGCTACCGTATGGACGATCAGCCGAAATATACCGTTGCGGAGTGCAAAGAGCGCGATGCGACCTATGCTGCTCCCATGCGCGTGCGTGCACGGCTCATCAATAAGGAAACGGGCGAGATTAAAGAGAACGAAGTGTATATGGGTGATTTCCCGCTCATGACGGACAGCGGCACTTTTGTGATTAACGGAGCGGAGCGTGTTATCGTCTCCCAGCTCGTGCGTTCTCCTGGTGTGTATTACGGGATGAGCCACGACAAAACCGGCAAAAAGCTTTTCACCTCCACCATTATTCCGAACCGCGGCGCATGGCTCGAGTATGAGACGGATCAAAACGATGTGTTTTACGTCCGTATTGATAAAAACCGCAAGATTCCGATCACCACCTTTATCCGTGCTTTGGGCTTGGGCAGCGATGCGGAGATTTTGGAATATTTCGGAAACGATGACCGCATTGTTGCAACGCTTGAAAAAGAGCGCGATACCCGCGAGGCGACACAAAACACAGAAGAAGCCCTGCTTGCCGTTTACCGCAAGCTCCGTCCGGGCGAGCCGCCCGCGGTAGAGACTGCGCAGGCGCACATTGACGGCTTGTTCTTTGATGCTCACCGCTATGACCTCTCCCGCGTGGGGCGCTATAAATATAATAAAAAGCTTTGCATTTCTGCACGCTTAGCCGGCAACAAGCTCATGCAGCCTATTGCGAGCCCAGTGACCGGTGAACTGCTGGCTGAGGCAGGAGAGATGCTCACGCGCGAAAAGGCCTATGAGATTGAACAGGCCGGCGTAAGCGTGGCTTATTTGGATGTGGAAGGCAAAGAGGTCAAAGTGATCTCCAATGGCATGGTGGATATCAGCGGATATGTTGATTTTCCGCAGGAGGAGCTTGAGGATATCGGCATCAATGAAAAGGTTCGCTTTACTGTTTTGATGGAAATCCTCGAAAAGTGCGGCGACGACCGTGACGCTCTTTTTGCAGAGTTGAAAAGCCGCTGTGACGACCTGATTCCGAAGCATATCACGATTGATGATATTTTTTCTTCCATCAACTACCTTGATTGCCTGGCGGACGAGATCGGAACAACGGATGATATCGACCATTTGGGCAACCGCCGCATTCGTTCTGTGGGCGAACTGCTGCAAAACCAATTCCGCATTGGCTTTACCCGCATGGAGCGCGTGGTGCGCGAACGCATGACGACTCTTCAGGCGCAGGATAGCGCAACGGTTACGCCCCAGGCGCTGATTAATATTCGCCCCGTGCTGGCTGCCATCAAGGAGTTTTTCGGCTCCTCGCCGCTGTCGCAGTTTATGGATCAGCCGAATCCGTTGGCGGAGTTGACGCATAAGCGCCGCCTTTCCGCCCTTGGCCCCGGCGGCCTTTCCAGAGACCGTGCCGGATTTGAGGTGCGTGACGTACACTATAGCCACTATGGCCGCATGTGCCCAATTGAAACGCCGGAAGGCCCGAACATCGGCTTGATCTCCTACCTCGCCACGTTTGCGAGAATCAATAAATATGGCTTCATTGAAGCGCCGTTTCGCCGCGTCGATAAAGAGACGGGCGTGGTGCTGGATGAAGTGGTTTATATGACGGCCGATGTGGAGGATGATTACATCGTGGCCCAGGCCAATGAGCCGCTCGATGAAAATGGCCGTTTTGCCCGCGCGAAGGTCAATGCACGTTACCGCGATGAATTTCTGGAAATTGAAAACTCCAAGGCGGATTTCATGGATGTTTCTCCGAAGATGGTTGTATCCGTCGCCACGGCGATGATCCCCTTCCTGGAAAACGACGACGCAAACCGTGCACTGATGGGCGCCAACATGCAGAGGCAGGCTGTACCGCTGCTCAAAACGGAATCGCCTATCGTCGGCACTGGCATGGAATATAAGGCCGCCGTTGACTCTGGCGTTACAGTGCTCGCAAAACGTGCCGGTACGGTAACGCACGTCAGCGCGAAAAAGATTGAGATTAAACCCGACGATCAGAAGAATGATCTGGATATCGACACCTATGACGTGATTAAATTCATGCGTTCTAACCAAGGCACCTGCATCAACCAAAGGCCGATTGTTGCCCGCGGCCAGCATGTGGAGGCGCACGAGGTGATCGCGGACGGTCCCGCCACCTCCAACGGTGAGATCAGCCTCGGCAAAAATGTGCTGATTGGCTTTATGACCTGGGAAGGCTACAACTACGAAGACGCCGTCCTGATCAATGAAAAGATTGTGCGCGACGATGTGTTCACTTCTATTCATATTGAGGAGTATGAAACGGAAGCGCGCGATACGAAGCTTGGGCCGGAGGAGATCACCCGCGATATTCCGAACGTCGGCGAGGATGCACTGAAGGATCTCGATGAATTCGGTGTGATTCGTGTAGGCGCTGAGGTGCACTCTGGCGATATCCTTGTTGGTAAAGTGACGCCGAAGGGCGAGACGGAGCTCACCGCTGAGGAGCGTTTGTTGCGCGCCATCTTTGGCGAGAAGGCGCGCGAGGTGCGCGATACTTCTCTGCGCGTGCCCCATGGCGAATACGGCATCGTTGTGGATGTGGAGGAATTTACCCGCGCCAACAGCGATGAGCTGAGCCCCGGCGTCAATAAGGTTGTGCGCTGCCACATTGCGCAGAAGAGGAAGATTTCCGTCGGCGATAAAATGGCCGGCCGCCACGGTAACAAGGGCGTTGTGTCCCGTATCCTGCCGCAGGAAGATATGCCCTTCCTGCCCGATGGCACGCCGCTCGATATCATCCTGAATCCCCTGGGCGTTCCATCCCGTATGAATATCGGCCAGGTGCTGGAAGTGCATCTTGGCTATGCGGCGAAAACCCTTGGCTGGAAGATTATGACCCCGGTATTCGACGGCGCGCATGAGGCGGATATCCGCGATGCGCTGCGAGAAGCAGGCCTGCGTGAGGATGGCAAAACAATCCTTTATGACGGCCGCACAGGCCGCCAGTTTGACAACCCCATCACGGTCGGCGTGATGTACTTCTTAAAATTGCATCATCTGGTTGACGATAAGATTCATGCGCGTTCCACCGGCCCCTATTCTCTGGTAACGCAGCAGCCGCTCGGCGGTAAAGCGCAGTTTGGCGGCCAGCGCTTTGGCGAGATGGAGGTTTGGGCGCTCGAGGCTTATGGCGCCGCCTATACTTTACAGGAGATCCTAACGGTCAAGTCGGATGACGTAGTCGGCCGTGTGAAAACCTATGAGGCAATCGTCAAGGGCCAAAATGTGCCGAAGCCCGGCGTGCCGGAATCCTTCAAGGTGCTCATTAAAGAGCTGCAAAGCCTTGGCCTGGATGTGAAGGTGCTGGATAAGGAAGAAAATGAAATCGATCTCAAGCAGAATTTCGACGGCGACGAACCCAGCTTCAGCAATGCGGATGAAGAGGTATTCCGCGAGGTGAACGATATGGATACCGCCGAAGGCTTCAGCCTGGAGGGCGAGGGCATTGAACTGGAGAATATTGCCGGTGATGCCGCGGGCAGCGATGCTCCGGAAGAGGACCTCTTTGAAGAAGAGGAAGATGTCTTCGAGCCGGACGATATGCTCGACGATTACGACGACTAAACGGTTTTGACAGGAGCGGGGGTGCCGGCCGGAAAGGGCGGCAGGCATCTCCCAAGCAGGAAAAAAAGCCCTTTTTCAATTCGGTTTTACGCCCCACTTCCCGGCGTAGAACCAGAAAGAAAGGCATGTGATCGTTCTATGGAAAATATCACCTTTGAATCCATCAAAATCGGTCTGGCATCGCCCGAAAAGATCCGCGAATGGTCCTACGGTGAGGTCAAAAAGCCGGAAACAATCAACTACCGCACCCTGAAGCCTGAGCGCGACGGCCTGTTTTGCGAGCGTATCTTTGGCCCTACAAAGGACTGGGAATGCCACTGCGGAAAATATAAACGTATCCGTTATAAAGGAAAAATTTGCGAGCGCTGCGGCGTCGAGATTACAAAAAATAAGGTGCGCCGTGAGCGCATGGGCCATATTGAATTGGCAGCGCCGGTGTCACACATTTGGTATTTTAAGGGCATTCCGTCCCGGATGGGTCTGATGCTCGATATTTCTCCCCGTATTCTGGAGAAGATCCTCTATTTTGCGCTCTATATCGTGATTGATCCCGGCGATACGCCGTTGCAAAAAATGCAGACCCTGAGCGAAAAGGAATATGCGGATATGCGCGAGAAGTATGAGGATGAATTCCGTGCCGGCATGGGCGCGGAGGCAATCCAGGAGCTGCTCGCGGAAATCGATGTGGGAGCGCTCGCCAAGGAACTGCGCGAGGAGCTGGAAACAGCGACGGGCCAGAAGAAGGCACGCATCCTCAAGCGGCTGGAAGTGGTGGAGGCATTCCATCAATCCGGTAACCGGCCGGATTGGATGATTCTCAATGTGATCCCGGTTATCCCACCGGATATCCGCCCGATGGTGCAGCTGGAAGGCGGCCGCTTTGCAACCTCTGACTTAAACGATCTTTACCGCCGCGTGATTAACCGCAACAACCGCCTGAAAAGGCTTTTGGAACTGCATGCGCCCGACATCATTGTGCGCAATGAAAAGCGTATGCTTCAGGAGGCGGTGGACGCCCTGATCGACAACGGCCGCCGCGGCCGCCCTGTGACGGGCCCGAACAATCGCCCCCTGAAATCTCTCTCCGATATGCTCAAAGGTAAGCAGGGCCGCTTCCGTCAGAACCTGCTCGGAAAGCGCGTCGACTATTCCGGCCGTTCCGTAATCGTCGTCGGGCCGGAGCTCAAGCTCTATCAGTGCGGCCTGCCCAAGGAGATGGCGTTGGAGCTGTTTAAGCCTTTCGTTATGAAACGATTGGTAGAAACCAATAAGGCGAACAACATCAAATCTGCCCGTAAGATGGTCGAGCGTGCGAAAAACGAGGTGTGGGATGCGCTGGAGATCGTCATCAAGGATCATCCGGTCATGCTCAACCGTGCACCTACGCTGCACAGGCTTGGCATTCAGGCGTTTGAGCCGGTTCTTGTAGAGGGGCGCGCGATCAAGCTGCATCCGCTGGTCTGCACCGCGTTCAACGCGGACTTCGACGGCGACCAGATGGCCGTCCACGTGCCGCTGTCCGCAGAGGCGCAGGCGGAGGCCCGTTTTCTGATGCTGGCGGCCAACAACCTGCTAAAGCCCTCCGATGGCAAGCCCGTCGCGGTGCCGACGCAGGATATGGTGCTCGGCTCTTACTACCTAACATTGGTAAAACCAGGCGAGCCGGGCGAGGGCAAGTGCTTCCGCGATGTCAGCGAAGCGATTATGGCCTATGACGCGGGCGCGATCGGCCTGCATTCTAAGATTAAAATCCGTATGACCCGCGAGGTCGAGGGCGAACTGCGTTCACAGCTTTATGAAACGACGCTGGGCCGCGTGATCTTTAACGATCCGATCCCGCAGGATCTGGGCTTTGTGGACCGTAGCGATCCGGAAAATGCCTTCAAGCTGGAGGTTGAGTTCCTGGTCAATAAAAAGATGCTCGGCAAGATTATCGACAAGTGCATCAAGGTGCACGGCACGGCAGTGACCGCCGAGATGCTTGACCGCATTAAGGCACAGGGCTATAAATATTCCACACAGAGCGGCATCACTGTCGCGGTTTGCGACGCGACCATCCCGCCGAAGAAGGCGGAATTCCTCGCTGAGGCGGAGGAGAAGGTCGATAAGATCAACGCGAACTTCCAGCGCGGCTTTATCTCAAATGGGGAGCGCTCCCGCCATGTCATCAAGGTGTGGGAGGACTGCACGAAGAAGGTATCCTCTGAGCTGACCGCAAACCTTGACCACTATAACCCTATCTATATGATGGTCGATTCCGGCGCCCGTGGTTCCGATAGTCAGCTGCGGCAGCTTGCCGGTATGCGCGGCTTGATTGCCAACACGGCGGGCCGCACGATCGAGGTTCCCATTCGCGCGAACTACCGCGAGGGCCTTAACGTTCTCGAATACTTTATCTCCTCCCGCGGCGCTCGGAAAGGCTTGGCTGATACAGCGCTGCGTACGGCAGACTCCGGCTACCTGACCCGCCGTCTGGTCGACGTCTCGCAGGATGTGATCATCCGCGAAGAGGATTGCCACTGCACAGACGGCCTTGAAATCTATGATATCAAAGATGGCAACGAGATGATCGAGGGCCTGACAGAGCGTTTGACCGGCCGCTTCCTGGTGGAGGATCTCATCGACGAAAAGACCGGCGAGCTTATCATGAGCAAGGATGTGATGATGAAGGAGTCCGATGCGGAGCGCATCGTTGCTTCCGGCGTGACAAAGATCAAAATCCGTTCCTTACTCACCTGTCAGTCCAAGCATGGCGTATGCATCAAGTGCTATGGCGCGAACCTTGCCACGGGTGATCCGGTTACCGTGGGTGAGGCAGTCGGAATCATTGCCGCTCAGTCCATCGGTGAGCCCGGCACACAGCTGACAATGCGTACGTTCCACACCGGCGGCGTTACGTCCTCTGCCGATATCACGCAGGGTCTTCCCCGCGTTGAGGAGCTGTTTGAGGCGCGCAAGCCAAAGCACCTGGCGATCATTAGCGAAATCGGCGGCGTTGTTTCCATGCAGGAAATCAAAAAGTCGCAACATGTTGTCGTCACCGATATGGAGAATCACGATGAGCGCAGCTACCTGATCCCCTATGGATCTCGCCTACGGGTGGAGGAAGGCCAAACGATCGAAAAGGGCGAGATCATCACGGAGGGCTCTGTGAATCCGCATGATGTGCTTGCTGTGCGCGGTGTAGATGCGGTGCACAACTACCTCATTCGTGAAGTACAGCGCGTTTACCGGATGCAGGGTGTTGATATTAACGATAAGCATATTGAAGTGATCGTCCGCCAGATGATGAAGAAGGTCCGCGTGGCCGACGCAGGGGATACCACGCTCCTGCCCGGCGCAACGATTGATAAGAGCGAGTTAATCGCGCAGAATGAGGCAGTCCGCGCCCGCGCGGCCGAAACCGGTGAAGCGCTGCAAGAGGCAACCGTCCAGCCCGTGCTGCTCGGTATTACGAAGGCCTCCCTTGCGACGGATTCCTTCCTCTCCGCCGCCTCCTTCCAGGAGACGACTCGCGTCTTGACCGATGCGGCGATCAAGGGCAAGAGCGATCCGTTGCTGGGGCTTAAGGAAAACGTCATCATCGGCAAGCTCCTCCCCTCCGGCACGGGTATGAAGTGCTACAGCGATGTAGAGGTGGTGCCCGTCCCGCAGGAAACGCCGGAGATGCCCGCAGAGGTGGAAGGGGAAGCGGTCTAAGCCCGATCAAAAGCGAATTTTACAATTTAAACAAAACTTTTTGCCGTTTACCGGATTCTTCTTTCTGTGAAAGCCGTTTGAGCGCTTGACAAAGCTTGTCTCTGCGTGCTAGAATCTTCAATTGTGCGAATCTATTTTTCTTATTGTTTTGGTGCTATGGGCGCGTTGCGCGCCCTGCACGATAGATTAGGCTTGATTTAATATCAGGAGGTGAAAGTAACTTGCCAACCTTTAACCAACTTGTCCGTAATGGACGGGAGACGTCGGAGAAAAAGGCGAAGGCGCCTGCTCTTCTCAAGGGGCTCAACTCCAAGAAGAACATCATGACCGATAAGGATTCCCCGCAAAAGCGTGGCGTCTGCACAGCGGTCAAGACGATCACGCCGAAAAAGCCGAACTCTGCGCTTCGTAAAATTGCGAGGGTCCGCCTGACCAACGGGATCGAGGTAACCGCCTATATCCCCGGCGTCGGCCACAACCTACAGGAGCACAGCGTCGTCCTCATCCGCGGCGGCCGTGTGAAGGATCTTCCCGGTGTGCGTTACCATATCGTACGCGGAACCCTTGACACGCAGGGCGTTTCCGGCAGAATGCAGGCACGCTCCAAGTACGGCGCGAAGCGCCCGAAGGCTGCCAAAAAGTAATCCGGCACGCAGCCAGGAACCCAAACAGACAAATCTTCTTGCAGGCTACAGGCGGCTTGCCGCCTTGCAACCAGTGAGAGTGTATCAATAGATATGCCTCTCATTGGCGCCACGGGAATTTTGTCACTCGAGTACCGATGATATCATTTTTATGAAGGAGGGAAGCGAAGTGCCAAGAAGAGGCCAGATCGCAAAGCGTGATGTTTTGCCCGATCCGCTTTACAATTCAAAGCTTGTAACACGGCTTATCAATAGTGTTATGTATGATGGCAAAAAGGGTGTCGCCCAGAAGATTGTTTACGACGCCTTTGAGATCATCCGGGAAAAAACCGGCAAGGAGCCCCTTGAGGTTTTTGAAGCCGCGATGGAGAACGTAATGCCTGTTCTCGAGGTCAAAGCACGCCGTGTTGGCGGCGCGACCTATCAGGTGCCCATCGAAGTTCGCCCCGAGCGCCGTCAGACGCTGGGCCTGCGCTGGATTACGCTTTACAGCCGCCAGCGCTCTGAGCGGACCATGAAGGAACGGCTTGCAAATGAGATCATGGATGCAGTCAATTCCACCGGTTCCGCATATAAAAAGCGCGAAGACACGCACAAGATGGCAGAAGCCAACAAGGCGTTTGCACACTTCCGCTGGTAAGCACACACCTGCGCTGCATTTTGCTTGGCGCGGGGGGCGGCGCTATGTGCGCTCCGGTTTGGAGCGCGCATGCAGCTGGCCACAGGTTTTAATTCTTGAGCGCCGTGCCGCGCGCATGGCAATTGGAGGTTTATATGCCAAGGCAGGTATCATTACAGCTCACCAGAAACATTGGTATCATGGCCCATATCGACGCCGGCAAAACCACGACGACGGAGCGCATCCTGTTTTACACGGGTGTGAACCATAAGATTGGTGAAACGCACGACGGCGATGCGACCATGGACTGGATGGAGCAGGAGCAGGAGAGGGGCATCACCATCACCTCCGCCGCTACCACCTGTTTCTGGAAAGGGCATCGCATCAATATTATCGACACCCCCGGCCACGTGGACTTTACCGTTGAGGTTGAGCGCTCTCTGCGCGTACTTGACGGATCTGTCACTGTATTTTGTGCGAAGGGCGGCGTCGAGCCCCAGTCTGAGACCGTTTGGCGTCAGGCTGATAAGTACCATGTGCCGCGCATGGCCTATGTGAATAAGATGGATATTATGGGCGCCGACTTCTACAATGTTGTCGACATGATGAAAGATCGCTTGAAATGCAACGCGGTGCCCATCCAGCTTCCGATCGGCTCTGAAGCCGATTTTCGCGGCATCATCGACCTTGTCACCATGCGTGCGGAAATGTACTATGACGACAAGGGCCTCGACATCCGTGATGAGGATATTCCGGAGGATATGCGTGAGCTGGCGGAGAAATATCACACAGAGCTCATGGAGCATGTTGCTGAGCAGGATGAAGACCTGCTTGAGAAATATCTCGGCGGCGAGGAACTGACGATTGAAGAGATCAAAAACTGCATTCGCAAGTCCACCATTGCCAATGAGATGGTGCCTGTTCTGTGCGGCACTTCTTACCGTAATAAGGGCGTGCAGATGTTGCTTGACGCAATCGTTGATTTTATGCCCGCGCCGACGGACGTGCCGGATATCAAAGGCACGAATCCGGAGACCGGCGAGGAGGAGGATCGCAAATCCTCCGATGACGAGCCGTTTGCCGCGCTGGCCTTTAAGATCGCAACCGACCCCTATGTGGGCAAGCTCTGCTTCTTCCGCGTTTATTCCGGCACGGTCGAGGCGGGCAGCACGGTTTACAACTCTGTGAAGGATAGCAACGAGCGCATGGGCCGCATCCTACAGATGCACGCAAACCACAGGCAGGATATCGAATGCGTTTACGCGGGCGACATCGCCGCTGCGGTCGGCTTAAAAAATACGACCACGGGCGATACGCTGTGCGATGCGAAGCACCCGGTTGTGCTTGAATCCATGGAATTTCCAGAGCCGGTTATTCGTGTGGCTATCGAGCCCAAGACGAAGGCCGGTCAGGAGAAAATGGGCATTGCGCTTGCTAAGCTTGCGGAGGAAGATCCGACCTTCCGCTGCTATACGGATGAGGAAACGGGCCAGACGATCATCGCCGGCATGGGCGAGCTGCATCTGGAGATTATCGTTGACCGTATGCTGCGTGAATTTAAGGTTGAGGCAAACGTCGGCAAGCCGCAGGTAGCCTATCGCGAGACGATCACGAAGGAAGCCGACGTCGACACGAAATATGCGCGTCAGTCCGGCGGCCGCGGCCAGTATGGCCATGTCAAGATCCGCATTGAGCCGAATCCGCAGAAGGGTTATGAGTTTGTCAATGCTATCGTTGGCGGCGCGATCCCGAAGGAATATATCGGCCCGGCGGAACAGGGTATCAAGGGCGCTATGCTCTCCGGTGTACTGGCAGGCTTCAATGTGGTGGATGTCAAGGTAACGCTGTATGACGGCTCCTACCATGAGGTCGACTCCTCGGAGATGGCCTTCAAAATCGCTGGTTCCATGGCGTTTAAGGAAGCAATGCGCAAGGCGGCCCCGGTTCTCATGGAGCCGATCATGAAGGTTACTGTGATTGTGCCGGATGATTATCTCGGCGACGTGATCGGCGATATCAACGCCCGGCGCGGGCTTATGCAGGGCATGGAAACCCGCAATGGCGCAACGCAGGTGAACGCTTTCGTGCCGCTGTCGAACATGTTCGGCTATGCGACCGATTTGCGCTCCAAAACGCAGGGTCGCGGCCAGTATGTGATGGAGCCCAGCCACTACACTGAGGTTCCGAAATCCATTGCGGATACGATCATCAGCTCCCGCGCGAAAACAGGCGACGAATAAATTTCGTAAAACGCTTGCAATCCCTTGTGGGAATTGATAAAATACCCCTGAGCACTGAACAGCCTGTTTTTTATAAACAGTAAAAGAATGAAGTTTCTAAGATAAAAGGAGGAACAATCCAAATGGCAAAGCAGCATTTCGACAGAACCAAACCCCATGTAAACATTGGCACCATCGGCCACGTCGACCATGGTAAAACCACTCTGACGGCGGCCATCACCAAGACCCTTGCAATGAAGGGCGATGCGGACTTCGTTGATTACGCAAACATCGATAAGGCTCCTGAAGAGCGCGAGCGCGGCATCACGATCAACACCGCTCACGTTGAGTATGAGACGGATTCCCGCCACTATGCTCACGTTGACTGCCCCGGCCATGCCGACTATATCAAGAACATGATCACCGGCGCAGCACAGATGGACGGCGCGATCCTCGTTATCGCAGCGACCGACGGCCCGATGGCGCAGACGAAGGAGCACCTTCTGCTTGCCCGTCAGGTTGGCGTGCCTTATATCATCGTTTTCATGAACAAGTGCGATCAGGTCGATGATCCGGAACTGCTTGAGCTTGTTGAAATGGAAATCCGTGAGACGCTTGACGAGTATGAGTTCCCGGGCGACGATACACCGATCATCCAGGGTTCCGCTCTGAAGGCTCTTGAGTATGCCGGCAATGATCCGGATGCACCCGAACTGAAGTGCATTTGGGAGCTGATGGCGGCTGTTGACAGCTATATCCCGACGCCGGACCGCAAGGCGGACCTGCCTTTCCTGATGCCTGTTGAGGACGTGTTCACCATCACCGGCCGCGGCACTGTCGCCACCGGTAGAGTGGAGCGCGGCCAGTTGAAGACTGGTGAGGAAGTTGAAATTGTCGGCCTGAAGGATGAGAAGAAGAAGACGGTTGTTACCGGTATCGAAATGTTCCGCAAGATCCTCGACTATGCCGAGGCTGGCGACAACATCGGCGCCCTGCTTCGCGGTATTCAGCGCAATGAGATCGAGCGCGGCCAGGTTCTTTCTAAGCCCGGCTCCATTCATCCGCACACGAAGTTCCGCGGCCAGGTTTATGTTCTGACCAAGGATGAAGGCGGCCGTCATACACCGTTCTTCAACAACTACAGACCGCAGTTCTATTTCAGAACAACTGACGTAACTGGCATCATCACTCTGCCGGCTGACGTTGAAATGTGCACACCGGGCGACAATGTTGAAATGACTGTTGAACTGATCGCTCCGATCGCTATCGAAGAAGGTCTGCGTTTTGCTATCCGTGAAGGTGGTAGAACTGTAGGTTCTGGCGTTGTAACTTCTGTTATTGAATAATCAACGTAATATGTGATAATTCACGGGGTTTCCCGTGCGAAATTGGGAGAATGGACGAAAGTCTGTTCTCCCTTTTTGTATCTCTCAGCGGATTCGACAAGAAATTGTTAAACTTGCACAAAAACAAATTCTTTTTGAGATTATTTTTTTAGTTCTTTTCCAGCACTCTCTTATTGATTTTTTGGGCGAAATCGTGTATAATGATAACATGCGGTGAAATGTGGGGAAGTTTCCCCTTTTGTGGGGGGATTTTCCGTTACTTTCTTGATTTCAAGCAGAAGGGCGGCGGCAAGGTTGACTTCGCTGATTGGCACTTATTACCACGTTATAGATGCCAAAGGCAGAATGAATTTCCCAACCAAACTGCGAGAATTGCTCGGCAGCTCGTTCTATGTGACGAAAGGTCTGGATGCACATTGTTTGGCAGTTTACCCTGCGGAAGAATGGGAGCGACTTTCTCAAAAAGTAGCAGCCATTCCAGAATCAAAAGGTGCACAGCTGAAACGATGGCTGTTTTCCGGTGCGTGTGAAATGGTGCCGGATCAGCAAGGGCGAATCTTAATCCCACAGGACTTGCGACAGTTCGCCGGTCTGGAAAAGGATGTTGTTGTCATCGGTGCGAATAATAAAGCAGAAATCTGGAACCGTGCAAGCTGGGAAACAGCAAATGCAGCGGTGGATTTGGATGAAATGATGTCCATATTGGATACGCTGGGCTTTTAAGAAAGGAAGAAATTTATGACATTTCAGCATGTTCCTGTTTTGTTGCAGGAAACACTTTCCGGTTTGAACATTCAGCCGGAGGGTATTTATGTGGATGGCAAGGTCGGCGGGGCTGGTCATGCCTGCGAAATTGCAAAGCAATTGCATGGGGCAGGCAGATTGATCGGATTGGATCGGGATCCGGATGCGGTTGCAGTGGCAACGCAGCGGTTAGCCCCCTATCCGGCAACGGTGATTCATGCCAATTATGACGAGATGGCACAGGTGCTGCAACGGCTGGAAATTCCAGCTGTGGACGGTATTTTGTTGGATTTGGGCGTTTCTTCTCATCAGCTGGATACGGAGGAACGTGGCTTTTCTTACCATACCGATGCACCATTGGATATGCGAATGAGTCAGTCGGGAATGTCTGCTGCGGACGTGGTAAACACTTGGTCGCAGGAGGAACTGACACGGATTTTATTTGCCTATGGAGAAGAATCGTTTGCTCGTGCGATTGCCCGCAATATCTGTCAGGCAAGACAAGAGCAGCCGATTACAACCACCTTGCAGCTGGCGGAAATTGTGAAAAGCAGTGTTCCACAGCGGGTGCGGCGGGCAAAAAATCCCTGCAAACAGACGTTTCAGGCAATTCGAATCGCTGTAAATGATGAATTTGGACACTTGGAACGGGCATTGACCGCTGCATTTTCCTGTCTGAAACCGGGCGGAAGATTGGCGATTATCACGTTTCATTCTTTGGAAGACCGCATGGTGAAACAGCAGTTTGCAAAATGGTGTCAAGGCTGTACCTGCCCACCGGATTTTCCAAAATGTGTTTGTGGCAAAGTCCCGCAGGGAAAATTGGTGAATCGAAAGCCAATTGTTGCAGATGCGGCGGAACTGGAAGAAAACCGGAGAAGCCGAAGTGCAAAACTGCGTGTCATAGAAAGGAGTGCGGCGATTGATGAAAGTAACCGATGAAACCGTACCGGAAGAGGATTTAGAAGAAGCAGAAGATGCGGCCGTTGTAGAAAAACGTCCAAGACGAAAGCTGTTCTATATCGAAGCTGGAAAACGGG